>OGQK01001908.1_pt1 | contig 9809 bp, 6 predicted proteins | sample 1553221 | NCBI WGS metagenome assembly OGQK01 (sample SAMEA2579996, study PRJEB22360) | human gut metagenome | biome: human gut; feature: human-associated habitat; material: faeces | place: Denmark | collected 2008/2010 | reverse complement strand
TGGATGTGGCCGCGCCATACGGGCGACTTTTCGGTTTTCCGCGTCTATTCGGACCGTGACGGGCAACCGGCCGAATACAGCAAGGATAACGTGCCTTACGCCGCTCCGGCCCATCTGACCGTTTCGCTGAAAGGGTACAAGCCGGGGAGCTTCGCGATGATCATCGGCTTTCCGGGATCGACCGAGCGCTATAAGACTTCCTATGAGATCGACTACACGTTGGGCACGGACAATCCGAACCGCATTTTCATTCGCGGCGAGCGTCAGAAGCTGATGATGGAGGACATGCTGGCCAGCGACGAGGTTCGCATCCAGTATGCGTCGAAGTATGCCATGTCGTCGAATTACTGGAAAAACTCGATCGGCGAGAGCCGCGGACTGAAAAAGCTGAAGGTGCGCGATACGAAGCTCGCTACCGAGAAGCGTTTCACCGAGTGGGTCAACGCCGATCCCGCCCGTAAGGAGAAGTACGGCGAGGCGCTGCCGCTGATCAGGAAGGCCGTCGAGGGCCGGGCCCCGTATATGGACCGTTTGCAGTATTTCTCCGAAACGCTGCTGCGCGGCACCGAGATCATTCAGGCCGCAGGCATCGCCCGGCCTTTGGTCGGCAAAGATAACCGGCTCGACTCGTCGAAGCTCGAGAGCGTGAAGAAAAAGCTGGAGGCCTTTTATAAGGATTACAGTCCTTCGACCGACCGCAAGATCGCCAAGCGGATGTTCGGAATTCTGCGCGACAGCATCGCGCCCGAGCATTTGCCCAGCAGCTTCGTCGTGATCGAGGAGCAGTTCGGCGGCGACGTGGATGCCTATGTGGACTATGTTTACGACAACTCGGCGTTCGCCGACCGGAGCCGTGCCGAGGCGCTGCTCGCTTCTCCGACCGTCGAGGCGCTGCTCAACGATCCGGCCTATAAAATGCGTCGCGAGGTAGTGAAGACCTATAACGCGCTGATCGATCCGATCAATTCGTTCAGCGAGGACTTCGCACGGGGTCACCGGTTGTATGTCGCCGGGCTGATGGAAATGGATGCCGATCGTGTGTTCTACCCGGATGCGAATTTCACGATGCGGCTGACCTACGGGCAAGTACTGCCCTACGAGCCCCAGGACGCTGTCAGCTATAACTATTTCACGACGCTCGACGGCGTGATCGCCAAGGAAGATCCGGAGAATGCCTATGAATTTTCCGTGCCCGAAAAGCTCAAGGAGCTGTACCGGACGAAGGATTACGGACCGTATGCCGAGAAGGGCGTATTGCACGTCGGGTTTATCAGCAACAACGACATTACGGGCGGCAATTCGGGCAGTCCGGTGATGAACGCCAAAGGTCAGCTGATCGGTTTGGCTTTCGACGGAAACTGGGAGGCCATGAGCGGCGACATAGCGTTCGAGCCCGCGTTGCAGCGAACGATCAGCGTCGATATACGTTACGTGCTTTTCATTATCGACAAGTATGCCGGCGCTACCCGGCTGATCGACGAAATGACGATCGTCCGCTAATGAGAAAACCGGTGCCGGACGACGGGCGCTTTATGAAAGACGAAGGTACGGAACCATTTCCGTACCTTCGTTGTTTTCCGGAAGGTTCGCTTTTCCTTGACTGTCTTCTTCTGTTTTCCGTTGCGGGCGTAGGGAATCCGATAGGTTCCGATCTTGGAAAGAGGCTCGGCGGCGGGTCCGTACCGGCCGGTTTCGGGTTTTCCGGCTTTGTAAAAACGGACTGCGGGCCGGGCGCAGAGTCGAACTCGTTCGGACCGTGCCGAGGCGTGGCGTGTGTTGCGGATTGAAAATCCAAAACAGGCTTTATGGGTTCTTTCCCGTTTTGTCTTTTTCGCCCGGCGTTCGGAAAGGCGCGGCTCCGGATTTTCCGATCGTGCGTTTTTTTGGAAAATAACATTAATTTTGCGACGTAGCTGCTTTTTGGAAAAGACGGGAGGTATTGGCGCCGGGCATGTCCGGGACCCTTGTCGTTCACTTTGCGGCTGAAACCCTATTTGATCGAACCATGAGCAATCCGAACGAAACGGCGGCATCGGTGGAGAGGCCCCTGAATTTTCTGGAAGAGATTATCGAGGAAAGTATCGCGCGCGGCGACAAGCGTGTCCAGACTCGCTTTCCGCCGGAGCCCAACGGCTATCTGCACATAGGGCATGCCAAGAGTATTTGCCTGAACTTCGGCTTGGCCAAGAAATACGGCGGCTTGTGCAATCTGCGCTTCGACGATACGAATCCGGTCAAGGAGGACGTCGAGTACGTCGATTCGATCAAGGAGGACGTGCGCTGGCTCGGATTCGAGTGGGCCGGCGAACACTATGCGTCGGACTATTTCGATCAGTTGTACGAGTGGGCCAAGGAGCTGATAAAAAAAGGACTCGCCTATGTGGACGATCAGACGCAGGAGCAGATTCGCCAGACTCGCGGCACGGTGACCGTGCCGGGTACGGAAAGCCCGTGGCGGAACCGGTCCGTCGAAGAGAATCTCGATCTGTTCGAGCGGATGCGCGCGGGCGAGTTCGGCGACGGGGAGAAAGTGCTTCGGGCTAAGATCGACATGGCGCATCCGAACATGCTGCTGCGCGATCCGATCATGTACCGCATTCTGCATTCCGAGCATCACCGTACGGGGAACAAGTGGTGTATCTATCCGATGTACGACTACGCCCATGGCGAGAGCGACTCGATCGAGCGGATCACGCACTCGATCTGCACGCTCGAGTTCGACGTGCATCGTCCGCTATACGACTGGTTTATCGAGAAACTCGGGATTTTTCCGAGCCACCAGTACGAGTTCGCGCGGCTGAATCTGACCTATACGATGATGAGCAAGCGCAAGCTGCTTCAGTTGGTGCAGGAAGGTATCGTGACGGGCTGGGACGATCCCCGGATGCCGACGATCAGCGCGCTCCGCCGTCGGGGCTATACCCCCGAGAGCATTCGTATGTTCGCCGACAAGGTGGGCGTAGCCAAGCGCGACAACGTGATCGATCTGGGGCTGCTCGAGTTCTGCGTGCGCGAGGACCTGAACAAGCGCGCCGAACGGCGCATGGCGGTGCTCGATCCGCTGAAAGTAGTCATCACGAACTATCCCGAGGACAAGCAGGAAACCGTCGAATGCGTCAATAATCCCGAGGACGAGTCGGCCGGACGCCGCGGGGTGCCTTTCGGCCGCGAGATATGGATCGAGCGGAGCGATTTCATGGAGAATCCTCCGAAAAAGTACTATCGCTTGTCGCCGGGCGGCGAGGTTCGCCTGCGCTATGCCTATCTGATCCGGTGCGACGAGGTGATCCGAGACGCGGAAGGCCGCGTGACGGAGCTTCGGTGCACGTACGATCCGGAGTCGGCCGGCGGAAAGTCGTCCGACGGCCGGCGGGGGAAAGGCGTGATTCATTGGGTTTCGGCAGCGCATGCGGTTCGGGCCGAGGTCCGTTTGTTCGACCGGCTGTTCACGCGCGCGAGTCTCGACGATCCGGAGGAGGGCAAGACCTTTTTGGATTACTTGAACCCCGAGTCGCTGCGCAAGGTAACCGGCTATCTGGAGCCGTCGCTCGCCGAGGCTTCCGTGGGCGACAAGTTTCAGTTCGAACGGATGGGCTATTTCTGCATGGACCGTGATTCGGCTCCCGGCAGGCCGGTTTTCAACCGGACCGTCACGCTGAAAGACAGTTGGGCCAAAATAGCCGATAAGTAAAAGCTCGGTGCGACTTTCCGGAGATTCGGCCGAACAGGCGGAAACCGAAAGCGTTTTTCGCCGACGGAAACGCTCGGGGCCGTCGATGAGTTGTCGGCGCAGCGAGTGCAAAAGTATACTGACCCGATGAACGAACGTAGAATGTTTCGCATGAACCGGGCGGCCAATCCGGTTTTCCGGCTGTCGCTCGTCTTATTGACTTGTCTTTTCTCTTCGGCCGCGGTTTTCGGCCAGTCCGATTGCCGGATTATCATTACGACGCCCGGGTACGGTTCCATATACCGTTATGCGCCGGAGGAGTTTGCCGCGCAGATGGCCAGCGATTTCAAGATCGAAGGCGTGACGGTGGATTATGCGACTCTTTCGGAAGGTTGCAAACGACTCAAGCTGCATATCGGAAGAAAGGATTTCGTCTTTTCGATCACTTCCCAATCGCCGGTCGCACGCCTGACGTACGACCGGAACCGGCGGCAGTTCAAGGGGATAGGATTCAATTATATCGAGCACGAGGGCGTTCGCTACGAAGCTCCCAGTTTCAAGGGCCTTACGGTCGAGAAGCTCTCCGAAGCATGGCAGCCGCAAATTGAGAGATTGATCGAAAACCGCAGCCTGCTCGAAGAGGGCAAGCCGAACGTATTCCTGCTCGAAGCCGATATCGACGAGCAGGGCAACGTACACAAGATAGTCGAGCTGAACGGGGCGCTCCGGCAATATTCTCAGATATTCATCGACAAACTGTACGACATGGCTGTCAGAGGGTGGCAGCCGGCCAAGAAGGACGGCGTGCCGTTCCGCACGGTATGCCAGTTGAGGTTCGTACTGACGCGGTAGAGAAATTAGGTGATAGGTCGTAAGGCCGCCGGAATTTTCTGGCGGCCGTTTTATTGATTTACTGAAGAACGCATTCGGATGAGGGCGCTTCGCCTATGGCGACTTCGACGGAATTTCTGCGTTACCGTACGGGAGAGGCTTTGATGGTCTGGCCGCCGGTGCAGCGAGTAAAAAAGCTTTGTATCGCAAGCGGAGCCGCGGCTAATTTTCGAGCAGGAGAAGTTCGGACCGATTTCTCCTTTTTTGCTTGTTTTAAGCCTTTTTGACAGCTTTTCGACAGTCGGACGATAAAAGGGTCGTATTTCGATCGACGGATGCTTGAGAAGGGCTTTTTTCGGGTTCGGTCGTTCAGTATCTTGTCGGGCTTTGAATTTCGGCGGACATTCGAGAGATCGAAATGTTTTCCGCCCGATGAAGAATCGGATCGGAAAAGCGGATTGCGGTTTCCGTATTTTTGGAGACGGGCAGTAGTATCGGATCATTCCGTTGCTGCTGATCGTCCGGTGAAATATTTTCGCCGAAAAGAGTTTTCCGGGTAGGCATGAAAAGGTGATTGCATTTTCGTATTGCGCCGGTGTATATTGGATCGGCTCGCCGTATTGCAAGGCTCTTTTACCCGCTGCGACAATACAACAAATTTGATGCATTTCTCCGTTCATAGCGATTTTTTTCTTTCTCTCGTTCGGATTCGAATTTTTATCGCTTTTTTGTTCGTTATCCCGAATTCGGTCTCAAGTCTTTTCTCTGTTTGTGTAAAAAGTTATTATCGTATATTTATTTACATTGTGAATTTTGCTTTGTCGACAAAATTTCATCGGATACGATCATCTAACATTCGCTCAGAGGATTATCGTATTTTCCAATTATAGTTTTCGACGTAAGCACGAATCTTGAAAATCGTGAAAAATAGTCAATTTGTTTTAAATCAGGTTGTTATATCTTAGATTCAAATTTTAGATTACTATTTTCCCATTCTGATATTTATTTCGTTGTGTTCACTTACGATTTTGCTTCGTTCACAAACAAGCCAAGAATTAGAATTTTAGAGTATGGACTTGGTGATCTTCATCGCGCAGAAGTCGGGTCCGCACATCGAGCAGTGGTCGGCTCCTTCCTTGATCATTTCGAAGTGCATGCGTCTGGCTCGTTCGGGATCGAGCGACAGGTTGAACTGGTCGTACCAACGCATTTCGTACCGTGCCTTGCTCATTTGCAAGTCGCGCTCGGCGGCTCCGGGATGTCCCTTGGCGATGTCGGCGGCATGGGCGGCCAGCTTGTATGTCACTACCCCTTCGCGAACGTCGTCCTTGTTGGGCAGGGCCAGGTGCTCTTTCGTCGTGACGTAGCAAAGCATCGAGGTTCCCATCCAGCCGATCATCGCCGCGCCGATCGCCGAGGTGATGTGATCGTAGCCGGCTCCGATGTCGCTTACCAGCGGACCGAGCGTGTAGAACGGCGCTCCGGCGCAATCGACGATCTGACGATCCATGTTTTCCCGAATTTTGTTCATCGGAACATGTCCCGGACCTTCGATAATCACCTGAACGTCGTGCTTCCAAGCGATTTTCGCCAGTTCGCCGAGCACTTTCAGTTCGCCGAATTGCGCCTCGTCGTTTGCGTCGGCAATGCTGCCCGGGCGCAAGCCGTCGCCGAGCGAGAAAGCGATGTCGTATTTTTTGAGCAATTCGCAGATTTCTTCGAAGTGCGTATACAGGAAATTCTGTTTCTTATTGATGTTCATCCATTTGGCGAGGATCGATCCGCCGCGCGAGACGATACCGGTGACGCGTTTCAAGGCGGCGGGCAAATGTTCCTGAAGGATTCCGGCGTGAATCGTAAAATAGTCTACCCCTTGTTCGCATTGCTCGACGAGCGTATCGTAATAGACTTCCCATGTCAGGTCCTCGATTTTGCCATGCACTTTCTCCAGCGCCTGATACATGGGGACCGTTCCGACCGGAACCGGCGTATTCCGCAGAATGGCCTCGCGGGTTTTATGAATGTTCTTGCCGGTCGATAGGTCCATTACGGTATCGGCCCCCCACTTGATCGCCCACATGGCTTTTTCCACTTCCTCTTCTATGGAGGAGCCGAGCGCCGAGTTGCCGATATTGGCATTGATCTTGACGAGGAACTTGCTGCCGATAATCATGGGTTCTGCTTCGGGATGACGATAGTTCGAAGGAAGTATGGCCCTGCCTGCGGCTATTTCTTCTCTCACGATTTCGGGAGTGATCCGATTTTCGCCCGTAACACCTTGATTTTCACGGATGGCTACGTATTCCATTTCAGGGGTGACGATTCCTTGCCGCGCGTACCATAACTGCGTGTGGAAATTCTGCTTGTCGAATCGCTCGCGCGTCCAGTTTTCACGTACTTTCCGGATACCTCTTTGAATATCGATCGTATGATTTTCCTCCGTATACGGACCGCTCGTATCGTATACGAGCACTTTTTCTCCGTTTTGCAATGAAATTTCCCTCATTCCGACTCGAATCGGAAATAATTCTCCGTCTATATAGACTTTTTTCGCTCCGTTTTTTGAAAGATCGAAAATATTTTCCATTCGTTTCATATTGTTGCTGTTCCACGTGGAACAAATTTGACTTTATTGTTTGTGTTTGCAATGTTCCACGTGGAACATTGTTGTTTTATCGTCCGAAATATACCAATAATACGTTGATATCGGCCGGACTGACTCCCGGTATGCGCGATGCCTGCCCTATCGTCGCAGGTCTGATACGAGTGAGTTTCTGGCGCGATTCGATCGATAACGAGTTTAGTTGATGGTAGTTGAAATCGGGTCGAATCGGAATGTTTTCCAATCGAGCCATTTTGTCGGCGATATGCCTTTCGCGTTCGATGTAACCATGATATTTGATTTGTATTTCGGCTTCCTCGATCGCTTCGGGAGTGCAGCGGTTTTCCTCGATATAATTTTTTAGCGATGTCAGATGATCGATCAGCCCCGAAAACGTGATTTTGTTTCTTAAAAGCACGTCGTATATCTTTCGGCTTTGTGTCAGCGGCGTCGAATCGACCGATTTCAAATAGCTCTCGATTTCGGCCGGAGCGACACTCTGTCTTCGGGCGAAAGAAATAAGCGATTCTACGGACGATTTTTTTTGCATCGTATTCCGGTATCTTTCATCGTTGGCCAGACCGATTTTATGCGAAACGGGGGTCAGTCGGATGTCGGCATTGTCCTGACGGAGCAGAATCCGATATTCGGCTCTGCTCGTGAACATGCGGTAAGGCTCGTCGACTCCTTTGGTCACCAAGTCGTCGATCAACACGCCGATATAAGACTCGTCCCGCCTCAGCACGAGAGGTTCGTCGCCGCGAAGCTTCAGCGAAGCGTTGATTCCTGCCATCAGTCCCTGAGCCGCGGCCTCTTCGTATCCGGTCGTTCCGTTCACCTGCCCGGCGAAATAGAGACCGTCTATCTGCTTGGTTTCCAGCGAATGATAGAGTTGTGTCGGCGGAAAATAGTCGTATTCGATCGCATAGCCGGGACGGAATATCCGGACATTTTCAAACCCTTCGATCTTCTGCAGTGCGGCGATCTGTACTTCCCATGGCAGCGACGAGGAGAATCCGTTCAGATAATATTCGTTCGTATCGGTTCCTTCGGGCTCCAGAAACAGTTGGTGCGACTCCTTGCCGGCGAACGTGCGGAGCTTGTCTTCGATACTCGGGCAATAGCGCGGGCCGATCCCCTTGATCGTTCCGTTGAACAGGGGCGAATCGGCGAAGCCGGTCCGGAGTAGGTCGTGCACGGCCTCGGACGTGTAAGCCAGATAGCACGGCAATTGATTTTTAATAGGCTCTGTATCATTCGAATACGAAAACTTGCCCGGGTTTTCGTCGCCTTTCTGCTCTTCGAGTCGGCTGAAATCGACGCTGTGTCCGTCGATGCGTGCCGGCGTGCCGGTTTTCATGCGACCGATTTCGAAGCCGAGCTCCGCGAGTTGCGCGCTCAGGCCGTGCGACGCGGAATCGCCGGCCCGGCCTCCCTCGGCTTGCGAACGCCCGACGTGCATCAGACCCTCCAGAAAGGTTCCCGCGGTCAAAATGACGGCTTTTGACTTGAATACGACGCCCATGCGGGTCCTTACCCCGGTCACATGCCGATCGTCCGTCAAAAGGCCCGTTACGCTGTCCTGCCATAGGCTGAGGTTGGGTGTCTGCTCGAGCGTCCGGCGCCAGAGCTGCGAAAATCGGGCCTTGTCGCACTGGGCGCGCGGGCTCCACATGGCGGGTCCTTTCGAGCGGTTCGGCATCCGGAACTGGATCGTCGAGCGATCGGTCACGATGCCCCGTGTATCCGCCCATCGCGTCGATTTCGCGGACAATCTGTCCCTTGGCTACTCCGCCTATGGCCGGGTTGCACGACATTTGCGCGAACTTGGTCATATCCATCGTCACCAGCAGCGTCCGGCAACCCATATTGGCCGCCGCCGCCGCCGCCTCGCATCCGGCGTGCCCGCCTCCTATCACGATAATGTCGAATTCGAATTCCATATTGCAGTCCGGCGCCGCTGCTGCCGTTATAAGGTCCGGCGCACGCGCGCCGTCAGTTCGTTTGTTCGTAAAACAGTTTCAGGTACCGGTCCTCCAGCTTTCTCATCCGTTGCTGCTCTCCGGGCTGCTTGTCGCCGTAACCGCACAGGTGGAGTATCCCGTGAATAATGACCCGTTGCAGCTCGTTTTCGAACGGAACGCCCAGTTCCCGGGCATTGTCCCGCACGGTGTCGACCGAGATCATCAGATCGCCCGCGATCGTCCGCTTGTCGGGATCGCTGTAGTCGAATGTGATGATGTCGGTGTAGTAATCGTGCTTCAGATAGCGCCTGTTGATCTCCAGAAGCGCCTCGTCGGAGCAGAAAACGACGGACACGGCTCCGGTCTCCCATCCCTCGGCGGCTGCCGTCCGGCGAATCCATACGGAGGTCTTGCGCTTGCCCCGGAAAGCGAACTCGCACGATTGGTTGCAGTAGTTTACGGACATATCCCTTTCAAGTTAGTGTTTCCTATTTGCGCAGCCAGAGCTCCGGATTCAGATTCTGCTGGTCTTTCCATATCTCGAAATGCAGGAAGGCGTCGTCGGCCGGCAGCTTGCCGATGGTCTGGTTCAGCGCGACCCGGTCGCCGGTCTTCACCCCAACGGCTTCCAAATTGGCATAGACGGTCACATAGTCGCCGTGCCGGATCATGACCGCGTTGTTCATGCCGGGCACGAAGAACACCACGCTGACCTCGCCTTCGAACACGGCTTTTACCGGCG
>OGQK01001906.1_pt1 | contig 9818 bp, 7 predicted proteins | sample 1553221 | NCBI WGS metagenome assembly OGQK01 (sample SAMEA2579996, study PRJEB22360) | human gut metagenome | biome: human gut; feature: human-associated habitat; material: faeces | place: Denmark | collected 2008/2010 | reverse complement strand
GTTCCTCAACTGGCGGGGCTTGTTCCTTTCTTGTTATCTCTCTTTAATCTTTTTGTCCATCGGGGATATCTCCCTCATCCTCCACGCTCCCTTTGGCTCTGATCTGCTCCACTCTTGAAAGACTTTGCTCTTTTTGCTTGTATAGTTGGTGCTATGTTTTCACCTGCTTTTGCCGTTGGTCTGATTCTGGGAACGGTCATGTCCCCGCTTGTTTGCGTCTCTGCCGCGGAAGTATCTCCCGTAGCAGCCGCCGAAGGCGTGGTGGCGCGCGTGACTCCATCTGCAAAGGGCGCCGTGTCGTTCCGCTTGAATCCGGCTCTGGGCAACAAGATTACTATTTCTGGCGTTCCCGGAGGCATCCGGGTGGAAGCGTCCGACGTGCGCCGCCTGGTAGCTGGGTACGGATGGTATCTGAAAAATATTGCCAAGGTACATTTTTCATGGAACGGAAACCGTCTGACGCTTCCCTCTCCATTGCCTGCTCCGTCCACCCCTGTCACGATTGAGTCCCCGTGGAATACCGTTTTTGCGTATAATTACTGCACCCTGTCTTATACGGCGGCTTTCTGGGACTGGAACCGCTGGCAGCGCGAGATTGATTTTCTGGCGCTGAGCGGGTTTACACACGCGCTGGTGACGGCAGGCCTGGAGAAGACCTGGGAGGATTTCCTCATTGGCTTGGGATATCCCCGTGAAAAGGCTCTCCGCTTTATTCCCAATCCCGCCTTTGCCGCCTGGTGGAACATGGGCAACCTGGAAGGACACGGAGGACCGTTGACCCAGCAGCAGATTGACAGGATGGCGCAGATGGGAAGGCGCATCGTGTCCCGCATGGAGCAGCTGGGCATGACTCCCGTGCTTCAGGGCTATGTGGGGTTTGTTCCTGCGGATTTTGCGGAGAACGTGCAGATGAAGGGGCTGAAGCTTATCCCACAGGGGGAATGGGTCAATTTCAAGAGGCCGTGGGTTGTAGACCCCACTTGCGAGGCTTTTCCGAAGCTGGCCGCGGACTGGTACAAGGCCCTCCGCAAGGTATACGGCGTTTCCGGAAAGATGTTCGGCGGGGATTTGTTCCATGAAGGCGGCAGCAAGGGCGGCATTGACGTGACGCGCGCGGCGCAGGCGGTGCAGGGAGCCATGCAGAAGGCCTCGCCGGGTTCTTCCTGGGTGATCCAGTCCTGGGGAGGCAATCCCTCCCGCGAGCTGCTGGCCGGTATGGACCCGAAGCATGCGCTTGTGCTGCAGCTCACCAAGGACATGGCTGACGGCGGGAAGAATTTGAGGGCTTTTGACGGCATTCCCTGGGTCTGGTGCGAGCTGGCCAACTTCGGCGGCAATACAGGACTGTACGGCGGGGTTCCTCTTCTGTCCCGGCTGGGGAGTGATTTGGCCGGCTACAGGGACAAGGGGCTGGTGGGAATGGGCACCTTGTCCGAAGGGCTGGAAACGAATCCCCTTCATTACGCCCTGTTCAGCGACCGTTTATGGACGGCGGAGGATATTCCCGTCCGGGACTGGCTCAAGAAGTATGCGCGCCAGCGTTACGGTTCCGCTCCGGCAGCGGTCGTGCAGGCTTTGGAAATCCTGTCTTCCTCCATTTACAATCCCGCCCGTTCGCAGGAGGGGTGTACGGAGTCCATCATCTGCGCCCGTCCGTCCTGGGACGTCCGCAAAGCCTCCACGTGGTCCAGCGGAGAGAGGTATTACCATTTGGGCGATATCGTTAAAGCGGCTCGCGGTTATCTGAAGGCGGCCAATGACCAGCCGTCCCTGGTAAAGGAGGAGACGTTCCGCTATGACTTGGTGGATGTCGTCCGCCAGGCGCTTGCGGACGCCGCTTTTTACCAGCTCCAGCGGGTCAGGAGCGCTTTTGACGCCGGAGACGTACCTGCGTACAGGAAGCAGGTGAAGCTTTTCCTGTCCCTGGTTTCTGATATGGACGCCCTCCTGGCAGCGGACAGCCAGTTCCTGCTGGGAACCTGGCAGAAGAAGGCGCTGGATTGGGGGAGCACCCGGCAGGAGAAGGCCTTGATGGACAAGTCCGCCAAGATGCTTGTAACCACGTGGATTGACCAGGCTCCCCGCGCGTTGAACGATTATTCCAATCGCCAGTGGGCCGGGCTTGTGGCCGATTTTTATCTGCCCCGCTGGAAGAATTTTTTTGAATCCCAGCTGGATGTGCTGACCGGAAAGAAGGACCGTGCCGCCGCCCAGGCTTCCTTCATGGATAAGACGGTCCGGGAGGAACTGGCCTTTGCCGGAAATGGAAAGGTGTATTCCACGAAGCCGTCCGGAGATGCTCTGGCCGTCGCCGGCCGCGTGATGAATGCCCACCGGGAAATGCTGGATGCCCTGAGCGCGGAAGAGAAGCATTCCGAGGGAACGCCGTGGGACCTCCAACAGGGATCCCCGCTGCAATTCAACGTGACGGACCAGGTAACCGGGCCGGGCACGTACACCGCCACCTTCCAGTGGAAGAACGGCCCCAGCGCCCTGAAGATTCATTCCGTCAAATTATACGAGGGGACCAGGGAGGTGGCCGCAGATAACCATGAAGGCTGGACCGGCGTGGAGAATAAGGACAATTCCTACAGGCTTGACCTGAAGAAGTACCGGACCAACCTGGATTCCTATACCCTGAAGGCGGAGGTGAGCGGCGTTTCCGGAGGAGATTCCAAGGGGGAAATGACGTTGAAGAAGGAAGCCCGCTGACGCGCCGCCTCCCCATGGCCGGATCTCCGGAATATGCTTTTTCCCGGAGGCCCGGAGCCCGTCAAGGGATTCAGCGTGCCGCCTGGTAAATGCTGAACATCAGGATGGCCATGCCCGTCAGGGCAGCGCCCGCAATGATGCCGGAGGCGGTGGGGATTTTATATTCCCGTGATTTGGCCTTGAAAAAGCGGTCCGCGGCCCAGCCGAGCACGGCCCCCGCAAAGAAGAGGAAGGAGTCGTTCCACTGGATGGCCCAGGCCAGCCCGAAGCCGATGGGGGGGGGGAGCCATTTGCCTGCGGCGGGAAGGTAGCGGGGGACAAGCACCAGAATGAGGCCGAGGATGCCGCCCGCGATGATGGAAAGAACCTTGATGCTGTGCAGGTGGCTGAAACCCATGCCCAGCGCTTCCGCAGTGGCCGCCCATGTTCTGGCCCCCGGAGCGTTGAAGGCCTGAAGCGCGTCCACGTCCGGGACCATGGAGCGGAAGGCCAGCACGGAGACGAGTGTTCCCAGGAAGATTCCGGAGAACTGGGCGATGAATTGCTTGCGGGGATTGGCTCCCAGCAGGTAGCCCACCTTGAGGTCCACGAGCAGGGGTCCGCCGAGGAGCTGGAGGCTCCGGAGGTGATGTTGGCCGCCATCAGGTTGGCCGTCACATGTCCCGGCGCGATTCCGCCGAAGATGAGCTGCGTGACTTTCCCCATGGCACCGGTGGGCGTGATGTTGGCCTCCCCGGTAATCCGGCAGACGACCAGCGCCAGGAAGAAGGAGATGATTACCGCAATGCAGCTCATCCAGTACGGAACGTCAAAGGTGGCATGGGCCAGGTAGCCGAGAGCCGCCAGGGAGACGAGCTGCCCTGCCAGGAACCAGCTCATGGGCGTTTCTATTTTTTCCACGTCCGTCAGTTCGCGCCTTTTGGTCAGGGAGAACATGGCGCCCAGGGAGGAGAAGGAGCGGACGATGCTTTTCCATTGGAACAGGAAGGCCACGATGCTGGCGACGACCATGCAGGCGGTTCCGCCCCACAGGGTCCAGCCCACGCTGTCCCGGTAGCCCGCTCCCGCGGGAAGCAGGCCCTGGCTTTCCAGCCACGGCACGTAAAGCGCCCAGCAGACCGTGCCCCCGATGAAGAGGCTGAGGGATGTTTTCATGCCTACCAGCGCGCCCGCGCCCACGAACATGAGGTCCCATTTGAAGAAGATTGTACGGTGGTACCAGTTGCCCAGGATTTGCTGCTGGGCGGTGCCCAGCCATTGTTCGCCGCCCGCGGCCATGGCGATGGCGTTGGCGGAGGCGAAGAGGGCGGAGTAAAGGAGCGCTTTGGCTTGTCCCGCCGCCTTTTTGCCTTCCGAATAGAGCACCTTGAGGGTTTCCGCCGTGGCGATGCTGTCCGGGAACCTGATTTGCTCAATGTTGATCATCTGGCGCTTCATCGGAATGGCCATGGTGACGCCCAGCACGGCAATGAAGAATATCCAGGCGAAGGTGACGCCCAGCGGCATGTGCTGCCCCGTTAGCAGGAGCAGGGCGGCCACGGCGGAGGTGAGCGTGCCTCCCGTGGAGTATCCTGCGGAGCTGGCGGCGGACTGCATGCACGTGTTTTCCAGAATGGTCATGGGGGATTTGGAGATGCCCAGGCGCACGAAGGCGTTCCACAGGGCAAAGGAGATGATGCCCGCGGTCAGGGCCACCCCGAAGGACCATCCCATCTTAAGGTTGGCGTACAGGTTGGTGAGGGAGAGGATGGAGCCGAGGAGCATTCCTACGATGACGGCCCTCCAGGTGAGCTGCTTCATTCTGTCTCCGGAGCCCAGGTAGACCCGGTCATACCATTGCTGTTCGATTTCATCCGGCGTGCCCTGGAAGCCGTCCAGGGGCAGCGGCTTTTCCAGGCAGGAGAGAGGTGCGGGGGAAGACTGGGATTCCGTAGGTGCCATACGGGCCGGAACATAGCATGTACGGGCGCGCTGGAAAAGACGTATCTGCCTTTCCTTGCCTCCGGAACGCCTTCCGCTTGGGGCTTGCCTGCCTGTGGCGGCCGTGGTTTAATGGGCGCCATGAGCCAATCTTTTACGGATAAACTTGCCGCCCGCATCAAAAAGACCGGTTCCGCCCTGTGCGTCGGGCTGGACCCACGCCCCGTCATGGATGATTTGCAGTCGGTTCCGGCCCTGCTGCGGAAGGTCGTGGAAGAAACCGCTCCGTATGCGGCGGCGTTCAAGCCGAATATCGCCTATTTTGAGGCCATGGGGCTGCGCGGCCTGGAGATGCTGGAGGAGTTGCTCCCGGATATGCCGGAGGACGTGCCCGTGGTGCTGGACGCCAAGCGCGGCGACATCGGGGAGACACAGAAGTATTATGCACAGGCGTATTTTGAACGCCTGGGCGTGGATGCCGTGACGCTGAGCCCTTTCATGGGGTATGATACGCTGGAGCCTTTTCTGGATTATGAAGGGAAGGGCATTTATCTGCTGGCGGTCACTTCCAATCCCGGTTCCGCGGACGTGGAGAGGCAGGAGCTGGCCGACGGCCGCAGGGTTTATGAACTGGTGGGGGACATGGTGCGCCGTTCCATGCAGGAAGGGCGCAAGACTTCCGTAGGCATGGTGGTGGGGCTGACCAATGCGGATTCTTCCATTCTGGAGCGCATTCCGGACGCTCCCCTGCTGATTCCCGGCCTGGGAGCCCAGGGAGGCGATCTTTCCAGCCTGAGCGGTTCCGGCCATGCGGCCCCCCCTCTGATTAACGTGTCCCGCGGCATCATGTACCAGAATCCGGAACTTGGCTTTGCGGAAAAGGCAGCCAGGTTTGCCCAGAGCATCCGGGAGGCATTGGGTTGTTGATGTTCATGCGTTTTTCCGGCAGATAACAAAATGATAACGGGCTGCTTATGGCGGTGCAGGCGCTTGTCAAAGGGAAGGGCGCTGGTATATTGAACGGGCACTCCCCCTCTCCCCGCCCGTTTTTTATGGATGAAAAGCCCGGAATTGTAAGATTCACGCCCCGTTCCACTTCCAAGTCCGCCATGCTGATTGCGGTGGCCGTGGCCGTGGGCGTTCAGGTGGCTTTGTGTGCCGTGCTGGTAGCCATTCACTTTCAGGAGCTGTGGCTGCCCGCCGTGCAGAACGGGGAGGTGGAAATGGAGTTTGTGCCTCCTTCCGAGGAGGTTCTCCAGGAGCTGGCGGAAGTTCAGCCCGTGCCCGTAGAGCCGGTCGCGGCTCCTCCCACGGTCAGCCCCGTTCCGGAAATTGCCGCGGATGAAGACCTGCTGGCGATGAAGCTGCCGGAGAATGAGGATTGTTCCGACATGAAGGATTTTCTTCCGGAGGAGGCTCCCACGGAGTTTTTGCCGGAAGAGCTTTCCAGCATGCGGATTTCCATGAGGAAGGTGAAACCCAGGCGCCCCGTGAAGACTCCGGCGGTTTCCCTGCCGGGGCAGTCTAGCCCAGATGAGAACGTGACCCCTGATAAAAAGGTGCGTTATAAACATGCTCCGTCCTTGCCCAATTCCGTCAATTCTTCTAAAGTCGGGAAGGTGAATGCCGTGGTGAAAGTAGTGGTGGGGGTGAATCCCCGTGGCGAACCTTCATCTGTCAATCTCCTTCAATCAACGGGAAATGCGGAACTGGACCGTCTTTTCATGCGCTGGGTGAAAGAGAATTGGACTTTCTATCCGGCAGAAAAAGACGGTGCGCCCATTGCTTCCAAGGTGGTGGTGCCCGTCAGGTTGAATATAGATTAACCTGCGCAGGAGATAAGAGAAATGCTTCCGGAGAAAACAGAGAAAAGGCCCATTTACGTGATCGGCCACCAGAATCCGGATACGGATGCCATTTGTTCCGCCATAGGGAATGCGGAGTTTTTAAGAACCCATGGCGAACCTGACGCGGTTGCCGCCAGGTGCGGGGAGATAACGCTGAGGACATCCTGGGTGCTGGAAAAAGCCGGGGTGCCGGAACCGGTGCTGATTCATGACGTGACGCCTACCGCGGGAACCATCTGCCGCCGTGACGTGATCAGCGTGAGTCCGGACGATACGTTCCTGACGGCGTACCGCCGGATGACGGAGAACTCCCTTCAAACCATTCCGGTGATTGACGCGGACCACAATCTTTACGGCCTGCTGCGTTATTTTGATTTGCTGAGCCTGCTGATGCCCCTGAACATGACGGAGATGAATGTGCGCTCCGTTTTTTCCAGCCTGAGCAATATCGCCACCACCATTGACGGCAAGTGCCTGACCGGAGAGACCCTGAGCGAGGAGGAAACGCAGAATATCCTTCTGGTGGGCGCTTCCAGCGAGCCGAGCGTCCGGACGAGGCTTGCCAATTACAGGAGAAAGGGCATCGTCCGCGATCTGATCGTTATCTGCGGGGATCGCCCGAATGTCCAGCTGTATGCCGTGGAGCACGGCGTGCGCGCTCTGGTGACTACATCCGGGGCTTTCCCTTCCCTGGATATTATTGAGACGGCCCAGACGACGGGCACATGCATTTTAAGCACCCCGTGGGATACGGCCAGCGTGGGCCAGCTGATCCGCTGCTCCCGGAAGGTGAGGGAACAGGTCCACAAGGATTACGCGGTTTTCCCGGAGAACATGCCACTGCCCGAGTTGAGGCAGGCCGCCGTGAAGCGCAAGCAGGCGCTGTTCCCCGTGATGAGCATCAAGACGAACAAGATGATAGGCGTGCTGAGCAAGACGGATCTGGTGGACCCTCCCCGTACGCGCGTGGCCCTGGTGGACCATAATGAATTTTCACAAGCCGTGAAGGGAGTGGAGGAAGCGGAAATTGTGGAGGTGATGGACCATCACCGCCTGGGCACCCAGCTTTCCACACGGGACCCGATCCGCTTCCTGAATGAACCCGTGGGTTCCACCTCCACCCTGGTGGCGCGCAGGTTTTACCACCGTGATGCGGAGCCTTCCCAGGCGGTGGCGATTTGCCTGTGCGCCGGGATTCTTTCAGATACGCTGAACCTGACGTCTCCCACGACGGCGCGGGCGGACCGGGAAATGCTGGAATGGCTGACCGGCATTGCCAGGATAGATGCCAAGAAGTTCACGGAGGAATTTTTTGCCACCGGTTCCCTGCTGCGTTCCAAAACGGCGCCCTCCGCGATTGTCCAGGCGGACAGGAAAACCTTTACCGAATACGGGCACAAGATCAGCATTTCCCAGATTGAGGAAATAGGCATGTTCGGCTTGAAGGAAGTTCAGGATGACCTGGTGAAGGAGCTTCAGAAGCTGGTGGAAGAGGAAGGATTGAAGCTGGCGTGCCTGTTGGTCACGGACATTGTCACGCATGATTCCATGCTGCTGGCCGTTGGGGATGAAGAGGTGCTGGAGCACATCGAGTACGAGCGGCTGGGCCCCAACTTGTTTTCCGCCGCCGATGTGGTCAGCCGCAAGAAGCAGCTTTTCCCGGCTATTTCCCGTGCGCTGAAAACCTTGTAGGTTTCCGGGGAAAATTCTTTCCCCGGAAAGTAAAAGCGTCTCCGTTCGGGGAGGCGGATGGAGAAGTTCCTTCTACCGGAGCGGAATGGCGCGGCCGTGTGGAAAGGGGAATCAGGGCATGGCAATGTCTGCCAGGATGGAGCGGCGGACGGTGTCCGGTATCAGCACGGTGGCGGCCCGCTCGGGTTTGAGCGGCGGCGTGCAGAAAACACGGTCCATGCGCAGCAGCGGGAAGTTGACGGGTTGAGTGGCTCCGTATCCGGCTCCCTTCAGTTTGAAGCAATCCTGAAAATCGGCGCTGAGCTTGGCGAAAATAGGGGATTGGGGCGCGGCGCTGAAGTTTCCGGCCAGGATGATGGGCAGTTCACCATGCTGGCTTCCTACCTCCCGCAGGGTGTCAAACAGGTATTGAAGCTGTTTGCGGTGAATGAACCGGAGCGTGTGGAAATATTTCCAGCAGGCGGGGGAGTACAAGTCAAAGCGGTGTTCAAAAGGCTCCAGGCTGATGTTGATGAGCCGTATCGCCAGGGAGGAGTTTTCCGGTATCCAGTCCACGATGAGTCCGGCTGTGTCCGTGATGCTTTGGGCCGGACCAATCTGCCCGTGCCGCACGATGATGGCGCAGCTGCCTATCTGCTTGATGTAGGAAGTGCGTCCGAAAATGCTGTAGGCGAATTTGAGTGTCCGGTTGTAGTTGCTGCATCCCTGGATGAAGATGACGTCTGCACGGAGTTTGGAGATTTGTTCAATGGGCGCGTTTTCCCCACAACCCCCGTACAGGGTGAGAACCCTGATTTGCCGGGCATCCGGAGCCGGCGGCATTTTGTAATACTCCATTCCCGTTCTGGAAATGGGAGGAAGGAAGTCCGTAATGACGATGCCGTACGCAAACCAGATAATGACGCCAAGCAGGCCGATCCGGGAGCCGAAGACCAGCCATGCAAGAAGCGCCGGGAAGGAGAAGATGAGGCAGCACGCCCAAATGGGCAGTGATGTCATGAAGGCCATCGTGTCCGAACCGGTCCAGAAGATGGTGACGACGATGACCCACAGGCACAGAGAGACGCCGCCCAGCGCTATTCCCAGGTGGTTGACCCCGGATAACGCTGGGAGTGGGTCCGCCAGATGTTTGCGTCTTCTGAGCCGATGCACTGCGGTGATAGGTTAAAAGCCCATGCCGGGAGGGAGGTCCATGCCTCCCGTCAGTTTTTTCATTTCCGCCGCCGCGGTTTCCTTGCCCTTGGCTATGGCGGCATTGATGGTTTGCAGGAGCAGGTCCTGGAGGAATTCTGAATCGGACGGGTCGAGGATGGAAGGATCAATCACCAGCTCCGTGAGGTTTCCGTCACAGGTGGCGGTGACTTTCAGCTTGCCGCCCGCGCCTTCCGTGGTAACGGTCTGGGAGGCCAGCTTTTCCTGGGCGGCGGCAAGTCCGGCCTGCATTTGCTGGACCTGCTTCATCATTTTCATCATGTTCATGGCTGTCGTATTTGGAAGTATGGGTTGATGTTGTTTATTGGGAAATGATGCGGGCGCGGAAGATCTCCATGGCGGCGTCAATCAGGGGGTCCGTATAGTAGGAATTATCTTCATTTTCCTCCCTGGCGGGTTCCTGAACGGCTGCGGCGGGTTTTTCCCGCGGCGCCT
>OGQK01001905.1_pt1 | contig 9822 bp, 7 predicted proteins | sample 1553221 | NCBI WGS metagenome assembly OGQK01 (sample SAMEA2579996, study PRJEB22360) | human gut metagenome | biome: human gut; feature: human-associated habitat; material: faeces | place: Denmark | collected 2008/2010 | reverse complement strand
AGGGTATTCCAAAGGCCCACCCCCCCCCCCCCCATCCTCTCCGCCGCCATGCTGCTCGAGCATCTCGGCTTTGATGATGCGGCCAAGAAGATCCATACCGCCGTCGAAGCGGACATCGAGGAGCTCGGCTCCACCGTGCGCTCCACCGACCAGGTCGGCAAGGACATTCTGGCCCGCATGTGACCTCAAACTTGGCTCCCCTCGCTGAGGGGAGCCAGAAAACTCTCTATACTGAGTTGCATGCAAATGCGACATGGGGAATGCAAAACCGTTGGCAGCAAACTAGTCGCCGTGACCGTATCCGTCGATGATGACGGCACCGCACAGTCATGCCATATCAGCGGTGATTTCTTTATTGAATCAGTTTCGGATGCCGAATCTCATGCTTTGTTGCATGACCTGGAACGAGCTCTAATTAGCGATGATTCATTGCGGTCCGTATTGGACGCCCATCCTAGTTGCCAAATTATCGGCACAGATGAAATTGCCATCAAAACCGCATACAGCCGAGCCGTAAGCAGCAACTTACCCCCGCTGGCGGGGGCTCCAGCGCAGCGGGTGGGGGTGGGCAGCCCCGATGCGCCGAACATCCCAGCATCCATCAATACACAAACCAAGCAGCCCGACAAAAGCTCTGAATACCGGGAGCGCTGGAACGCCCTCAAGCCTCAACTCACCGTGATCCACGGCCATCCGCGTACTCCGGACGAGCAAATGGCCATTGACGAGACCTGGGCGCGTGAAGTCGCAGCAGGAACACGACAGCCGACCATCCGATTATGGGAGTGGGCGGGCCCGGCTGTGGTCATCGGCCGTTTCCAATCGGCCCAGGACGAGGTGAATCTGGACATTGCCAAGCAGCTCGGCTTCGACGTGGTACGCCGTTGCACGGGCGGCGGAGCGATGTTTATCGAACCGGGCAACACCATTACCTATTCTCTGTATGCGCCGCTCGATTTCGTTCAGGGCGTAAGCATCGAAGAATCCTACCGGCTCTGTGACTGGTGGCTGGTCGAAGCGCTGCGCGAACTTGGTTTAGATGTGCGGTTCGCGGGCCTCAATGATATCGCCTCGCAGTACGGCAAGATCGGGGGAGCGGCGCAGCGGCGCTTCCCCGTAGGCTCAGGCGGCGCGGTGCTGCACCATGTGACCATGGCATATGACATCGATGCGGCCAAGATGAGCCGTGTGCTCAACACCAGTCGCGAGAAGATGTCAGACAAAGCGGTGAAATCAGCGGTCAAACGCGTGGACCCGATGAAAAGCCAGACGGGTCTCAGCCGCGAACACATCGTCGAGCACCTTATTGACTGGTTTGCGGCGTGATTTCACCGATGGCCGTATACGATTTTGCCGCTGGCCGTGCGCGGTTTTGTCATGGGCGAGCGCGGTAGCCGCGACAGTGCCGTTTTTCGCGGTAACGCATTCGTCAGCATGTCGTACGGCTATCGGATCGTGCCACACATGAAGTGACGAATGAGGGCATGCTCCTGACGAAACCTGTGGGGCGCGTTACAATATGACGGATGGGCGACGACGGTCATAGGACAATAAGGATGGTGCGATGAGCTTGGAAACGCCAAACGCTTTTGCTGACGAGGAAAACATCCTGTTGCATACGGCATTGTTCAAGCAGGTATCGCCAGCCGAAGCCGAGGAGCTGTTGCCGCATTTGAAGCATGCGACGTTCGATAAAGGCGACTATATCTTCTCCGAAGGCGATACCGATCAGCGCATGTATTTACTGGAGCAGGGGCGCGTCAAGCTGATTCGCACTTCTTCCGATGACCGCGTGCAGCTGCTGTCCATCCACGCGCCGGGCGAAGTGCTTGGCGAGATTCCGGTATTCGACCCTCATGGTGGCCCGCGCACCGCGTCCGCGGTGTCCATGAGCCATGGCACGCGCGTGGTCTGGCTGGAGCATGATGCCCTGTTCGCATGGCTTGATGAGCATCCGCGTGTGGCCATCGACATGTTGCAGGTCATGGCCAGCCGCCCGCGCGGCAACAACGAACGCATCTCCGACTTGGTATTCATGGATGTGCCGGCGCGTCTGGCCAAGACATTGCTCAACTTGGGCTCACGTTTCGGCGAGCCGGTGGAACAGGGCCTCAAAGTGCCGCATGACCTGACTCAGGAAGAGCTGGCCCAACTGGTGGGCTCCAGTCGTGAGACCGTGAACAAGGCGTTGATGGACTTTTCCAACCGCGGATGGATCGCACGTGACGGCCGATCGATCATCATCTTCCAGCCCGGTATGCTGATTCGACGCTCGCGGCGCTGACCGTTCGGCTGACTTCCAGCCAATGTTACGCTAGTGCGATTCTTGTGATGATATGTTCACGGGAGCTGACCGTAAGCCCGGTTGGTAGGGCACCCCATTTAGAATGGGGCCCATGCCCAAAAAGAAGTCCCTCACTCTCCAACGTGTGCTTGTTCTCCTCTTGGCCTATATCATGCTTGCCGTCTGCGGCGGCGTGGCGGCCAGCGTGTTGTTTGTACCGGGTGTGATCGGTGCCAATAAAGCCGCCAAAGCGGTGATTCCGTCGCTCAAGGTAGAAAACGTGGACTTCGACGTGACTAGTCTGCCCCAGAAGTCGACGATGTACGCGCGAGACGGTTCCACCGTTATCGCGACGTTCTACAACCAAAACCGTATCGTCGTGCCGCTGAAGAAGATTTCCAAAACCATGCAGCAGGCAGTGGTGGCGCGCGAAGACCGTCGATTCTGGACTCACGCCGGCGTCGACGTGCAAGGCGTGATGCGTGCGTTCGTGCAGACCTACCTCGTCAAAGGCTCCCAGCAGGGTGGTTCGTCGCTGACCCAGCAGTACGTCAAGAACGTGCTGCTGATGCAGGCGATCGAGGATGACGATTCGATCGCCCAGTACCATGCCACTGAAGACACCATCGCCCGTAAGATTCGCGAGATGCTGATTTCCGTGCAGATGGAAAAGAAGTATTCCAAGGCCGAGATTCTGCAGGGCTATTTGAACATCGCCCAGTTCGGCAACAACCTGTATGGCGTGGAAACCGCGGCCCAGCGCTACTTCAGCGTGTCCGCCGCCGATTTGAACGTGGTGCAGTCCGCCACCATCGCGGCTATCACCAAGAACCCAAGCCTGTATGATCCGCTGGTCGAAGAGAACCAGAAGGAAAGCGAAAACCAACGCAATATCGTGCTCAAGCTGATGCTGCAGGAAGGATACATCACCCAGAAGCAGTACACCGAAGCTGTGAACACGCCGTTGAAGGACACGCTGAAAGCACAGGACGTGAATGTCGGCTGTCAGGACACCGGCGATTACGCGTACTTCTGCGATTTTGTGGTGCATCGCATCCAGAACTCCGAAGAATTCGGCAAGACTCGTGCCGAGCGTAACAAGCTGCTGCAGGAGGGTGGCCTGAAAATCGTCACCACGCTGGATGTGGAAGCGAATTCCACGATGATGGAGACCGCGCGTAATACCATTCCACCGGACGATCCCAGCGGCATGGAGATAGCCATGGCCGCAGTCAAACCGGGAACCGGCGAAGTGCTGAGCTTTGGCCTGAATCGTTACTATGACGCCACTCCGGCAGCCGCGAACGATCCCACCAAGACGAGCCAGAACTATGCCGTCGATTTGGCGGATGGCGGTGGTTCTGGTTGGACCATCGGTTCGTCCTGGAAGCCGATCAACCTGATTGCGTGGATGGAAGCGGGCCATTCCATCAACGACAACCTCCAGACCTCGACGTCATACCCCACTACGGACTTCGCCTGCAGTAACTATTCGGGCGGTGCCGATTCGTGGAACGTGTCGAACGCCATGGGCGCAGGTACAGTGAACCCAGAAAGCCCATTCCTCGGTCTGGTCCGTTCGCATAACACTACTCAGGCTTCCATGGGTGCCATCCTCAAACTGTGCAAGGTGGCGGACACCGCGACTGAACTGGGATACCATGACGCCGCCACGGGTGAGACCATCGACAAAACCCAGGTGTATACACCATCCATGATGATCGGCTCGGTGAATGTGTCCCCGCTGACCATGGCGAGCATCTTCGCCGTATACGCCTCGAATGGTGTGCAATGCAACCCGATTGCCATCAGCAAGGTGACCGATAAGGACGGCAACGATCTCAAGGTTCCATCCGCGAACTGCCATCAGGCGGTGGATAAGGACATCATCCAAACACTCGCTTATACCCTGAACCAAGGTACGGTGCGGCCGGATGGTGCCGGTTGGTCATTCAGATTGGCTGACGGGCGTAAGTCGTTTGGTAAGACCGGTACCAGTGAGGATCTTGCGGTGTCCGGTGGATCGTTCATTCCTAATCAGATTGCGGCGTTCGCTGTGGTCGGCGATGCACAGAACCCGTACACCAACCGTATTTCCAACATTGCCATCAACGGCCGGTACAACAGCTATTGGGATGGTTCGACAATCGCGGCTCCGGCCGTTACCAACTTCTTCAATAGCTACATTTCCAAGAAGAAAATACCGATTGACAACGATTACGGCCAGCCCGTCTCGAAGTACACCACGACTGGCAAGTATCTGGGCATTGGCGGACGAACGTTCAGCGTGCCGCAGACCACTACGAATGGCAACAGCCAATCGCAGAGCAGCAACAATCAGTCTCAGTCGCAGAACACTGGGCAAAACAACACCCAAACCCAGGGCACCAATTCAGAGCAGTCGAATGATGGCCAGTGATTGGTGATTGGCGTTTGACATTTGGTGATTGCATGCCGGCTGAGTCTGCGTAACATGGCCGACTGCGATACCCAAATTACGTAGTTTGCGGGCGTTACCTGTTTCAGGTGACGCCCGTTTTACAATACTTAATGACAACGCCATCGCGTTCATCGAATATTTGCCATGAACGTGCATCGGAAAGGGGAACGATGAGCAACGACGATCTGACGCATGAGAATTTTGATTTTCGTGGATTCGACGTGCCGGATCTCAAAGCGGTGACGCTGGCTTCGTCTTCGGACGGCGATCAGTCCAAGCAGCCGAAGACCAAGCACGAGGATGCATCGAAGAACCGTAAGCACGGTAAGAAGAAGTCAAAATCCGATGCACGGTCCAAGAAGCGGGCCGGCGCGGGCAAGACGAGCGAATCGTTCGATGATTATGAGGATTATGAGGAAAGGGAAGCTGTGAGCAAGGCAGATAAGAAAGTCAGCAAGGACCGTCCGGGGCTGTTTGCGCCAATGACGCTGCGCGAGGTGACCGTGCGTAATCGTATTTGGTTGCCGCCGATGTGCACGTATTCGTCGTTCGCCCGCGATGGTAGGCCCACGCCGTTCCACTACCAGCATTACGTGTCTCGCGCGTTCGGCGGATTCGGCATGGTGATTGTCGAATCCACCGCCGTGGCTCCTGAGGGGCGTATCACGCCGTGCGATCTGGGCCTGTGGGAAGACGGGCAGATTGATGCTTGGCGCTGGATCGTGGACGGTATTCGCGAGGCGGGTGCGGTGCCTGCCATCCAGCTCAACCATGCGGGGCGTAAGGCTTCGACTGGTTGCTTTGCCGTTGGTTACGACGGTCAGAACGTGCCGGAGGAGGCGGGCGGCTGGCCTACCATGGCACCGTCTGAAATCGCGTTCGGTGGGTTGCGTACGCCGCGCGCGCTGTCCGTGGATGAGATTCATGGTCTGGTCGGCGCGTTCGCCGTGGCGGCGGGCCGTGCGGTGGCCGCCGGCTTCCAAGCGATTCAGATTCATGCCGCGCATGGCTATCTGATTTCTCAGTTCCTTGACCCGCTGAGCAATGAGCGTGATGACGAATATGGTGGCGATTTGACCGGTCGCTCTCGGTTCCTGGTCGAGGTTGTGGATGCCGTGCGTGGGGCCGTCCCTGAGGGCGTGCCGGTTCTGGGGCGCATTTCGGCCACGGATTGGGCCGCCGGCGGTTGGGATTTGGACCAGACCATCGCACTATCCAAGGTGCTGAAGGAGCATGGCGTCGATGTGATGGACGTGTCTACCGGCGGCATCATGTCGGGAGTGTCGATTCCGGTCAAGCCGAACTATCAGGTGCCGTTCTCCGAGCAGGTCAAGGCCAAGGCCGATATTCCGGTGACCGCGGTGGGTCTTATCACCAAGCCGAAGCAGGCGGCCAAGATTCTGGCCCATGGCGAAGCCGTATGCCGTGGAGATTGGCCGCGCCGCATTGCGTGATCCATACTGGCCGTTGCGTGCAGCCAACAAGCTGGGCATACCGTCCACCGAGATCCCCTACGCCCCGCAATACGTGGCCGGTGCGTACTAAATCCTCATGGGGCGGTAACTTTCCCATGGGGCGGTAAAACCCTCATGGGGCGGTAACCCAAAACGGCGGTATTCTGCGGAATGTGAAATTTGGCTAACCGCCCCATGGGACAATCACCGCCCCATGAGGGTTTTACCGCCCCATGGGTAATAGGGCAATATGTGAGTTCACTCCACGTCTACGCCGACGGCGTCGGAGACGTGCTCGAATCCGTCGCGGCGCAGCAGCTGGGCCAGACCGCGCTTCAACACGGTAATCTGCTGCGGGCCTCGGTACATCAGCGAACTGATGAACATGACCAAGCTGGAGCCGGAACGAATCTTCGCATAGGCTTGCTCGGGGGTAAAGACGCCACCGATGCCGGCGATAGCGAACCGGTCGCCATACTCTTTATACACCTTGCGAATCAGCTCGGTGCTGGCGTTGGTGCACGGGCCGCCGGACAGGCCGCCCTCCCAATCGCGCGGAATCTCGAGGCCGGTGCGGTCCTTCTGCAGATTGGCGATGGACAGCCCCTGCACATTGTGCTCGGCCAGCACATCGAGCAGTTCCTTGTACTCGCCCCACGGCTTGTTCAACGGCATCTTGACCAGCGTGGGCTGCGGGCGGTCGATCTTGTCGAGCGCCGTAAACAGACGGTCGAGCGCTTCCGGAGTCGCGGTGAACGGTTCGCCGACGTGCGTGTTCGGGCAGGAGACGTTGACCTCCACCATCGCGGTGCGGCCGGCGGCGCGGCGCATTGAAATGCAGTAATCCTCAATGCCTTCGTCCAAATCGCCGCACTGGTCGTCGTTGGTGCGGGCGATCGACACGGACAGCTGCATCTGGCGGGCCTGAGTCCAAGCCTTCTCGGCGCGCTCGATGACCTTGTCCGAACCGATGTTGGCGAGGCCGACGTGCACCATCATCGAATCGTATTCAGGCAGACGGTGGAACCACGGCTTGGCGTTGCCCGGGCAGGGACGCGAGGTGGTGGAGCCTACGGTTTCGAAGCCGAAGCCGGCATGGTCCAGCACCACGGGCATCTCGCAGTTCTTGTCGAGGCCGGCGGACAGGCCGAACGGGTTGGTGAAATCGACGCCCATCACATTCGTTTCCAGAATGGGGTCGGTGTAGTCGAGCATCAGCTGTTCGGCGAGCAGCAGCGGCGGGACGTTCTTGACGACGTGGCAGAACTCGATCATCTGATCGTGTGCCTCATCGGGGCGGTGGTTGAACACGAAGTTCGGTTTGATGATGTGCTTGTAGCCGAAGGTGAACAGATCGGTGGTGGCTTTGTTGACGGCGTCGTGCCAGAAGCTTTCAGAAACGTAAGTCATACCGCCTATTGTCTCACGCTTGGGCCGGTGCGGCTAGGCGATTCCTGCCTAGGCGAATTGGGGAAGGGGGCTACTGCGTGTCGAGGCGCACGCAGGCGTCGGCTCGGCAGAAGATACATGAACCGGGACGCACCAGGTATCAGGCGTGACTCTCCGCTGAGCAACGCGCGCGGGAGAGTCGTCGGTCGTGAGCTATCGCGCTAGTAGCCGCTGTGAGAATATCGGTTCGCGCAATGTGCGTTTTTGCGCGGTTTTGTGGAAATGACACCTGAATTGCTCGGAATTTTCGAGAAATTGTCCCCAAAACGCTCAAGCCGGTTTGGTTTGTGAGCTTTTGCGTGCGATAATGTTCGCATGATTTCGTCACAACGTCAGCACCTCATCTTGAGCAGGTTGCGCACACGCGGGGCAGTGCGCATTACGGCGCTATCGAAGGAACTGGGTGTGTCGGCGATGACCATCCGCCGCGATATCGCCGAACTTGCCGACAAGGGACTGTTGAAGCGCGTCCATGGCGGCGCGGTGACTACCAGTACCTTGCTCAGCGAACCCCTGTTCTCTGTCAAGTCTCAGATGGATATCGGCCTGAAGGACGCCATCGCCCAGGAAGCCATCAAATATGTGGCTCCCGGCGATGTAATCGCCATCGGCGGCGGCACCACGGCCTATGTCTTCGCCCAGCATCTGCTCGAATCGCAGCAGTCCAGCGGCATCACCATCCTCACCAATTCGATTCCCGTGGCCGAGCTGGTCCAGGCCCTCGAATCCAAGGATGTGGAGGTGATCGTCACCGGCGGCGTGATCACCCGATCGAACTCGCTTGTCGGCCCGATCGCGGACAAGGTCGTCGCTTCGCTGCGTGTCAACACCGTATTCCTCGGCACCCACTCGGTGTCGATTCCCCGTGGCTTCCTGATGCCGAATTCGCTGGAAGCCGCAACCGATATGGCGATGATGGACATCGCCGATCGCACCATAGTTTTGACCGATCACACCAAGTGGAGCTGCACGTCGCTGTCGCTGTTTGCGCGCTTCGACCAAGTGGACACGGTCATTACTGACGACGGGCTCGACCCCGACTCCGCCGCCAAAACCAAGGATTTAGTAAAGGAGCTCGTGCTGGCCCACCAGAGCGAGACCATTGAGGAAAGTGAGCAAACCCATGGCTGATTTCGCCAACTACACCCCCGGGGAGTATGCGAAGGAGCATATCCGCATCACGCCGGCGACGCTTGCCGACGGTCGTGACTTCTTCTACCTGGACGACGACCCCGAGTTCGTCTCCGGTGCCAAGACCCGCGAGCTCAAGGACCCGCGCCCGCTGGACTACCGTTTCGCCCCGCATCTGGACGCCGACGGTAACGAAGTGCCGTACGCCGCCCCGCAGATGCGCCGCGACCCGCTGACCGGCGACTGGATCCCGATGGCCACCGCCCGTATGAACCGCCCGATCACCGCCGGCCCCGGCGCCACCGCCAAGGGCAACCCGCTGGCCGCCCGCAAGCCCGGTGACCCGTACCAGGACGGCGAAGTGCCGGACACCGACTACAACGTCGTGGTGTTCGAGAACCGCTTCCCCTCGATGGTGCGCGTGCCCGGTGTCTCCGAGGACGTGACCTACGTTGACGGCAACCCGCTGTGGGAGAAGAAGCTCGCCGCCGGCCGCTGCGAAGTCATCTGCTTCGACCCGAACGAGGACGGCCTGCCGGCCGATTTGCCGGTCTCCCGCCTGCGCACCGTGGTTGAGGCTTGGGCCTTCCGTACCGCCGAAATCTCCAAGATGGAAGGCATCGAGCAGATCTTCCCGTTCGAGAACCACGGCCAGGAAATCGGCGTCTCCCTCGCCCACCCGCACGGCCAGGTCTACTGCTACCCGTTCATCGCCCCGAAGATGGAGAAGGAACTCCAGCACACCGAGGCCTACCACGAGAAGACCGGTGGCAACCTGCTTAAGGACATCATGAACGCCGAGCTCGAAGCCGGCGAACGCATCGTGATGCGCAACCACAGCTGGGTCGCCTACGTGCCGGCCGCCGCCCGTTGGCCCCTTGAAGTCCACGTGGCCCCGGTGCGCGACGTGCTCACCCTCGACCAGCTCAACGACGAAGAGCGCTGGGACCTTGCCTCCATGTACTCGCACCTCCTGAAGCGCGGCAACGCCTTCTTCGACAAGGGCGACGGCAAGGGCATGGACCTGCCGTACATCGCTGCCTGGCATCAGGCCCCGATCCACG
>OGQK01001898.1_pt1 | contig 9866 bp, 8 predicted proteins | sample 1553221 | NCBI WGS metagenome assembly OGQK01 (sample SAMEA2579996, study PRJEB22360) | human gut metagenome | biome: human gut; feature: human-associated habitat; material: faeces | place: Denmark | collected 2008/2010 | reverse complement strand
TCATCGGGCATTATCTGAACATAAAACACTATCAATAAGTTGGAGTCATTACCGCTAAAATGGTGATATTGGGTAATGCCAATGCTGCACCACTAAAACCCATAACCAGTGCGGCAAGTGCCGTCTTTTTGAAAAACTCCATTTCATTCCTCCAGTTACGTGAACGCTACGCATTATCCCTTAGCTTTGTATGGGAAATTTGACGTTAAACAATTTACAACGTGAATATATTTTGGAGATCTACAAAGTTAGAGGCAGGTAACAAAACGAAGAATTAAACGGCATAAAAAAGTATTATGCCGTCTTAAAATAGAGGATTATTTTAAATTCCCGACCAGGGCTTTGCGGCTATCTTCCAGAGTCACAACGCGGCTACAAACATCTTTGCCAAACTGCTGGAAATCTTTTTCCTGCTTTTTCCATTCGGTTTGGATTGAGGATTGCAGACCGCCCAGGCTTCCCAGCACATTCTGTAATGGGTTACCGCCGCTTTTCAGCACCGCTTTCGCGCCCATTTCATTAATGCTGTCCTGTAAAATTCCGCCCATTGCCTGATTCACTAATTGCTGGCCTTCGGCGCGAACCTGATCAATGGCTTTATAGTGAAACGTCAGGCCATCGCTGCGCGTTTCGATAATGCGGTTCATCTGCTCTTTCAGCTGCGCATCAAGTTTGGTCAGACGGCTGCGCATTTTGCTGCTTTCGCCCATCTCCTGAACGATAATTTTATCCAGCGCAATACGGGCTTTCTCGACGCGGCTTTTCGCGCCTTCATCAATCCACGGCAGCGTGTTACGTAGTTCAGCCTGATAATCCTTCGCCTGCTCGCGCTGGGCGGCATTCAGGGAATATTGCTTACCGTTATACATCACGTTGCCGTCTGGCGTGATCACCAGATTGCCGTTTTCGCCCTTCACCTGCACGGTTTGCGGGCTGACAATCACATCGTCACGCGGCGTGACGCTGCACTGGTAGTCGGCGTGAGCGGTCATTGCCGTCACTGAAAGTGCTGCCGCCAGCAGCATTTTGCGCATCATAGTCTTCCCTCAAGAACAAATCAGGCCAGCATTTGCTGGCCCCAGATTGATAACAAACTGGCTTAAAAGTCAAAAGGGGCACGGTTTTCCCCCTCGCCCTTTTAGGGAGAGGGTCGGGGTGAGGGTAAATAATCGCGCCAGTGCTGGTCTGTTCCCCTCACCCTAACCCTCTCCCCGGAGGGGCGAGGGGACTATCCGAGCGCTTTTTTTAACTTTGTCATCGCCCGTATGTTTTCTTAGTCCCACCAAACGTCGAAAAGTTCGCTGGTGCGTACCTCGCCCAGTTTGCGCTCTTCCAGCCACTTACGCACAATCGCCTGATGTTCTTCGGTGCATTTGCCGATTTCCTGCATGCAGATCAGACCTTCCCAGGCCAGATAACCGCTGCCGTCAAAGGCCAGTTTGTTCGGTTCGATAACCTCGTTAATAAAGTCATCAACGGTTTTATCAATCTGTTCTTCCGATGTACCTTCCGGGAATCGCCATGCCACCGAAAATCCTAATTCCTGGAATTCGTCGATGTGCATTTTTTTACGCAGACGACGGCTACGGTTCTTTGCCATTATTTCACCCTCTCGAACATTAAGTCCCATACTCCGTGACCAAGACGATGACCACGTTGTTCAAATTTCGTCACCGGACGTGATGCCGGACGCGGTACGTAATCATTGCTCTCTGACAGGTTTTTATAACCGTCAATAGAAGACATCACTTCAAGCATATGTTCCGCATAAGGTTCCCAGTCGGTCGCCATATGGAATACGCCCCCCAGTTGCAGTTTGCTTTTTACCAGTTCGGCAAACGGCACCTGAACGATACGGCGTTTATTATGGCGCGCTTTGTGCCACGGGTCAGGGAAAAAGAGCTGCACCATGCGCAATGAATTGTCAGGAATCATTTTATGCAGCACTTCAACCGCATCGTGACACATCACGCGCAGGTTGCTTAAGCCCTCTTCATGCGCAGAAGCCAGGCACGCACCAACGCCCGGTGAATGCACTTCAATGCCGAGGAAGTCCTGCTCGGGGCGATCTTTAGCCATTGCCACCAGCGACGCCCCCATGCCGAAACCAATCTCAAGCGTCACCGGCGCTTCACGGCCAAAAAGCGCAGGGAAATCCAGCATATCTTCGCTGAACTCAACGCCCATCACCGGCCAGTAGTTTTCCAGCGCATGTTCCTGGCCTTTGGTCAGTCGCCCCTGGCGGCGCACAAAACTACGGATACGGCGCAGTGGGCGGCCGTTTTCATCAAATTCCGGTGAGATGACGTCGTTTTTCATAAAGATTTAGTCGCTTGTGAAAGTGTTCTGAAAACGGGCATTATCCAAAGTTAGTTGCCGGATGCAAGCATGATAAGGCCGTGGCTGCGGAAAGTTCCGGTTTACACCCTGCCGTCGCTGTGCTGCAATCTTGCCCCCAACAACAGTGAATTCGGTGACCATGCAAGCGTCGCAATTTTCAGCCCAGGTTCTGGACTGGTACGATAAATACGGGCGGAAAACGCTGCCCTGGCAAATTGACAAGACGCCCTACAAAGTATGGCTCTCAGAAGTGATGTTGCAACAAACTCAGGTTGCGACCGTTATCCCCTATTTTGAACGCTTTATGGCGCGCTTCCCAACGGTGACCGATCTCGCCAATGCGCCGCTCGACGAAGTTCTCCACTTGTGGACCGGGCTTGGCTATTACGCCCGCGCGCGCAATCTGCATAAAGCGGCACAGCAAGTGGCGACCTTACACGGCGGTAAATTCCCGGAAACCTTTGAGGAAGTTGCAGCACTGCCGGGCGTCGGGCGTTCCACCGCAGGCGCGATTCTCTCGCTTTCTCTGGGTAAGCACTTTCCGATTCTCGACGGTAACGTCAAACGCGTGCTGGCGCGCTGCTATGCTGTAAGCGGCTGGCCTGGGAAAAAAGAGGTCGAGAATAAACTGTGGAGTTTGAGCGAGCAGGTGACGCCCGCGGTTGGCGTGGAACGGTTTAATCAGGCGATGATGGATTTGGGCGCGATGATTTGTACGCGCTCTAAGCCGAAATGTTCGCTCTGTCCGCTACAAAACGGATGTATTGCCGCCGCCAACAATAGCTGGTCGCTTTATCCGGGCAAAAAACCGAAACAGACGCTGCCAGAGCGCACCGGCTACTTTTTGCTGTTACAGCACGAAGATGAAGTATTGCTGGCGCAGCGTCCGCCGAGCGGATTGTGGGGCGGTTTATACTGTTTCCCGCAGTTTGCCGATGAAGAAAGTTTGCGGCAGTGGCTGGCGCAACGACAGATTTCTGCCGATAACCTGACGCAGCTGACCGCGTTTCGGCATACCTTCAGCCATTTCCACTTAGATATTGTGCCTATGTGGCTTCCCGTGTCGTCATTCACCGGCTGCATGGATGAAGGCAATGCGCTCTGGTATAACTTAGCGCAACCGCCGTCAGTTGGCCTGGCGGCTCCCGTGGAGCGTTTGTTACAGCAGTTACGCACTGGCGCGCCGGTTTAGCGCGTGAGTCGATAAAGAGGATGATTTATGAGCAGAACGATTTTTTGTACTTTCCTGCAACGTGAAGCAGAAGGTCAGGATTTTCAGCTGTACCCCGGCGAGCTGGGAAAACGCATCTATAACGAGATCTCCAAAGAAGCCTGGGCGCAGTGGCAGCACAAACAAACCATGCTGATTAATGAAAAGAAACTCAACATGATGAATGCCGAGCACCGCAAGCTGCTGGAGCAGGAGATGGTCAACTTCCTGTTCGAGGGTAAAGAGGTGCATATCGAGGGCTATACGCCGGAAGATAAAAAATAAAAACAGTGCCGGAGGTCGCCTCCGGCAACTTGCATAAAAACAAACACAACACGCACCCGGAATGATGAAAAAATATCTCGTGCTGGCTTTGATTGCGCCGTTGCTCATCTCCTGTTCGACGACCAAAAAAGGCGATACCTATAACGAAGCCTGGGTCAAAGACACCAACGGTTTTGATATTCTGATGGGGCAATTTGCCCACAATATTGAGAACATCTGGGGATTCAAAGAGGTGGTGATCGCCGGTCCTAAGGACTACGTGAAATACACCGATCAATATCAGACCCGCAGCCACATCAACTTCGATGACGGTACGATCACTATCGAAACCATCGCCGGGACAGAACCTGCCGCGCATCTGCGTCGGGCAATTATTAAAACGTTGCTGATGGGTGACGATCCGGGTTCGGTCGATCTCTATTCCGATGTTGATGATATTACGATTTCGAAAGAACCTTTCCTTTACGGTCAGGTGGTGGACAACACCGGGCAGCCGATTCGCTGGGAAGGTCGCGCAAGCAACTTCGCGGATTATCTGCTGAAAAACCGTCTGAAGAGCCGCAGCAACGGGCTGCGTATCATCTACAGCGTCACCATTAACATGGTGCCGAACCACCTTGATAAACGTGCGCACAAATATCTCGGCATGGTCCGCCAGGCGTCACGGAAATATGGCGTTGATGAGTCGCTGATTCTGGCAATTATGCAGACTGAATCTTCCTTTAACCCGTATGCGGTCAGCCGTTCCGATGCGCTGGGATTAATGCAGGTGGTACAACATACTGCCGGGAAAGATGTGTTCCGCTCGCAGGGGAAATCCGGCACGCCGAGCCGCAGTTTCTTGTTTGATCCTGCCAGCAATATTGATACCGGCACCGCGTATCTGGCGATGCTGAACAATGTTTATCTCGGCGGAATTGATAACCCAACATCGCGGCGTTATGCCGTCATCACAGCCTATAACGGCGGCGCAGGCAGCGTGCTGCGAGTCTTTTCGAATGATAAGATTCAGGCTGCCAATATTATTAACACCATGACGCCGGGCGATGTTTATCAGACGCTGACGACCCGCCATCCTTCTGCGGAATCTCGCCGTTATCTTTATAAAGTGAATACCGCGCAAAAATCCTACCGCCGCCGATAATTCCACTAACCGCCCCTGACGATGCTCAGGGGCAAAAATGTTATCCACATCACAATTTCGTTTTGCAAATTGGGAATGTTTGCAATTATTTGCCACAGGTAACAAAAAACCAGTCCGGGAAGTTGATAGAATCCCATCATCTCGCACGGTCAAATGTGCTTTTTCAAACACTCATCCGCATCACGATGTGAGGAAATTAACATGAATCTTAAGCTGCAGCTGAAAATCCTCTCTTTTCTGCAGTTCTGTCTGTGGGGAAGTTGGCTGACGACCCTCGGCTCCTATATGTTTGTTACCCTGAAGTTTGACGGTGCTTCTATTGGCGCAGTTTATAGTTCACTGGGTATCGCCGCGGTCTTTATGCCTGCGCTGCTGGGGATTGTGGCCGACAAATGGTTAAGTGCGAAATGGGTATATGCCATTTGCCACACCATTGGCGCTATCACGCTGTTCATGGCGGCACAGGTCACGACGCCGGAAGCGATGTTCCTTGTGATATTGATTAACTCGTTTGCTTATATGCCAACGCTTGGGTTAATCAACACCATCTCTTACTATCGCCTGCAAAATGCCGGGATGGATATCGTTACTGACTTCCCGCCAATCCGTATCTGGGGCACCATCGGCTTTATCATGGCAATGTGGGTGGTGAGCCTGTCTGGCTTCGAATTAAGCCACATGCAGCTGTATATTGGCGCAGCACTTTCCGCCATTCTGGTTCTGTTTACCCTGACTCTGCCGCATATTCCGGTTGCTAAACAGCAAGCGAATCAGAGCTGGACAACCCTGCTGGGCCTCGATGCATTCGCGCTGTTTAAAAACAAGCGTATGGCAATCTTCTTCATCTTCTCAATGCTGCTTGGCGCGGAACTGCAGATTACCAACATGTTCGGTAACACCTTCCTGCACAGCTTCGACAAAGATCCGATGTTTGCCAGCAGCTTCATCGTGCAGCATGCGTCAATCATCATGTCAATTTCGCAGATCTCTGAAACCCTGTTCATTCTGACCATCCCGTTCTTCTTAAGCCGCTACGGTATTAAGAACGTAATGATGATCAGTATTGTGGCGTGGATCCTGCGTTTTGCGCTGTTTGCTTACGGCGACCCGACTCCGTTCGGTACCGTGCTGCTGGTACTGTCGATGATCGTTTACGGTTGCGCATTCGACTTCTTCAACATCTCTGGTTCGGTGTTTGTCGAAAAAGAAGTTAGCCCGGCAATTCGCGCCAGTGCGCAGGGGATGTTCCTGATGATGACTAACGGCTTCGGCTGTATCCTTGGCGGCATCGTGAGCGGTAAAGTTGTTGAGATGTACACCCAAAACGGCATTACCGACTGGCAGACCGTATGGTTGATTTTCGCTGGTTACTCCGTGGTTCTGGCCTTCGCGTTCATGGCGATGTTCAAATATAAACACGTTCGTGTCCCGACAGGTACACAGACGGTGAGCCACTAATTACGCAAAGAAAAACGGGTCGCCAGAAGGTGACCCGTTTTTTTCTTACTTCAACACATAACCGTACAATCGTTTCATGCCATCTGCATCGGTTTCGCTATAGACACCTTGCAGCTCCGGCGAAAATCCCGGCAACAAATTCACCCCTTCTTCCAGCGCAAGGAAATAACGTTGAACCGCCCCACCCCAGACTTCTCCGGGTACCACGCAAAGCACGCCAGGTGGATAAGGCAACGCCCCTTCTGCCGCAATTCGCCCTTCGGCATCACGAATCCGCACCAACTCCACTTCACCGCGAATATAAGCGCTATGCGCATCCTGGGGATTCATCACCACTGACGGGAAACTCTGCTGGCGGAACATCGCTTTTTGTAGGTCTTTGACGTCGAAACTGACATAAAGATCGTGCATCTCCTGACACAACTGACGCAGGGTGTAGTCGCGATAGCGCACCGGATATTTGTTATAAACGCTCGGCAACACCTCAGCCAGCAGCGAGTCATCCTCAATATGCTGTTCAAACTGCGCCAGCATCGCCACCAGTTGTGCCAGCTTCTCGTGGCTTTCCGCCGGAGTTAATAAGAACAGAATGGAGTTGAGATCGCACTTCTCCGGCACAATGCCGTTCTCACGCAGATAGTGCGCCAGAATCGTCGCCGGAACGCCAAAGTCGCTATATTCGCCAGTTTCGGCATTGATACCTGGTGTAGTGAGTAACAGCTTGCACGGATCAACAAAATACTGATCCACGGCATATCCTTCAAAGCCGTGCCACTTCGCCCCCGGCTCAAAACTGAAAAAACGGCGGTCGCTGGCTAACACTGACGTCGGATAATCCTGCCACAATTTGCCATCAACAACGGGCGGGATAAACGGGCGGAACAGCTTACAGTGCGCAAGAATAGCCTTGCGCGCTTCAATCCCTATCTCAACACACTCAGCCCACAGCCGACGCCCACTCTCTCCTTCATGAATTTTGGCGTTAACGTCCAGCGCGGCAAACAGCGGATAGAACGGGCTGGTAGAAGCATGGAGCATAAAGGCATTATTCAACCGCTTATGCGGGCAAAAACGCGCCTGTCCGCGGATATGGTTATCTTTTTTATGGATCTGCGACGTCTGTGAGAATCCCGCCTGCTGTTTGTGCACTGACTGGGTCACAAAGATCCCCGGATCGTTTTCGTTAAGTTCTAACAGCAGCGGCGAGCTATCCGCCATCATCGGGATAAACTGTTCGTAACCGACCCACGCGGAATCAAACAGAATGTAATCACACAGATGCCCAACGGTATCGATCACCTGGCGGGCGTTATAGACAGTGCCGTCATAGGTTCCCAGCTGAATAATCGCCAGGCGAAACGGGCGCGGCAACTCAGCTTTTTCTGGCGCAACGTCGCGAATTTGCTGGCGCAGATACTCTTCATTAAAACAGTGCGCATCAATACCGCCAATTAAACCAAACGGGTTACGTGAAGCTTCCAGATAGACCGGCGTCGCCCCCGCCTGAATCAGCGCGCCGTGATGATTCGACTTATGGTTGTTACGGTCAAAGAGCACCAGATCGCCACGCGTTAACAGCGCATTCGTCACCACTTTATTCGCTGCCGATGTGCCGTTCAGTACAAAATAGGTTTTATCGGCATGAAAGACTTTGGCTGCGAATTTCTGCGCATCCTTCGCCGATCCTTCATGAATTAGCAGATCGCCCAATTTTACGTCAGCGTTACACATATCGGTGCGAAAGACGTTCTCACCAAAGAAATCGTAAAAATGGCGTCCGGCAGGATGCTTTTTAAAGAACGCACCATGTTGATGCCCAGGGCAAGCAAAAGTGCTATTACCCATCTCAACGTACTGCGTCAGCGTGTCATAAAACGGTGGCAGCAAATTCTCTTCATACTGACAGGCTGCGGATTCCAGCTCCAGCCACTGCTGCTCGTTGCCGTTGATTACCGCCGTAACGCCCGCAGGTAATTCAACAACATGTTCGGAATACAAAAACACCGGTAGATGAAAACCGGTGCGCTTAAGCAACGCAAGAATGCCACTGCGACTATCCGCAGCGGTAATGACGACTGCCGCGACGTCCGTAAAATCAGTATCTCCCAACGCCACCACGCGGCGATGAGTAGAAAGTCGGGATACCAGTTCACTACTGGCGGCAATATTCATTGATTTCATAAGCGCAAAACCCGTTTAGGGGAAGTAAGAATACCGGACAAGGTGGAAAACCCTGCCCCATGAGATATGGGTCAAACTGGTCACCAGCTCCGACCACCAGACATCAGTAAAAGCAGAAACGCTCTGATTTTACTGTTGTCCTGCAGTGAGCGTGCGTTAACTTCACCGCATGAGCAGTAGCATAAAAAGAGAAGAGTTTCGCGCGAAACGGCGATAAGCGAGAGAATGTAAGGAGGTGGCGTGCATCGGGCAAACTCCGTACAGAGAGGAGAAAATTCGCGCAATCATGGCACCTTTCGCTAAAGCGTGCAAGCCAGGACTTTGCGAACAAACAAGCCATCGACGGCGCCAAAAGTTCATAATAAGAAAATCAAACAATACAGCTAACAGGAACTCTTGTGGTCATCGGCCCTTTTATCAACGCAAGTGCAGTCTTACTGGGTGGCGTTTTCGGCGCACTCCTTAGCCAACGCTTACCGGAACGTATCCGCGTCTCCATGACATCAATTTTTGGTCTGGCATCGCTGGGGATTGGTATTTTACTGGTGGTGAAATGCGCCAACCTTCCGGCGATGGTTTTAGCAACCTTACTCGGAGCTTTAATCGGCGAAATTTGTCTGCTGGAAAAAGGCGTCAATACAGCGGTCGCCAAAGCACAAAATCTGTTTCGTCACTCACGTAAGAAGCCAGCGCATGAATCTTTTATTCAGAATTATGTCGCGATTATTGTCCTGTTTTGCGCCAGCGGCACCGGGATCTTCGGGGCGATGAACGAAGGGATGACCGGCGATCCGAGTATTTTAATCGCCAAGTCATTTCTCGATTTCTTTACGGCGATGATCTTCGCCTGCTCGCTGGGTATTGCGGTGTCGGTAATTAGTATCCCATTACTGATCATCCAGTTAACGCTGGCGTGGGCTGCCGCGCTGATATTACCGCTGACCACACCGTCGATGATGGCAGACTTCAGCGCCGTAGGCGGTTTATTGCTGATGGCAACCGGATTACGCATCTGTGGCATTAAAATGTTCCCGGTGGTCAACATGCTTCCAGCACTCCTTCTGGCAATGCCGCTTTCCGCCGCCTGGACCGCCTGGTTTGCCTGACAATGCGTGCAATAGCGGCAAAGTGATGATAGATTGTGCAGTCTGCACTAAATTGAAGAAATTTGATTGACGAGACGAGGCGAATCAGGTTTAATGCGCCCCGTTGCCCGGATAGCTCAGTCGGTAGAGCAGGGGATTGAAA
>OGQK01001893.1_pt1 | contig 9899 bp, 7 predicted proteins | sample 1553221 | NCBI WGS metagenome assembly OGQK01 (sample SAMEA2579996, study PRJEB22360) | human gut metagenome | biome: human gut; feature: human-associated habitat; material: faeces | place: Denmark | collected 2008/2010 | reverse complement strand
GGGTATAAGCAAGTTTATCTGAGGGGTGTTATCGTGTTTACAATCGGTTCGTTGTTTTGTGCACTATCTCATAATTTGTCATTGCTCGTGATTTCTCGTGTATTTCAAGGTTTTGGAGCGGCTATGATTATGAGTGTGAACACTTCATTAATTAAGCTGATCTATCCCAAGCGGAGGTTGGGTGAAGGGGTTGGGCTCAATGCGACCGTAGTGGCCATAGCATCGGTAGCGGGACCTACTTTGGCCGCCGGTATATTGTCTGTCGCTTCTTGGCCCTGGTTGTTCGCCATCAATGTCCCTGTTGGTGTAGTTACCTTTTTTATGGGGCGTAGATATTTGCCCGATAATGCAGTTCGAGTTTTGGGGCATCGGTTTAATTGGAAAGAGGCTTTGTTGAATGCTGCGACGTTCGGGTTGTTCATCGGGTGTGTAGAGGCCTATTCCCATGATGTTCCTGTTACTTGGGTTTTGGGAGGTATTGTTTCGTTTGTCATTATAGGTACATTTTATGTGCGTATGCAACTTAGGGAGAGGTATCCAATGTTACCGTTCGATTTGCTTAAAATCCCTATTTTTTCGATGTCGGTTGTGACGAGTATTCTTTCATTTACGGCTCAAATGTTGAGTCTGTTAGCCATGCCTTTTTTATTGGCAACCACTTTCCATTATGATGCTGTTGGCACGGGGTTGTTAATGACCTCGTGGCCGTTGGTAATTGTGTTTGTCGCACCGCTTGCGGGGTTGATGATCGGGAAGGTTCACCCCGGTATTTTGGGTGGGGTTGGGTTAACTATTATGAGTGTCGGTTGTTTTTGTCTTTCATTTATTCCTACCGAAACAGGGCACTTCGGGCTTGTGTGGCGGTTGATGTTGTGCGGAATGGGTTTCGGATTGTTCCAGTCTCCGAACAATCATATGTTGCTTAGTTCTGCTCCACCTCAACGTACAGGTAGTGCTAGCGGAATGTTGGCGACAGCTCGGTTGATAGGTCAAACCGTAGGAGCAGCTTTGGTTGCGTTGCTATTTCATTTGTATGGTGATTCCGCTCCTCATGATGCCATGTTGTTGGCCGGAATCTTGACTTTGTGCGGTGCGTTTTCTTCTTGTTGTCGATTGAAGGTGAGTATGCCGAAGTAATGAAAATAGAATCTAAATGTATCGAGTTTGTGATCGGTTTGAAAAGCCGGTGTATTATTGTATCGTTTAAAGGCTCTGTCATTGTGGAAGACTTTGTCCTATCTTTGTTTTCTACTTGATAAAAGAGGGTAATTTTTAATCTTTTTGTGAGGACGATAGTGTAATCGGGAAATGTGCCAGTTTCATCAGATAATGATTATAGACATTATCTCACAAAGAAGCTGGATATGAAAGTTTCACAAGAACTACTTGCAATCTCCAAAATGATTACACATTGGGTTATGGCAATAAAAAAAACGATAGTTGACTATCGTTTTTTTTATTGAGTGTGACATTATGAGCTTATTGTGAGCGTATTATCGTTTCAGTATCTTTTTGGTGACCGTGTATCCTTCTTCTGATTTTACTTTTACCAAGTAGATACCGGCGGGTAATTGCGGTACGTTTGTCGTTTGTAGGTTCTCGCCTTGATTTCTTTGAATGAGGCAACCATTGGACGAGAAGATTTCTATTTCGTTGATAGGTTCGGCTGAGAATACAGATAGTTCGCAGCTGCTGAGTTGGAGTCTTATTTCCCAAGTTATTTTTTGTTGTTTGCTGTATCGCACTCATGCCGGGAATTTTGATGTCGACATATACGGGGTAGTGGTCCGAGATATCTTTAAGGTCTACTGTTTGCCCATCGATGGTGATTGTTCTGACAATGTGTGATTCTATATTTTGAATGCCCGAATTTTTGTAATCGTGGAAAAGAATGTAATCTATGCAAGCTGTATTTTCTTCCCGTCCCGGTATCGTGTTGCCTTCGGTGTCGCTGAAAATCTGGAAGTCTTCCAAGAAAACGCTGAATGCTAGGTTTTTCCATCTGTGGGAATCGTTCATGTCTCCGGCCAAGAATACCGGTTTGCGTATGTAGTCCAATTCGGTGCAGATGGCTGCTGCTTCGTTCATGCGATGTTTGTCGTCTAAGTCCAAATGGGTGCTCATGAACGAGAAATCCTCGAAGTCGGTTCTTATCAATATACGTCCTACATCGCTACTCAATTTCATCTTTTTTATTTTTTTGATAGGCAACCAGCGTTTCACCAGTGTTCCGTTGCCTACACTGCCTCCATCGTAATCGGCAGCTATGCCGTATACTTGTACATAGTCGAGCTCGCTCCATTTGGCGATGTCGTCTAAGAGCACCCTTTTCCAACGACCGTTGGCTGCGCTGTCCAATTCTTGCAGGGCGACGACATCGGCATCGAGCGCTTTAAGTATGTTTGCGAACCGTTTGGTATTCAAATCATTGAGGCTTCCCGGATCTGTGCCGCCTTTGCAGTAGTGGGTGTTGTAGGTGAGTAATCGGATTACTCCGTCTTGCTTGGGATAGGTTTGAGAGAAAGAGTTTGACGCACAAAGTAATCCGGCTAATAATAATGTGATGCTTTTCTTTGTAATTTTCATAATTTATAAATAAAAAGTAATTATATAAAGATGTTATTTACTTGTGGGATTTAAGAATCTAGATAACGATAATTGGACGTATTTATGGAAATGTAACATAAATGTTGTCCAACTATCGTTATTGCCTGTCATTGGTCTTTTTTCCTACTAAGGGTCGGAAATGTCATTGCCGGTTTGTTAGAAATCAAGTCCATCGTCCCAGTTTGGATTTTGAGAGAGTGTTCCGTTGCTGAGTAGTCGTTCTTGGGTGGGGATAGGATATAGATAGTCCCTATCCTCTCTCCACTGGCGAGGTTCTTTTTCGATGTCGTGGCAGATGATGTTGCCTTTGTCTCCATCGGTCAAGACGAACTCGTCTCCCAGTTTGTAGAATTTGCGAATGTTCTTCACCGAGGGCTTTTTGCCAGTGTAGATGCAGATGTCCACTTTTTCTCCGTCACCCACGGTTCCATCGTTCATGTCGAACACATCGTAGCGGTTGTCTCCCGATCCTTGTGTCAAACCGGGGAAGTACATGCCGAGGAAAGGCTGCTCGAACATTTTTCCTTCTTTCCATCGGATAATGTCGTAATAACGGTGTCCTTCGAGGCAGAGTTCGATGGTGCGTTCGCGACGTATTTCGAGGATCACGCCTTTGTTCGGGCCGGTGACATTTCTATAACCGGTCTCGGGTGCGCACAAATAGGGGTCGGGGTTTGCGTTGGCGGCAAGCATGTCGATGTTGGGCATGCCCACGCGGTCGCGGATTTTCTTGATGGAGATTTTGAGATCCTCCTGTGTCAAGGTTCCTAACTCGGCTTTCGCTTCGGCATAGTTCAAGTAGACTTCGGCAGCGCGGAACAGAATGTAGTCGTTGGAAGATCCCATGTATCCGTCGCCCGATGCATCGGTTACCCATTTGGTGATTTGGTATCCGGTGGTCGAAGCTCCGAAGTTGGGGGACGATACGGCGTCACTGTTGATACGCATGTAGCCCGGGCCTACGACGGTTTGGGTGAGGCGAGGGTCGCGGTTCTGCATTTCGTCGTAGTATTGCATGGTCTCATAGCCGGGTTGGTCGGTGAAGCGGTCACCGTTGGTCATGAGGTAGCTGTTTACGATTTTCTTGTTCATGCCGGGACGTCCGTAGGTGGGGGACAATGTATTTGCGTTTGCCTCGTGCATAACATTTTGAGACCGGTCGTAGTCACGAGCTAATATAACTTCTTCTTCGATGGCATTCATCGAGGAGAAAAGATCGCGATAGGGTTGAGCTCCTGTTTGGTAGATGGCGTAGGGGGCATTGTCGATAAACAGTTTGGAAGCCGTAGCACATTCGTTCAAGAACTTTTCATAACCGGGAATTCCATGATATTTACGGAATGTTCCTTCGAACAGGCATATTCTCGATTTGAGGGCTAAGGCGGTCCAATGGGTTACGTTGTATAGGTCTTTTTTATCGGAAATGTTATTGATGGCATAAGTGAGATCATCAAGGATTTTATCCATGATAAAGTCGCGGCTGTCTCGTGGCCTGAACAATTCGGGATCGGTGGAAGAAAGCTCTCTGTCGAACCAGGGCACTTCGCCGAAACGTTTCACTTTTTCGAAATAGAAATATGCTCTGAAAAAGCGGGCTATACCGTCGAAATGTTCTCTTGCATCGACATCGTCGCAGCGCACCGAGTGGCTTAGATAGAAATTGACCGCTCTGAGGTATTCCCAGTTCCAGCCTCCGCCAGATGTGGGCACGGTGCGTATACCCTGTACTTCGGCCGGTAGATTGAATATGCAAACGACATCGGCCGATTCGGTATATCCCGAAGCCGCACCGGGAAACATTCCGTAGAATTGGTTGGTCGCACTGCGTAATTCATCGGCGTTGTTGTAGTAGGTTTCCGGGGATATGGCATCGAGAGGGTATTCATCTAACATATCGGAACAACCGGCAGTGCCCGATAAAAGGGCAATGAAACTATATAATATAATGTTCTTTTTCATGATGATAGGGGTTAAAAAGTTATATCAAGTCCGAATGAAAATACTTTGGAAAAAGGATAAGTTCGGGCGTCGCTGTTTACTGTGATTTGCTCGGGGTCGATATAGTCTGATTTCAGTTTTGTCCAAGTGAATAGGTTGTCTCCACTGAAATATACTCTTAACCGGTCGAGTTTAATTTTCGAGGTCCATTCTGTGGGTAGGGTATAGCCTACGGTCAGATTTTTTAATCGGCAATAGGCTATGTTTTGGAGATATCGGTCGTTTTTGTGAGCCAACGAGCGGTTGCCTTGTGCGGCTTATCCTCTGATTTTGGGGAGATAGGCATTCGGATTTTCTTCGGACCAGACGTTGTCCAAGAAATTGGCGGGCACGAAAGAGGAATAGGGTCGTGCAAAACCTCCCCAGAACATCATGTTGTTTCCATCGGGATAGCGGTGTTGCCGACCGACTCCTTGAAAGAAGGCCGAGATGTCTATGCCGTTCCAGCTGAGTCCGATGTTGGCGTTGTAGAGATATCGGGGTTCTTTGTTACCGATGATGACCATATCACCACGATTGTCGGCTGTTTTTTCACCGTCGTCGATGCGACCGCTTCCGTCGATGTCTACATATCTGGGGTCACCGGCTTGTAGTCCTTTGTAGTCGCCTACCGCCGTAACGAATATGTTTTCGCAGACATAACTATTGTCTACGGCTTTGGCATAGGCGGCTGCTTCTTCGTCAGTCTGGAAAAGGCCATCGATTTTGTAACCCCAGATTTCGCCGATGGTCATACCTTCGTAGTAGCTCGATTTTGCGAATTCTTTCATGGGATTGTCGAATTTTGTAATCACCGATTTGCTATCGGATAGCCCGAAAGACAGGTTGTAGCTGAACGGTTTATTTCCAAGATTGAATTGATCGTACCAGCTTACTGCCAACTCAAATCCTTTTGTGCGCAGGTTGGCGGCGTTTTCTTTCGGAGGAGTCGCACCGTATACGCCGGGGAGCATTTTCCCGGGAACCAACATGTCTTTGGTATCGCGGATAAACAGGTCGGCACTGAGGTTGAGCCTATTGTCGAAGAATCCGAGGTCGAGTCCCAAATTGTGGTGGATAACGGTTTCCCAAGTGAGTTTTCCCGAGGGAGGAGCCGAGACGGCAGCATAGGTGACGGGCTCGCCGTTCATGAGATATCCGCCCAAGCCTTGCATATTCAGCTTTTGTATGTATGGATAACAGTCGGATATGGCTTGATTGCCCAGAGATCCGGTGCTGAGTCGTATCTTAAAGTTAGAGAATACTTTGCGTATGGGGTCGAAGAATGCTTCTTCGCTCATTCGGTAGCCTACTGCAAAAGAGGGGAAGAGTCCGGCTCGGTGGTCTTTGGGAAACCGAGAAGAGGCATCCCATCGTATGTTGAACTCGGCCAGATATTTTCCGGCATAGTCGTATCCGATTCTTCCGAAGTAACCCAATAAGGCCCATTTGCTTTGTCCTCCCTGTACTGTCACGTCTTTTCCTTTTTCACCGAGGTTGAAGTCGTTCAGTTCGTCGGACTGGATATTCAGTTTTGTGGCATAATGGTGTTTGTAGTGGTTTTGCTCATAGTTGAATCCGGCCACAGCGTATACGTGATGCGAGTTGAACGTGTTGTCGTAGTTTAGATAGGCATCGACGCTGTGGTAGAAACTTTTTTCATACTCTTGGATCAGTTTGTTTGAGAACCAAGAGGCTTGTGCCACTTCCTCGACACCGGGGTATTGGGAGTATTTTGCCTGAGTGGAGCGCTCCATGTAATCGGTGGTACTGTGTTTGAAGTTATAGTTTGCAGTGAAAGTCAGCCCTTTCATGATTTTGAATATGGTGCTCCAAGAGTAGGTCATGTATCGGTTTTCCTCTATCGACTTGGTGGTTCCGTCTCCAATCAGAATATGTATACCATCGCTGGGGCCGGATGCTTGAATGGGATTTTGGTAAACCCAAGTTCCGTCGGGGTTATAAGGCATCAGATAGGGCATCGCATGGAAAGTGAGGAATGTTGTATCCGTGCCCTACACCGGGAGCCGTATATTTGGAGTCGTATAGGCGAGCCATAAATTTGACTGTTAACCATTTGTAGGCATCCGCACTGACTTTTGCCATTAAATTGGCTGTTCGGAGTTTGTCGGTGTTTTGTCGATAGATACCGTCTTGTGTCCCATAATTCCCGCTTAACAGGTAGTTTATTTTTTGATTCCCGCCGGAGATGCTGAGGTTGTGGTCCCAAGTGGGGCGTGACTGGTCGAACAAATAGTTGTACCAGTCGAAATTGGCATAGTACATATAGGATTCTACACCACCTCTGTTCTGTACGACGGTCCAGGGTCTTTCGGGATTCTCTGTTTTGTCAAATCTTCTTGCCTCCAATTCTTTGTAGTCATCGGAAGTGAAACGGGTGTAGGTGACACCGTTGTATGATCGCATGAATTCGTCAACGAGCATGGCGGCATCGTATCCTGTGGTTAAGAAGTCGGTTCTTGTAGTGGGTTTTGAAAAGCTGAATCTTCCGTTGTAGTTCACTTGGGTTTTACCCGACTCACCTTTCTTTGTCGTGATCAGCACCACTCCAAAAGGAGCCCGGGCTCCATAGATGGCAGCCGAAGAAGCGTCTTTAAGAACCGAAATAGACTCGACGTCACGAGGGTTGATTTTATCGATGTTTCCTTCCATACCATCGATTAGGATCAGAGGTTTGGATTCTTGGTTGATGGATGCGAATCCCCGGACGTTCATGCGGGTTTTTTCTCCGGGTTTTCCAGAGCCGAATGAGATATTCAAGTTGGGTATCGCACCTTGCAGGGCTTGTCCTAAATTATTGACAGGGCGTTTTTCTAACTGTTTGTGGTCGGTGTATCCGACAGCTCCGATCAAATTGGCTTTCTTTTGCGTACCGTATCCCACGACTACAACTTCGTCCATAATATTGGCTTTCTCGGACAGCTCGATGTTCATTGTGATGCCCGGTGTGACGGCAATTTCTTGTGTGTTGTGTCCCACGTATGAAACGACCAATCGGGATTTCGGGGTGGCTTTGATGTGAAACCGTCCGTCGATGTCGGTCGATACGGCATTGTTTGTCCCTTTAACCAATACGGATGCGCCGATGAGCGGTTCGCCATTCGGATTTTTTACGAATCCCACGATACTTTCGGACTTTTGTCTGTTTTTTTCGTTGGTTATAATTACATGTTTCCCTTGTATCGCGTATTTGTATTTTAAGGGGCTTAGAATCATCGATAATGCATCGGTGAGTTTTTTGTTTTTGATGTTCACCGATATTTTTTGATGAATATTGATTTGCGTTTCGTCAAAATCAACGGAGATGTCGGCTTGCTTTTTCTATCGATTTGAATATTTCGGATAGAGGCTTATCTGTCATATTCAAATCGATTGTTTGATTTTGGGCAAAAACGAATTGAACGGAGATAAGAAAATATAATAAAAAAGCAATTTTAAGCGAATTCTTTTTAGATGATTCGCCGGTTTTAATTTTTAAATTCATATTTTTGTGCATTAGATTTTAGATAAATACTGTAATTGAAGTCACAATGTAAGGTGTTTTTCTGATTTCAAACCGGAGAAAATGTTTTGGGTGGTTTTCTCCGGTTCTTTTTTTCATTGGTGTCGATTTTTAGTTGATGAATATTATATCGTTATTTTTTTGTATTTCATGTTTTGCAGTATCCCTTCCAAAATGGATAATACTTCGTCTATCGTTTCGTCGTGGTCGAATTTTACAGTGAGCTTGTTGTTTTTGTATTTTTCTTGGTCGTAAAGAATCGTTACGTTGTATTTTCTTTCGATCGTTTTTACCAGTTTCCCGAAGGGCGCATTTTTGAAATATAGTTGTCCTTCTTTCCAATTTGAGAGTCTTTGGGCATCGACTATGTTTATTTCGCGTGAATGTGTGTTGCTGTCGTATATGAATTGTTCGTTGGGCGACAGTATGGTTTCATGTGGTATGGAGTCTTTGGTCGAGATTTTTATTTTTCCTTCTTCGAGTGTCGCTATCGTTTGTGGAGAGTTGCTATATGACTCTACATTGAATGTAGTACCCAATGCTTCGATGTCGAGAGTCGCAGTTTTTACGATGAAGGGCTTTTTTTTGTCGCGGGATACTTTGAAGTTGGCTTCGCCATTGAGAAACAGGGTTCTGGTGTCGCTCTTGAATGTGTTGGGGTAAATCAGTATGGATTCGGCGTTAACCCACACCTCGCTTCCGTCTGGAAGGAATATTTGCTTTGCTTTTTCTCCTTTGGGGACGAAGCATTCGATGAGTTGTTCGGTATCTTGGGGTGTGTCGAGTATCAACCAAGTGAAAAGGGCTCCCAAAATGGGAAGCAGTATGGTGGCAACGGCTTTATAGATAGTGCTGCGGAAGTTGGCCCTTTTTCCCGGCAAAAAGTTGTTTCGATGGAATGTTTCTAGTTCGGATAATGTAAATGCATCGGGTGTCTCGTTTTGGCAAGAGTCCCATATCTCTGAAATCGCTTGATCTTTTTCTTCTCGGTTTTTGGGGGAGAGCAGCCACTTTTTGAAAAGTATATCGTCGGTTGAGGGTTGGCTGTTGTTAAAAAATTTATGTATTATGTTTTGTATAATGTTATTCATGGTTCCGTCTTTTATCAGGAGACGGATATCTATTGAAACACTTCCTGCTCGTTAACTTTATTTAAGGAATGAGAAAGAGCAAGGCGGCTAGCATGTTTTTTTTGAGTTGTGTTAATACGGAACTGATGGTCTTTTCGACTGTGTTCTTTTTAAGGTTCAGCCGAAGGGCTATTTCATCGTTGGATAGGCCTTCTTTTCGGCTCATATTGAATATGGTTCTCTTTTGCGGCGGCAGACTTGCGATGGTCGTGTCCATGAGGCTAAGCAGCTCTTTGGCGTATATTTCGTGTTCGACCGAGGTAGACTGTGGGGCTGTTTCTTCCAAGTGGGATAGATAGTTTTGTTCGGCTATTTGTCTGTCGAATGAGTCGTATACAGCGTTACGGCACATTTTGAAAAGATAGGATTTCAGTGATTGTATATGCCCGAGCCGGTCGTGCGATATCCATAGTTTACAGAAAATATCTTGGGCGATATCTTGTGCTTGTTCTTTGTCTTTGATGAAGCCAACAAGGAATCGGAGCACAATAGGGTGGTAGTGTATAAAAATAGCATCGAATGATGTGGTATCTCCCTCGATAAGTCTTTTTAGATGGTATGTCTCTAATTCAAGATTCATGGTATAGCAGGAAGGCTCCGTGTTGTTTTTTGACAAAAGTATACTTTATTTTGGATAAAGAAAAAGAATGTGATGAATTTTA
>OGQK01001889.1_pt1 | contig 9901 bp, 11 predicted proteins | sample 1553221 | NCBI WGS metagenome assembly OGQK01 (sample SAMEA2579996, study PRJEB22360) | human gut metagenome | biome: human gut; feature: human-associated habitat; material: faeces | place: Denmark | collected 2008/2010 | reverse complement strand
GTGGTGATGGCAATGATGGGCAGAGGATCATTTTTCAAAGCGTTGCCTTTTCCGGTTCCGCCCATCACATAATCCCAGAGGTCACCTTCATTGGTCGCCATGGCCGCAATCGCCTTGGACGCATCCATCACGCTGCCGCCGCCCAGCGCCACCAGGAAGTCGCAGCCGTTCTCTCTTGCATAAGCTGCCCCTTCCATCACGGTGGATTTCAGCGGGTTCGCCATGATCTTGTCAAACAAAACCGTTTCCACACCGGCCTGCTTTAACTGCTCCTCTGCTTTTGCCAGGGAACCGTTTGCTTTCGTGGATTTTCCGTTGGAAATGACAATCATCGCCTTTTTCCCCGGCAGTGCCTGGGCATGCAGGTTGGAAAGCTGGCCAGCGCCAAATAAAATTCTTGTTGGTACATACATCTGAAAACTCATAGCTAAAATCCTCCATTTTTATTTGTTTTATTTATTTTAAGTTGTTTTGGGAGCGTCCTTTTTTACCAGAACGCTTCTGCAACAATCTTGCTGCATAATAGGCAATACATACCCACAATCCCATCATGGCAATGTATTCTCCGAAAAAGAGTACCAAGGGCTGTTCCATATCAAAAAACACAAACTGGCTGCGCAGGAACAGGTAATCTGCGATATTATGTTTGAAAAACGCATAAATTCCAAATCCGCAAATAAGCAATGCCAGCCCTCGTAAAACCCAGGTTCGGGCCACAGATGCCTTTTGAATCCCCAATACCTTTCGTGCCATGCCCATAATCATTCCCCAATGCAGGCCAAGATGGATACTCATCAAGATAAATCCCCAATAAGCTGCCAGCATATGGAGGATTCTTGCAAATCCCATCCCACCTTCAATGGGCAGAAACGCAAATACTTCCCTTGACATAATCATGCCGCTGACCATCAACCCGATCATGCAGACAAACACCAGGAAATTTACAATTACCTGCAAAATGCGAAAGCCGGTATATCTACCCTTTGCCAAATTTCTGTGCCAGCGCCAGTTCAGAATATGATGCAGGATAAACAAGATAAACATGGGGCTGCGCCCATCCACTCGTGTGCCGTTTCTCCGATCAGCATATAAGCCATTTGGCAGAGCAGCAGAGCTGTCATGATCAGGTCGATCCCCATTTTTATCATTGTCTTACGATTCATCAAAAATCACCTCCTGCTATGGCTGTGCAGAAATTTCACTTTGTTCCAGCCATGCTGCCACATCATCTGGCATTGCGGACCCGCCGGAATAATTGATCGCAAGGCCCTCAGCAATCACTGCATCGGGAACCAACTTGGCAATCGCAGTCAGGCTCTGTCCAAACCTTCCTCCGCCATGGCTGCAGAATGGAACAATGGTTTTGCCGGAAAAATCATATTCTTCCAAAAAAGAAGCAATAGGCATCGGGATAGAGGCCCACCAATTTGGATAACCCAGGATGATGGTGTCATACTGATCCATATTTTCCACATGGGTCGAAAGTTCAGGCCGCGCCTGTTCATTCTGATCCCGCTGGGCCTGATCCAGCACGGTATTATAATCGGTGGAATACGGCTCTACCAACTGAATTTCAAATAAGTCGGCTCCTGTCTGCCGCTGGATCTCTTCAGCAATTCCCCTCGTATTTCCGCCCCAGGAAAAATAGGCGATCAGCACATTTCCATCTCCGGAAACGTCTGTTTCCTGCTGAGTACCTGCAATGTTTCCACTTCCAGCAACGGCATTTCTCACCAATCGGATGCCTACACTAAAGCTGCTGTTTTCCTCACGCGCTGCCGCACGGGATGCGGAACGAAGATTTTTGGCAAAATCATTCCATCCGCCTCCACGATTCACACGCCGTGTGCCGGTTTCCGGTCCGGTAGGATCGGTCTGGACATCCGTGCTATATTCACCATAATAATCCCAAACCCATTCGCCCACATTCCCGTGCATATTGTAAAGGCCCCAGGCATTGGGAGAAAAGCTGTCCACCTCTACTGTGGTCTGCCGGTATACCCCTGGCTGTGTTTCCAGATTCTCCTGGGAGAAATAGTTATCTTCGATCATATAGGGATAATCGCCCCAATAGTTGGATTCCTCAGCACTAATGGAGGTTTCCGTATTAAATGGGGTTGTTGTTCCGGCACGGCAGGCATATTCCCACTCTGCCTCAGTTGGCAGGCGATAACCATTGGCACTGCGGTCCCAACTCACGCTGGTTCCATCAATCGTATACGCCGGAGTAAGCCCTTCCTGCTCGCTGCGGGCATTGCAGTAAGTCACAGCATCCAACCATGATACCTGCTCTACCGGCAGGTTTTCTCCAGAGAAATTGCTGGGGTTTTCGCCCATTATATCCTGATATTCCTGCTGCGTTACTTCATAGGCACTCATATAAAAGTCGCTGACCGTAACTGTATGCTGTATTTCATCCTCGCTGCGCCACGCCTCACTATCAGGGCTGCCCATTTCAAATGTCCCGCCTTCAATCAGAATAAAGCCTTCCGGAATGGGCTGATCTGTATTGCTGACATCATCAGAAGTTTCTGAAATTAATGTATCTGTCTCCGTCTCCGAAGTTGATTCTGCTGTTTCCTGGCTACTACAAGCCGTTAAAGAAAAGAGCATCGTCATGCTTAATAAAAACGCTGTCAACCTTTTCATATTTCTAATTCTCCTACTGTACCAAATAACCCTGTTTTAACAGGGAGTGTACCATTTCCCACATTTCTGTGTGATTCGGGTACTGCCGCCTTTCCAGGCCGTCCTCCGGATGAAATGATACAATCTTTGCCGAATGGGAAATCCACAAACAAAAGGATTCCTTTGTTCTTTGCTTTTCTTTTTCCATGCTGGCCTGACTTTCAATATCCCAATTCGGACAGCCAGCTCAGAATATCGTTCTGTGCTGAGGGAGCATCTTCTTCATATACATCAAAAACATTATCTGAAAGAGTCACACCCTCCGGCAACACTTCTTCAATATCTTCTACACTTCCAGCCAAACCTCCCGTACCATGAGAGCAGAATAAGAAAACCTGCTTACCTGAAAGGTCATTTTCTTCAATGAAAGATAGAACCGCCATTGGAGCGCCGTACCACCAATTGGGATAACCCAGAAAAACTACATCGTAGTCCGCAATATTCTCAACTGATTCCACAAGTTCTGGCCGTGCATTTTGGGAACGCTCATTGTTTGCCCGGTCAAGGCATTCATCCCAATCGCTGGAATACGGTTCTGTTACTCGAATAGAAAATAAATCGCCACCGGTTTCTTCCTGTATCCAGGTTGCTAACTGCCCTACATTACCAGGCGCTGTGACGCTTGGCGATGCAACCGCATCCACCTCACCCTCAATCACGGCATTGTCTGCCCATGAAAAATATGCCACCAAGATACTACTGCCTTCCTCAGTTACCACCTCTGATGATTCCTCCTGTACGAAAACACTTTCTTCAGAAGAGGTATCCACATCTATATCAGGCGCTGCTGAATTGACATTTGCATTGCTCATTGAATCAGTCGGTGCCTCTACTCCCTCCTGATTAGAACTGCATGCCGAAAGAGAGACAAGCAATGTCATGGTTATCAGTATTGCTGTTAGTTTCTTCATCATCATTCCCCCTTGGCTCATACGACTTCCTCTAATAACATTATAATCGTCTGTCATTTTCATGTCTAATACTTATAACAAATCCAACAAAATGCTTATAAAGCATGTATTAAAGGGCATACATCTTTGCATGAGACGTATGCCCTTTGACGACCTTATAATCAATATCCTGGTTTAACTACCATCATTTCTTCCGGAATGCTATGGATGAAGCTGCCCCATTCTTTTTTATCTCTTTTTCGGATGGCAACGGACACCATTCGGTCATCAATTCCAAGAGTCTGTGCAATCCCCAATTGTGTTGTTTTAGCCAAGTGTTCCAGTTCTTCTTCGCTATGTCCATCGGGAACAATGTCAATCGTAATGTGAGGCATACAGCCATTCCTCCTTTCAGTCAGATATTGTTCCTTACCATTTACGGCTTGATCACGATTTTCAACACAGGATCTGTCTTAGAAGTAAGCCGCTCAAAAGCGTGCTGCAGCTCATCCAGCGGCATTACATCGGTAACATACTTCTCCGGATCAATCATACCGCTGGCAATGAGATCAATCGTCTCCGTAAATTCTTTTCTGGTGCAGGAGACGCTTCCAGTCAGCCGAATTTCCTGCAGAACTGCCTGATTCATATCGAATGGGATCTTCGGCTCCATGGAATTACCAATCATTACAATTTCACCGCCCGGACGCACACCGTCCATACAGGTATTCAGAGTCTCGCCAGAGCCAACTACCTCAAAGGCAACATCAAACCCACCGTTTGTCGCTTCTCGCATCATCTCAGCCCGTTTCGGATCGTTGCCATCAAAATATGCGTCGAAGTCACCGATTTCTTTTGCCTTTGCGATTTTCCGGTCATTGACTTTGGACATGGCTACATACGAAGCGCCTGCTTTTTTAGCCAGTCCTCCGATAAGCTGGCCAATGATACCGCTTCCCACAACCAGCACCTTATCGTGCAGTTTGATTCCAGACTGACGCACAGCATGGTATGCCACCATCAACGGGTCGATCAGTCCTGCAGCTACATCTGAAACCGTATCGGGAAGAAGGTAGGCATTAGATGCCTTTCCCACAAATTTTTCTGCATAAGCGCCATTGCAGACAAAGCCGATGTAATTGGTGCCGTTCACTTCCCGACAGAGCTGTTCCTGGCCGGACATGCACATATCGCAATTGCCGCAGTACAGGTTTGCCCAGAACACGACCCGATCCCCGACCTTGAATTTACTGTCGCCGGGGTTGGTGACAACACCGCAGAACTCATGGCCCATAAAGAAGTCAGAGCCATCCTGTTCTCCCCAGCCTTTCCCAGCTTTCCACATATGAATATCGCTGCCGCAGACACCACAGGCAGATACCTTGATCTCAATCATTCCCGGCCCTACCGGTGGTACGGGCACTGTTTTCATTTCAATCTGTTTTGGGCCTGCCAACACAGCAGCTTTCATCACTTCCTGTTCCATGATTCATCTCTCCTTTCAGATCATATCTTTCAATTTGGAAATGTCTTCATCGGTGCGGTTGCCGTGAATACTGATTTTGGCAAGTGCTTCTTCCAACGCTTCAAATTCTTTGTCTGTGAGAACTACATCAGCAGCACCAAAGTTTTCTTTCATCCGCTCTACCTTACGCATACCGGGAATCGGCACGAGGAAATCCCATTTGTGCAGCATCCATGCCAAAGAAATCTGAGCAGGGGTTGCTCCTTTTTCATCGGCAAATTGATGAAGCAGATCCAGCAACGGCTGATTGGCGTCCATATTCTCTTTAGAGAAACGGGTAATCACCCGACGCACATCATCGCCGGTATAAGTATCCTTGCTGGTATACTTACCGCTCAGGAACCCGGCACCCAGTGGTGAGAAGGGGACAAAGCCAATCCCCAGCTCCTGGCAAGCCGGAAGGACATCTTTTTCAAACATCCGCTCCATCATGGAATACTCGCTCTGAATGGCCGTAATAGGGGTAACGGCATGAGCGCGGCGCACTTCATCCTCAGTGGCCTGAGACTGCCCCCAGCCCCGGATTTTACCCTCGTCGATCAATTTTCCCATGACTCCAGCAACTTCCTCTACGGGAATGTTTTTGTTGATACGGTGCTGATAATACAGATCGACATAATCGGTTCCCAGTCGTTTTAAGGAAGCCTCCAGATGTTCCCGGATTGTTTGTTCTACATTTTCACAATCCGGAACATACAGCTTGGTGGCAAGGATTACGTTCTGTCGAAAAGGTTTGATTGCTTCCCCAACCAGCTTTTCATTTTCACCGGAGGCATAACCTTCCGCTGTGTCAAAGAAGGTGCATCCCAGTTCATAAGCAGTGCGGATCAGCCGAATCGAATCCTCATGGTCGGGGCCGGGGCCATATCCATGGCTGAATCCCATGCACCCCAGACCAACCGCTGATACATTTAAGGAATTTTGTTTTCCAAGAATACGTTTTTTCATAATGATCGCTTCTTTCTTTTTGCCTCTATAAACGAGTTACTATTATCCGGTGTACCCCAGTCCGTTAAGCCACTCTGTCACCTGATCCTGCGCATTTACGGCACTGGAGCCGCTGATGGACAGTCCCTCTTGAACAGTTGCTCCGGATTCCATACTCTCAATGGTGCTGATCGTGCTGGAAAATCCACTGCCACCGGAAGTAACAAAAGGCACGATGGTTTTACCAGAAAGATCTACTTCATCCAGGAAGCTGTACATAGCCATAGGCATATCGCCCCACCAGTTGGGGAATCCAAGGAAAATCACATCATAATCATCCAGGTTTTCCACATGTGTGGCCAACTCCGGACGGGCATCCGCATTGCGTTCCTCTTGGCCCTGGTCGATGGTTGCATCATAGGAATCCGGATACTGCTCCACCGTCTGGATGGAAAACAAATCTGCTCCCGTAGCCTCAGCAATCATAGCCGCTACAACACCAGTATTACCTGTGGTTTCTCCATTCCATGTCTGGATACTTGCTGTCGCAGATGCGTCTACGCCATCCGGGAGAGCAGCATTCTCAGCATAACTAAAGTAAGCCACCAGCATATTCGTACCAGAACCTTCTTCGGCGGGTTCCTCAGAAGCAGGCTCTTCAGAAACAGATTCTTCAGCATCGGACGATGCCGGCTCTGTCGGCTCAGAAGCGGGTTCTTCTGTTTCCGAAGTCTGCGAGCTGGACGGAATGGACTCAGCCTCAGAACTATTCTCCGTTTCGCTGCCACACGCTGCCAAAGAAAGCGTTAACAATGCTGCCAGTAAAAGTGCCATCCATTTTTTCATAGATAATACCTCCAATTTTAATTTTATTCCGCCAAAGAGAATGTCACATCTACATTTCCCGGCAGTTCATCAAACACGGACAGGTCGGAAGTCACCATACCGATAGGGGCTAACTTCCACAGACAAAATCGGATCATCTGTCTGCGCATAAAAGATCGCCATATTGTGGTGAGCCTCGCAGTAAGTGATATAACCGTTTTCAAAGGTTGTCTGGCCGCCCTCCCAATTTTCCGGGTAAAAATCTACGCTGCCGTAATACTCACGGCCACCAAAACCAACCATGGAAACTGTAAGCGGAAAGTACTGACTGATTTCATCGGCCAGTGCTGTGTCATACAGCACACCATCCAATACTGTATCTCCAATAGTAATCGTAATAGCTGTTTCTTCTGCCTGAGCAGAAGTTCCAACCATGCTTTCGACTCCAATGCTGTCCAGCCATCCGGCAACCGTTTCTGCTGCCTGCGGTACATCTGTCGCTTCAATGGCAAGTCCGTCTAAAACTGCTGCCTCTCCGTCAACTGCATCCGCAATATCTCCATAGCTGCCTCCTGCACCGTAGCCGTTGTGGGTACAAAATGGAATGATTGTCTTTCCCGACAGGTCATATTGGGAGATGAATGTAAAAATTGCCTGTGGTGCGTTGGTCGCCCAAACTGGATATCCAATAAACACTGTGTCATACTGAGAGACATCCAGATTGCTGGCAACTAACTCAGGCAGTGTTCCAGCATCCATCTCTTCATGATTCTGATCCACCACCGTGTCAAAATCTGCAGGATAGGGTTCTGTGACCTGAATCAAATGAAGATCTCCGCCCACATTATCTTGAATCAATCTGGCAACATATTCCGTTGTTCCCACCAGTTCTTCATCATCCAAAACCAGACTGGCCGATGTGCTGGCGTCAATGCCCTCATCATATTGAGCGTTACGTCCCAAAGTAAAATAGGCAATAAGGATATTGCTTTCCGGCGTTTCGCTCTCATCAGATTCTGATTCCACAATTTCCGGTCCCGTAGCCTCCGGTGTTTCTTCTGACTCCTGTACTTCCGATGATGTCTCGGTATCTGACGGTTCAACTTCCTGCCCCTGGCACGCTGCCAATGAGAAGCAAAGGATTGCCGCCAGAAAAAGTGCTGCTAATCGTTTCACAATGATTACGCCTCCTTTATGCTTCTTGTTTTTTGATCTCATAAATGAGATAGTCCAAATAATCTACTGACTGTTGCTTTCCGTGAATTTCATCCATTAACTGAAATCTGCATTTTCGCAGAAGCCTGATTTGTTCTTCTTTCGTATTTGCGCCTTTTTCCAGCAAGCCGACAAATCGCTTCAATGATGCCAAATCCATCCCTGCTTTTTGCAAAGAATATAAATGGAGAACACGCTGAATCTCAGTTTCCGGATAATCCATTATTCCATCTTTCGTTTTCTTTCCTCTCAACAGGCCATTTTCTTCATACAATTCCAGTTGCGCTATCTCCACATGAAGATATTCGCTTGCCTCCTGCAAGGTCATTTTCTCCCTCCATTTCTCTGCAAAAAAGTAAGTGCAGTGAGAAAAGATTTCCCGACTACACTTACATTATAGAAGCCAGCAAGTTTTATGTCTAATACTTGCTTTTTATAAATTTAAATGCTTATTGAGCATGGGTTTGATATATTTTCTACTTCCTTTCTACTTCCTAATTTCACGGTTCTTCTGAATATGATTCGACATATTTTTCATGCAGGTTCTCCCTTACATAATCAATAAACTTTTCTGCTGCTAAACCGAATGGCTGCTTCCGCCTCCACGCAAGAACACTTGGAGCCACCAAATCCGGAGATAGCGGGCGATATGTAATTTTTTCTGGGTCCCAAAAAGAGATAGAGCCTTTCACAATGATGGAATATGCCAATCCGTGATATACCATGATTGAGCTGTTTGAGGAAAGGTTAGAGGTGAATAGTACATTCAGCTTTTCAAACTCATCTCCAAACCAACGGGCCAACTCACTTTGGACACTCAGACGGTGCGGCAAAATTAACGGAAGTCCCCGTAAATCCTTTGGAGAAATAGCATCTAATTCCGCCAGAGGAGAATCCGGAGGCATAACAACCACCCATTGCTCCCGGCGATTGAGGTTTATATAATCATACTTTTCCTTATTGATTGGTTCCAACAGCAGCCCGATGTCAGTAACCCCTCTGTCCATTCTTTCTTTTACATGATCAGCAGTGGCTGTATACAATTCAAATGTGACAGCCGGATAATGTTCATGGAAACTGCGAATCAGGTCCGGCATGACCTGCACAGCAGCAAGATCACCACAGCCAAGAGATACCGTTCCTTCAACCATTTCGTCCTGTTCTACTAATTCACGCTCCGTTTTATCCACAAGCTCTAAAATTTCTTCCGCACGACGCCGAAGCAGCATTCCCTCATTTGTCAGAACAATCTTCCTTGTTCCTCGGTCAAATAACTTGACACCCATTTCCTCTTCCATTTGAGCAATCTGTCGGCTAAGAGTAGGCTGGGTGATATGCAGTAGCTCAGCGGCCTTGGTAATACTTTCTTCTCGTACTACAGCTAAAAAGTATCGCAATACACGAATCTCCATGAATATACCTCCAAGAATTATTTCAATCTAAATATATCACACCTATGCCCGTTAAGCAATTATATCAAAGAATATTCATAATATGTATTTTACAAAAGAGGCAAGCAATGCCCCAGGATAGCCACGGCTCCCTGGCGCTGCTTGTTGAGGGATACCCCCAAGCCCCCTTTGAACGCAGAATTTCATTCTGCGGCTGCGCGTTCTAACGAACGCTTTTGACCATGACCAGCTCATCGCTGACCGTGGTCTTTTTCTTTTTCGGCATCGTGTTCCGCCTCTATATTTAGGATGCGATCCACATTGGCCTTGGCCGTCAGAAGCTCTCGCATTTCTTCACGGGAACGCCGATATTCGCCGTATGCTTTTTTCTTTTCATCCAACAGCTGGGCGTACTCCGCTTGCAGGTTTTTGACGGTGGG
>OGQK01001888.1_pt1 | contig 9902 bp, 9 predicted proteins | sample 1553221 | NCBI WGS metagenome assembly OGQK01 (sample SAMEA2579996, study PRJEB22360) | human gut metagenome | biome: human gut; feature: human-associated habitat; material: faeces | place: Denmark | collected 2008/2010 | reverse complement strand
CCTTTGTGGAAGCGGAAGCCTATGACGGCCCCGCCATCATCATCGCCTACTCCCACTGCATCTCCCACGGCATCAACATGGCCAAGGGCCTGCAGCAGCAGAAGGCATGGGTGGATTCCGGCCGCATCCTGCTCTACCGCTACAATCCGGACCTGGCCCTCCAGGGCAAGAATCCGCTGATCGTGGAAGGCAAGGGACCGAAGGGCGACCTGCGCGACGTGCTTCTCAGCGAAAACCGCTTCAAGCTTCTGGCGAAGACCAACAAGGAAGGATTTGAAAAACTCCTTGAAGAAGCCCAGAAGGACGTCTGGCACCGCTGGAACCTGTACCAGAGCATTGCCGGCATGGGCGCCGACAAGCCTGCGGAATAAGGCACACGGCCGCTTAACTTCAACGCCCCTGCACGGTTCGTCCGGCAGGGGCGTTTTTGTTCACTCAACAGGGATGGGAGCTCTTCCTGCACACGCCGGGTACGGACGCCTTCCGCGCAGGTTCACAGAACTCTTTTCTTCCACAGCTTCAATCCCGCGGCATGTCCGGCCGCGAGGCCCGCGCAGGCCGCCAGGCATCCCAGCGCGTCCGTCCACAGCCACCCGTCCCTCCAGTCCCGGAACAGCAGCAGATGCACTGCCTGCCCCACGGTGACAGCCATAAGAAACCACATCAGAAAGTAGCCGAAGCTCCATGAACCCCGGAACAGCAGAAACCTTTTCAGGGAAGGTCTTTCGCATCTGTGGCCTTTCCAGGGATTCCCGCACTGGATGAAAATCATCACCGGCTGGAAACGGAAGCACCCCGCAAACAGCAGGGAATCCATGATTAAATGCCCCTTTGCGGAAAAGTAATGGGCCGCGTCCGGCTCCATCCCCGGAACGGTGAACGACAACAGAAACAACGCGAGCAAAACAATATTTCCATACATGGTACTTATCTGAACGCACCAAGCATAGGGCCGGGCTTTCCTCCCGGCAAGGAATAACCCCTCTGCATGCATCCGCCGGAAAAAATGGTCCCATGCATCCCCTTCCCCCGGCGGGACCCGCATGAAGGCAGGCCACGCCAGGAAAAAACCGGGAGCACCCCCCGGAACAGGGATATCGCTCAGGATTCTCGGAAATGGTGCACACCGGAGGCAGAACATACCATTCCCGTATGTGTATCCGGAAAATGCACCACATCAGGCATCAGGCGGGTGCCTGCATCCAGATAGACCAGCTTCTCCGTTGCGGACCCGTTGCGAATGACGTGCGCTCCCTCCGGACTGGCGGGGAACGCAATCGCGTCTCCCGCTTTCAAGTTCTTTTCACCCTCCGGAGTACGCACGACGGCATGTCCCCTGATGATGTAAAATATTTCTTCATTCACTTCATGATAATGTTAGCCGTAGGCGAACTGCCCCGGCTCCACTTCCACGAAACTGGCCGAGCATTTGCCGGCGTCCGTTTCCTCAATGATGGGTTTTACCGTAAAGGAATTGCCGTCCCGGCTGATAACCTGCGGCTCCATCTCCCTGTAATTGGCAATGATGATCTTGTTCATGGCATTATTTGTTCACGCTTGCCGTAACGGCAGGCACCCATTAAGATAGGGGGTAACGGCCATTCTGTAAAGTAGGCAGAAAATAGTGCCCTAGGTACCAGAAAGAAACCATTGAATAAAACCAATGACTTACCAGCCTTCCTCTTGTCCCGTTGAAACCACTCTTCAACTGATTTCCTCCCGCTGGAAAGTGCTTATCCTCCGCGACCTGCTTCAAGGCACCCTCCGGTTCGGTGAACTCCGCAAATCCATCGGCCCCGTAACGCAGAAGGTGCTGACCGCGCACCTGCGCTCCATGGAAGAGGACGGCCTGCTTACGCGGAAGGTGTATGCGGAGGTGCCCCCGCGCGTGGAGTATACCCTTACGGAACTGGGCCGCAGCCTGCACCCCATTCTGGCCTCCATGTCCCGCTGGGGGAAAGCCTATCAGCAAATGGGCATTCGCCAGACCCGCTGAACAGAGAACATCCCTATTTCACGGTTCTCCCCCGTCCATGGGATTCCTTGGCGGCGTTTTATCATCCTTGAACGCAGTTTCAGCCGGAGATTGAAACAGGGGACAGGTTTTTACCTCTTGGAGTTTTTTCACGTCAAGAAGCGCATCCATGGCCTGCACGGCTTCTTTCTGGCTCCATTTCCGGGATTGCTCAATGACAGGAATGGAAATTTTTCTCCATCCTTTTTCCGCCTCTTTTAAAGAAACCGCCTTAAAGCATTTCCACTGGGGAACATCCTGTGTAAGAAGTTCAAAGAGAGACACAACCCAAACCGTTTCGGAAGGCTGGTCTTCCTCCAACTTTTCCTGTTCAGGCGATGCGGGAGATTCCGCCTTTTCTTTTACTATCGTTTCAAACGGATCTTCATCTCCGGCTTTCCGAGAAAGAGGCACCCGGCGGCTGCCTGGGGAAAGGGAGCATGTTTCCTCAATGACGCCTGTATTTACATAAATGCTTTCCTTCTGCTCCATGCCGCTTTTCCAATGGGTTCCGTCTTTGGGACTGGTCTCTTCACAGCCGCTCCATTCCATTACCCTGCCATACTGCCCCGTCAGTTCCCATTGCTTCCATCCATAGGTAAAACGATGCCCGTTGACATACCTGTCAGGACAAAAATAATAAGCGTTTTCACCGCGAAAAACACTGCCGATTTTCTTCCCGCGCAGGCAGAAGGAAGGAACCGTATAAAGATAAGAGTTATCCGCATCGCAGATGAACCTGGCATGTTCATCATGCGGGGGAGGCGTTCCAGCTATTTCAGGGCTCCGGTACAGGAAAATTCTTTCTTTTCCATTGTCTCCTACAAGATCAACTTCCTGCATAAAAACAAGGCCGCCGTTGGGGCCGTCCGAATTCTTTAATGCAGGATTCCAGCCCGTCCATGATTCAATAAGGTCGCCCTGTCCGGAAACCTGCTTGCGAATATTCCACTGGAGAAAAGAAGGAAGCTGGGAAAAATGAAGGGAAAAAGCAGACGGCTGTTCTGCCGCCTTTAACAAGGCGGCAGAACAGCATAAAAAGCATAATCCTGTGGTTAAGGCATTCATTCTAAATTTGATTTACCCTGGACAGAACCCTGTCTACATAATCAAAATTACTGCTATTATATCTGGAAATGCACCATTGTCTAGAAGTATTCATCCAGGCGCAGTAGTGGCCGCTTTTTCCGGGATCATAAAGAAAACCGGGGGACCGCACCTTGGTAGCGGGTTCGTTAATCTGCCGGGAACATTTGGAAGCCCCGTTATATGCCTTTAGCGTGCAAAGCTGGGCGATGGTACAGTCCGTTCCTTCCGCAAATGAATAATCATACGGAACCCCCTGGCGTGGATTGGTATCGGCCGCACGATAAACCGGGAGAGTACTTTCAGGCGCTTCCGCCTGCTGCTGCTGGAGTTGACGGAGCATCCACCTGTGCGCCTCATTGTATTTGACAAGGATGATTTGAAGGGCTGCCTGGATGTTTTTCTGCCAGTTCCATATTTGCTCCCTTGGGATGGCGGTATATTTTCCGTCTCCCCCCGCCGTTCCCGTCACTTGAAAAATGCCGTAACCGCCGGCGCCGGCGCTATCCTGGCTATGAAGCGGAATTCCTTCCGCCCCGGGCTCCCTCCGGTATTTGCCGCCGCCGGCTAAAAATTGATTGTACAAGGATGACGGGGCATTCCTCCAGGTGAAGGGATAATAAACCGCCTCACCGCCATATCCAAATGATTCGCTTTTGGCTACGGCGGGGAGACACCATTCCATGGATGCCAAAGTATCCGGATACACTTGCAGCACATAGGACTGAATATACCGGGCGCACATTTGATCGTCCGGATTCTGCCCTCCGATGCGGAAACGATAGATATCCGCGCCTGTATAGGAGGAGTTGCCGTTTTTGGACTTAATTTCAAATTCCAGACTGGCATTTCCTCCAAAAAAGCCTTTATTCACCTCTTCAAGCCAATCCGCATCCTCCGCAATATTCCATAAGGACGCTGTCTGCTCTTTCCAACTTTCCGGAATGGAAGGGATATGTACTGTATCTTTGGCCAAAACGGCCTGGTTGCGATCCCCGCTTCCGGCAGGAGCACCTGCATAATTGATCGCCGGGCGGGTGTAGCTTACCGTCAGCCTGGTTTTCCAGGAAAAACGCCCGGCATCCAATCCTTTTATTTCAAAATGCAAGCAGGGCATTCTCGGGCTGCTTTCCGGGCTGGAACCTGTCTCCGCATAATCAATCCACGCAATAGTGTCGGTATTCCTGTCGTCCGCATATCCCAGCGTATCGGAATGATCATCTTCCTGCGGTACGACCAATCTTTCCGATACTCCAAACAGCGGAGCCGGAAAAGCCTTCAAGGTGACGGGATGAATATCCACTTCCGTAATCAGGGTCCCAAAAGTTCCGCCTTCTTCACATTCCATGGAGAGCCATATGTCCTCCCGCACGGTATTAAATTCCTGGGAACGCTTGAGGCGCACCAGCAAGCATCTGTCCCTCCATTCCCCCTGGATAATTTCACCCTCCTTGACATTCAACGAGGCAATTACCTGGGCGGCATTCTGCGACGGGTCTCCCAGCGTGACTTTAACATGATAACTATTGTTAACCTTGTCGCCATCATCACCGCGCCTGCCCCGGTCTTTCCACGAAATTACATAAAATCCCGCGGCGTAATCCGGAGTGTCAAACGAATCCCTGTCTTCAAAGAACATGATCCTCTGTTTGATGCCTCCGGAAGTTTTATCAGAATCCAGCTCTGCGCATGTAACCTGATCACTTTCTACGGACCAGTATTCTATTTTGGTTCCGCGGAGGGCATACCATTTCCGGATTCTGGAAGCACGGTCGGAATTTCCTTCCGTGGAAGAAATGAATCCATATTTAAATTCGACGCCTTCCGCATATCCCTGGTCGTGTTTCTGGTTTAACGCTCCCGTTGAGCTCATCTTCCCGTTTTCAATTTTTATTTCATGCCGGGAATTACCGTTATTTACTGAAATTGCGTTATTCATTGCATTTAGTATTTTTATGAAATTCCATCTTAAATACCGGCTTTTTGAGATTCAACCATTGCTTGACGAATTAAGCACGGATGATACGTGCCTCTATTCCATCCTGCTGAAAATAAGCAAATTCCATAGAACACTGCCGCTGCAAACTGCAAGTCCGAAGGACCGCCCAAACTATGCACTCCCCAGAGACGGAAGAACAACAGGCAAAGCTTGCCCGTTGTCTCCCGGCAACCTGAAAGACAAGGACAGGCTTTTTATAAAAATAAAGAATCGAAAACGCGGAAGCTATAAAATCATCTGGTGGTTTCCGCCGTTTTACGGATGATTTCACGCGCCTTGCGCACGTCGTCCTCATGGGAATCGCCCCGGCTTCTTTCCACGGTGAAGAGCCTGGAAAGCTCCTCATCCATGCGGGCCACGGCGGCTTTCGCCTTCGGATTCTTCCCGGCGCGCGCGCGCAGGATATTGACCTTTTCAAATTCTTCCAGTCCGTCGCGGAGTTTTTCAAACCGCAGGGAACTGAGGTTGCCGGGATAAACCAGGAAGCAGTCTCCCGCGGGCCAGTTGCCGAAGTCCGTCTTTTCAAACGGATTCCGGTTCCAGGAGTTGTAGGCCCACCTCAGAAAACCGTCCAGATGGTTGGCCGCGGCAAAGAGGGGCAGCCATTCCGCCTCCGCCAGCGGGGAGATGGTGAAGGTATTGGGCTTTTTGGGATGGACGCAAACGTAGAACGTCGTCTTTTTCCCCTCTTTCTTGCGCTGCGCCAGCAGATCGCCCGTGACGGTGCCCGCATGGTCGATCCCGGGAGAGACGTCATACACGTCCCGGGTCAAGGCGGTAGGCTGGTTGACGGCTGAAACGATTTTGAATTCCGGGGCATACTTGTCCAGAACCTTCTTGGCCGCCTTCACCATGGCGTCCGGCCGTTCATCCAGCCCGATGCAGGTCTTGTCCAGCCATCCCTTGCTCTTGACGTGCTTGCGGAAATCCGCCAGGAAAGGCCCCCAGATGGCTTCGTAGGAAGGATCGTCCGGCTTGAGATCCAGGAACTTGTATTTTCCGGTAGCTTCATCCAGATAACGGATTTTCATGTTCCACGGAATCATGGTGTAGCAGGATATCTGCCCCTTGACGCCCACCTCGTTGATCATGAAGGAAACCCATTTGTCAAAATTGGCGTAGTTCCAGCGCATGGTTCCGTTTTTGCCCTTGATCCATTCGATCATGGGCGGGAACCAGTCGTAAGTCTGGGCGTTCCAGGCTTCATCAATCAGGGAGCAGGTAACGGCCTTCTGCCCGGCTTCCGCCAGCCTCTTCATCACCGGCTTCATCAGCGCGAAATGCTCCGGGGACCACGGCTCCACATCATGCCAGCGGGCCACGGCCTGCGGATGCTGCCAAAGGTCCAGGTGAACCTGCCAATTGGCGGGGGCGGGCAGAAATTCCGGAGCCACTTCCAGAACTACGGGAACGCTCACGGGAGAGCCGTTTTCAGCGGAGACCACCACTTTTCCCTTGTACACGCCGGGTTTGGCGGACGGGGGAATGTTGACTTCCACCCAGACGGGGCGCACGCCTCCCGCCTGCAGGTCGCAGCTGTTTTCACTGCCGATGATATCTGAAATGAGCCTGTTGCCTCCCTTGGTGTAGCGTATCATGGAGGTCCGGACGGGAATGACCTGTCCGGCAGCGTTTTTTACCCCGGCGCAGGAGGCGGACAACTGGGGCTGCGCCTGGGAAGACCAGACGGCAATCTGTCCGGCGGCACGTTCACCCCTCCAGCCGGACAGGCGCACGGAATCCTGAAGCATTTCCTGCCCGGGAGCGCCGCTGCAAGGGATGCGGTCATAATCCTTCACCGCTGCGGCTTGCAGGTTCAGGGCGGCATCGGGGCCGTAACCCTTGATTTCCACCAGGTGCCCCCCCTTGTCATTGCCGGCGCTGTTGCCCAGGAAGGTGATCTTGACGTACCGGACCGTCTGGGGATTGAATTTGAAGGGAACGCCTTCCGGGGTGGCGGCAATGCTGTTGGAAGACTGGTCCGCCAGCATTTTCCAATTTTTGCCGTCTTCAGAGCCTTCTATTTTATACTTGTAAATGCGTCCTCCCTCCCAGTACGGCCAGACATGCAGGGCGGAAAGCGGGCGGGGCTTCCCCATGTCTATCTGTAGCCAGACGGGAATGCCCTCGCAGCCCCAGTATTTGCCGGCGTTGTTCGCCTGGCCGTCCACGGCCAGCTCCGGACGGTCGCTGCCGTAGTGCCCGGAAGCGGTGGCTTTGGCCCCGGCGAACAGATTACCCGCATCACCCGGCGCTCCGGCGGAAACCAGGGCGGGTTCATACACCGGGTGCCTGTCCGGCGACTGGGCCTGGACAAAAGGCGTTAAGGCAATAACGGAACACAGGGGGAAGAGAAGACGGCGCATGCGTACATTACGTGCCGGAATTCCTTTTTCTCTCAAAAAAAGGAACGTTCCCGCTATTCCGCCAACGGACGCACCGGAATGCCCCTGGAAGCAAAGTAGGTTTTGGCTTCCGGCACCGTATATTCGCCGAAGTGGAAGATGGAAGCCGCCAGCACGGCGTCCGCCTTTCCCTCCACCAGCACGTCCACCATGTGGTCCAGGTTGCCCGCCCCTCCGCTGGCGATCACGGGAATGCGCACCGCCTCGCTGACGGCACGGGTCAACTCAATATCGTACCCGGTTTTGGCTCCGTCCGCATCCATGCTGGTCAGCAGGATTTCCCCGGCACCGCGGCGTTCCGCCTCCACTGCCCATTCAACGGCATCCAGCCCCACAAACTTACGGCCGCCATGGGTGGAAACGCCCCATTTGCCCGGCGCCTGCCTCTTGGCGTCAATAGCCACGACGATGCACTGGCTGCCGAAAGCCGCCGCGCCCTCATTGATCAGTTCCGGGCGGTTGATGGCCGCCGTATTCAGGGACACCTTGTCCGCGCCCGCCAGAAGCATTTCACGCATGTCCTTTACGGAGCGGATGCCGCCGCCCACGGTTAGCGGCATGAAGCAGCATGCCGCCGTACGGCGCACCACGTCCACCATGGTGGCGCGGCCGTCGGAAGAAGCGGTAATGTCCAGAAAAACAAGCTCGTCCGCCTGCTGGGCATCATACGCCCTGGCGCATTCCACCGGGTCACCGGCATCCCTCAGGTTGACGAAATTGGTCCCCTTGACGACTCTGCCGTCCGTCACGTCCAGACACGGAATGATTCTTTTTGCCAGCACGGCCTTATCAAGCCATCACCTCCAGCAAAGGGAAAGCCTAAAATACGGCTTGCCACAGTATGCCCGTGATGAAAAAAGCGGATTCAAATACTTCTTAAATGAAGAAAACACTTCTTTTTCCTGGCGGAGGGCGCCCACGGCTGGAATGTGCCGGATTACGACGCTTCCACGGGAATCGTGACGCTTTCCGTCCCCGAACCGTCCCGTGCCCTGCTGGGACTCCTGGGCATGGCGGCTCTGTTCCGTTGCGCGCGTTGGAAATAACCGGAGTAAACCGGGCGGAATGGGACAAACGGCTTAATAGCTTTTCTTTCCACGTCCAGGTGCTAGACTCCGCGCAAGGCATCTCCACCCATGACAACCACACGCTCGGGATTCACCAAACTTGCAGCCGTCTGCATTGCCATCCTTCTGGGGGCGGTAATCTGGGAGCTGGGGTGGCCCCTGACGCGGGCAGAACATGAATGGTCGCGCCTGATTGCGGCCGTCGCCACGCTGGGGCACCTGGCGGGCGTCCTGGGTTCCTACTTCCGGAAGGAAATCAACCGCCCTTCCCTGAGGCTTCTGATTTTCCAGATCATCAGCTGCCTGCTGATCTTCCTCCTGATTGCCAGGGAGCAGCGGGAGGACAGCTACATGAGGTTTACGGAGCTTTCCCGCCTGGTGATTACGGCAGGGCTGATCGCCATTCCCACGCTGATGTCCCTGACCAAGATTTTTCAATGGCTGCTGGGCAAGCAGAAAAAAGGGCGGCCGCTGATGGCCCCCGCCATGCAGTTCGTGACCTCCCTGGGAGTGGTCATCCTGGCAGGCACCGGGCTGCTCCTGCTCCCCAATTCCACGTATCCCGGCATCACGCTGAGCTTCACGGATGCCCTGTTCACCAGCACCAGCGCCGTATGCGTCACCGGCCTGAACGCCGTGGACTTCGCCAACACCTTCACTCCGCTGGGGGAAATGTTCACACTTGCCCTCATCCAGATCGGCGGGTTCGGCATCATGACGTTCGCCTACTTCGTGGCCATGGTGGCGGGCCAGGGCTTTTCCCTGCGGGACCGCGTGCTGCTGACGGACCTGCTGGATGAAGGGAACCTGGGGTCCGTGGTCTCCTTCATCACCACCATCGTGCTCAGCACGCTGTTTATTGAACTGTGCGGGGCCGTCCTCCTGTACTTTTCCTGGGAAGGGAGGGATATCAACCTCATGGGAGAGCCCCTGTGGTGGCATTCCCTCTTCCACTCCGTTTCCGCCTTCTGCAACGCGGGCTTTTCCACGTTCCCGATGAACTTGATGGAGCCGGGCATCCGCCTGTGCTACAGCGGACAGGCCGTCATCATGGCGCTGATTGTATGCGGCGGCCTGGGATTCGGCATTTACAAGGAAATCAATTCCAGGCTGGTCAACCGCTTTCTGGCCAAACACCGCCGCCTGCGCATGCAGTGGACCCCGTATTTCAAGCTGGTGATGATCGCCACGGGCATTCTGCTGGCGGGGGGCGCCCTGTCCATCTTTGCCGTTTCAGCGCCGCACACCTCCGAACCGCTGGGGCAGCACCTCTGGAGCTGCCTTTTTGACAGCGTCACGGCCCGCACGGCGGGATTCAACATCAGCGACTA
>OGQK01001887.1_pt1 | contig 9906 bp, 12 predicted proteins | sample 1553221 | NCBI WGS metagenome assembly OGQK01 (sample SAMEA2579996, study PRJEB22360) | human gut metagenome | biome: human gut; feature: human-associated habitat; material: faeces | place: Denmark | collected 2008/2010 | reverse complement strand
GCCGTAGCGGGGATCGGCGCTCGTTTTACGGGCGATGACTTCCGAAACCTTGTCTACGAACGCTTCCCGTTCGGTCAGCCCGACCGTCAGGGCCAGCCGCAACAGCCTGTTGTAGATTTCCTTCATGACGGATGGAATATCGATTGTGCAATAATACGTATTTTTCGTTGCTTTTCTTCGTTTTGCGCGGTTATTTGTCTCGAAGGCGTCGGGCCGTGCTCCGGAGCGGGTCGTCGGGAAGCGTTTCCTGCGCTTGGGGTGTTTCGCCACGGAGGCTCTGCGAAAGACGGGCGAATGTTCAAAAAGCGTGCTGTATGTTCGGTCGTGGGCCACGATCCGTCCCGAACGTTTCGCGCGGAGCTTTCCGGACAGGGCCTCCGCTTTCCGACGCGCGTTCTTCCGCTTGGCAGGGGAATTCTGCCGGCGGATCGGATTTTGCCGGGGCATTCCCGGTTTCCTTTGTATCGATACGCGGAGACGGGACGTCGGTTCGTTCACAAAACAAAATCCCTCTTGCGCCATGCGCAAGAGGGATTTTCATCCTCGATTCGGTAATCGTCCGGCTCATCTACGACAGAGGAGTCACCGAGACGTACGATCTGTTCTTTTCCTTTTTCTTGAAGGTAACCACTCCGTCTACCAGAGCGTACAGCGTGTGGTCCTTGCCCATGCCAACGTTCTCGCCCGCATTGTGCACGGTACCTCTCTGGCGAACCAGAATATTGCCCGCTTTGGCAACCTGACCGCCGAAAAGTTTCACGCCGAGACGCTTGCTTTCGGATTCCCGACCGTTCTTGGAGCTACCTACCCCTTTTTTGTGTGCCATGGTAATTTGGTTTTAAACGTTAAGCCTTGATTTCGTCGATTTGAATCTGAGTCAAGCATTGCCGATGGCCGTTCTTGACCTGATAGCCTTTCCTTCTCTTCTTCTTGAAGACGATTACCTTGTCGTCCTTCAGGTGTTTGAGAATGGTTGCGCTGACTGCGGCCCCTTCCACTACAGGTGTGCCGACCTTGACCTGACCGTCGTTGTCCGTGAGCAGGATTTTGTCGAAGCTCAGCGAGGAACCTTCATCCCCCGCGAGACGGTGAACATAGAGCTTCCGACCCTTTTCAACCTTGAATTGTTGACCTGCGATTTCTACGATTGCGTACATTAATATTAATGTTGAATTAATTCGTTGTACAGATTGGACCGCAAAGATAGCAAGGTTTTTCCGAAAAAGCAAAGTCCGGCTCTCATTATTTCGCCGTTCCTTCGGGAATCGGGCCTGTTCGTCTTGTATTCTCGGGAGGTGCGGAGCCGGAAGCCGGTTTCGCAAGCGGCCCTTTCCCCTTACGGTCGAGACCTCCGGCGCAACGGACCGTGCCTTGTGCGTCGAATAAAAGAGCTGACCGGCGGATCGGTCGTGGTCGGAACACCCCGTTCGGGAGCCGCTGCCGGCCGTTCCGCATGCCGCCGCGCCGCGCAAAATTTGAGGAAGTCGGAATAAAAGCGTACATTAGACAAATTTTTCGAGGACGATTTCGGGAAAATATTATGTATATTGTCAATACTTCGTTCATGGTGGAGCCGTCGGTGCACGACCGCTGGCTGAAGTTCGTTACGGAAAAGTACATCCCCGCGCTCCGCGCACGCGGTTTCGGAAAGGTCGTTTTCACCCGGGTGCTGTCGGTCGATGCGGAGGATCATTTCACTTATTCGCTTCAGGTGAATGCGGACGATATGGAGGCTTACCGCCTCATAGTCGACGAGCTGTTCGCCGAGTACGCGGCGACGGCCGGGGCGCTGTTCGGACAACGGGTGCTGTGGTTCAATTCACTGATGAAACGGGTCGAGTATTAAAGCGATGGAAGCAAGAAAGATAATCGGTTCGGCCGTTCTGGCCGCATGGGCGCTGATCCTGTCGGCGGGAACGGCGGCGGGACAGTACAAGTCGAAGATCGACGTATTGAAAGGAGAGAAATGGTGGGGTGTGTTCGTGACCGGCGAACAGATGATGCCCCTCGAAAAACCGTTTCCGCAGACCGACCTGTCGACATGGGTCAAGAGTCAAGCGACCCCTTTCCTCGTTTCGAGCAGGGGACGCTATATATGGAGCCGCGAGCCGTTCAAGATCGAGTTCACGGGAAGCGGCTTTCTGATCGACTCGCCGGTCGAGCAGGTCGAGGCCGTGACGGGCGGCAAGACGCTTCGGGAGGCTTATCTGGTATGTTGTCACCGCAATTTTCCGCCGAAGGAGGGTAACGGCGTTCCGGCCGAAGGATTCTTTACCGCTCCTCTGTACGATATGACCGGCGAGATTCCTTTCGGTGCTACGGCCGGACAGATTCGCGATTTCGCGGAAAGCCTGCTCGCGTCCGGTTATCCCTCCGGCACGCTGGTCGTACCGAGCGGCTGGCAGCAAACCATCGGCAGCTTTACGCCCAGTTGGAACGAGTACGGCGATTTCGCGGCGCTCGCTCGCGAGCTTCACGAGCGGGGATTCCGCGTGCTGCTGACCGTCACTCCGTTCGTCAGCGGCGACGGCCCGATATTCAGAGCCTATCGCAACAGCGGAGCTTTCGTCCGGATGTCGGACGGCAGGGCCGCTATCGCCGAATGGGCCGGCGGGTACAGCGCTTTCTACGATATTACCGACCCGCAGGTCTTCGACATGCTGCGCGACCGGCTGACCGCATTGCAGGACAGTTGCGGGGTCGACGGGTTCGTGTTCGACTGCGAGGCGGCGTTGCCCTATGCCCGGTTTTCGCGGGAAGGGACGGCCGAGTACCTGAAAAAGTGGAGCGAATTGGGGCTCGGGTTCGGTTATAGCCTCTACACGATCAGCCGGACGAGGGGAATGGCGCCCTATGTCAGCGATTTGCAGATGGACGCCCGCCTCGACTGGGCTTTTCTTCCGCAGGCCGTTTCCAATCTGATTTCGGCCAATCTGCTCGGTTTTCCTTACAGTACGGTCCGGGCCGATCCGGCGCAGCCGGCCGATTCGGCGGGTGTCGACCAGAAGCTGCTGCTACGCTACATGCAGTTGGCCTCTCTGCTTCCCGTTCCCGCGATCGGGATGGCTCCGTGGCGGATAACCGATCCTCAGATTGCCCGGCAGTGCCGCGACGCGCTGGAGATACGCGGAAAGCTCGGCGGGTATTACGCCGCTTTGGCGGCGGAGTCTTCGCGCACGGCCGAACCGTTGGTCCGTCACATGGAGTACGAGTTTCCCCGTAACGGGTTCACCGATTGCAACGACCAGTTCATGATCGGGTCGAAGTATCTGGTCGCGCCGCTGCTGGGCGAAAGCGACACGCGGACCGTGCGTTTCCCCCGGGGCGTTTGGATCGGGCCTCAAGGCGAGCGGTTCAAAGGACCGTTGGTGACGACGGTGACCTCCCGCGACGGCGAGCTGCTGATTTTCGAGTCGGCCAAGTAGACCGGGAACGGAATTTTTGCTCACACTATAAACGACTGCATTATGCTGAACAAGGAGCAGACCGATTTTCTGCTGGTGAACGCCTACAACGCGGCGGTGCGTGCGGGCGCCCGCATCATCGATATCTATACGGGCGAAGCGGATTACGGCGTCGACCTGAAAAGCGATCATACGCCGATCACCATAGCCGACCGCGAGTCGCACGAGCTGATCAAGAACTATCTGAGTCAGACGCGCATTCCGCTGCTGAGCGAGGAGGGGCGCGACTTGCTGTACGAGGAACGCCGTAACTGGGATTTGTTCTGGATGGTTGATCCGTTGGACGGAACCAAGGAGTTTCTCAAGGGAAACGGTGAATTTACGGTCAATATCGCGCTGATGTGCGATAACGAACCCTACATAGGAATCATCTACGTCCCTTACATCCGGCGAATCTATTTCGCTCAGCGGGGCGTCGGATCCTATCTGAAGACGGACGTGCGGCCCGACGGCGAGGCATCGTTCGACCTTACGGGCCTGTGGAGCGACTCGGTGCGTCTGCCGCTGCGAGAGTGCGCCAACGAGCCGATACGCATCGCCGTCAGCCGTTCGCACAATACGGACGAGACGTTCGAGCACGTAGCGCGGATCAAGTCCGTGCATCCCGACGCCGAAGTCATCGAACAGGGGAGCTCGTACAAGTTCTGCCTGCTGGCGGAGGGGGCCGTCGAGGTCTACGTCCGCACGTCGAATACCTACGAGTGGGACACGGCGGCCGGCGAGGTGATTCTCTCCGAGGCCGGCGGCGTGGTCGAGCCTTTCGGCGGAGGAACCGGCATGCAGTACAACAAAACCTCGCTGCACAATCCCTATTTCGTCTGCCGAAGTAAATTTTTCCGCTGATCCGGCTAAAAAACGGATGCCGGCGGCTTCTCCTCCGGCAAACTTTCGTAACTTTGCGACGAAACCTTGATTACGATGATTATGAACAACAAGAAGAAAGTGGCTCTGGTCGCGCACGACAACATGAAGCGGGACCTGGCCGAGTGGGTCGATTGGAACTGGGAGGTTTTGCTGAAGCATCATCTGATTTGTACCGGAACGACCGGCAAGATGGTCGAGAAAACGCTGAGGGATCGTCGCGGCCGCGAGTTTCGGGAGGACGACGTGGACATTACGCTGCTCAAGTCGGGTCCGCTCGGAGGCGACCAGCAGCTCGGGGCGCTGATCGCCGAGGGACAGGTCGAGGCGCTGATTTTCTTTTGGGACCCGATGCAGGCGCAGCCGCACGACGTGGACGTCAAAGCGCTTCTGCGGATCGCCACGCTGTATAACGTGCCCACGGCTATCGACCGCTCGTCAGCCGACTTTCTGATCTCGTCGCCCCTGTTCGGCAGCGATTACACGCCCGTAGTAAAGGATTACAGAAGTTACGTCGAGCGCACGCTGAACGGTTGAGCTCCGTAGCCGACACGATTCGCAGCGACAATCCCGGCTTCGGGCTTGTCGTTGTTTTATAGAAAAGGGATATGTCTGCGCGTATGCGGACTTCGGGTAGAGGTAGCCGTCTACCCTCGTTCGTAGGCGTATCGGGTGCGTCGTCGGACGGCGAATGGCGGGAGGGGCTGCGGATTATGAGGCCGGTTTGGGTAAATTTTTCTACCGGCCGTTTGGAGCGCGGCATGCCCATGACAGTCTCATATGTCGGTTCGGGACCGGTTCGTCGTAAGACAGAAAGGCGGTCGTTGAACCGATAGAGCCGAAAAACAGGAACCATGAATACGAAAGCGGAAATACAGGCCATGCTGGCGGCCTATACGGCCCGGGATCCGGACGAGCGCGCCGCGATGGAACCGTTCGTCCGCTATGTCGGCTCGTTCGATGCGCCGGCACTGTACGACCGGAAGAATTTCGTCGGTCACCTGACCGCCGGCGCGCTGATCGTCAGTCGGCAGACCGGATGCGTCCTGCTGCTCAAGCACAAGCAACTCGGCAAGTGGCTTCAGCCCGGCGGCCATGTGGAAGCCTCCGACGCTTCGGTGCTCGATGCCGCTTTCCGGGAGGCGCGCGAGGAGACGGGGATCGGTCGGGACCGGCTGGAGCTGCTCGCGCCGAGCGGCTCCGGCCGATGCGGACGGGCATTACATTCCGCCCTGCCCGAGCAAGGGTGAGGACGAACATCGGCATTTCGACATGCGCTTCGTTTTCCTGTTCGACGGCGATCCTCGGGTCGTGATCGACCGGGCCGAGTCGGACGGCTTCCGCTGGGTTACGCTCGACGAATTGGCCTCGATGCCCGATTTCCGGCGGATCGCGCCGAAGATCCGGGCCGCCTTGTCCGAGCGGGAATCGCCTTTTAGCCTCTTGCAGGCCCCGAGGGGGCCTGCCCGTTGAACGGACGATCGGGAACGGCCCGGCCGGTCTGTCTCGTCGAGGAGGGGAATGTTCGGCCGACCCCGGTTTCCGTGTCTTTATTGTGCAGGTATGCCGGTGGTCGTTCCGGGGCATGCTCCTATCCCGAATCGATGGTCATCGAATGGAGCAAAGTTTTGAAAGAAGTTTCGCCGAATGGTCCGTCCGATTCGGAAGTTTTTGACCGCAGGTATTCGTTGCGGTCGCATGGCGCTTTATTTCTGTATCCGATTTGCGTCGTATCGTATCGGTCGTCGGATTTTGACGCCGTACGAGTTTCCCTGTCAAGGTAGGAGTCGGAATTGAACTTCGCGGCCGGCGAGCGTATGAGTTCTCTGTGAGAATGCCGGCGATTATTCGCCATCTTGATTCGTTTCCCGTGCTTGGGACGTCTTGTTTGCATCGTATCGGCAGGCAGGGAATCGGTTGCCGTTACGGCTAAGGATCGGTCTCTTGCATCGTTGGGCTGCGGCGGATCGTTGTCCGCAGGAGCGCCCGACAGAAGGAAACGGTCCGGACCGTTTCCGGAAAGACCGGACCGTGTCGCCGTTTGTCCCGCGAGTATCCCGTTTTTTAGGTGCCGGTCGGCTCGTCGCATGCGGCGGTCTGTTTGCCGGCGGGCGACCGTAGGATGCTGTTCTCCGGGTCGGACCGATGTAGCCTGATTGGATGCCTGATCGCACCGGATGTCGTGTCTTGTCCGTCTTCCGTCGTTTGGACCGTTCGTTTCGGCCGGACGGATTCCTGAGAGGAAACCGGGAAAAAAGAGGAGAGAAGCCGTAGGCTGGCTTCTCTCCCGAATGTATCTGCAGCGACCGGGCGCGCTATTTCGCATAGCTGATCGAGCGCGTCTCGCGGATCACCGTGATCTTGACCTGACCGGGGTACGTCATCTCGTCCTGAATCTTCTTGGCGATGTCGTGCGACAGGCTGTCGGCCTGCTGGTCGGAGATCTTCTCGCTGCCGACGATCACCCGCAGTTCGCGGCCGGCCTGAATGGCATAGGTTTTCATCACGCCGGGGTAGGAGAGGGCCATTTCCTCCATCTCCTTGAGGCGTTTGATGTACGATTCGACGACCTCGCGGCGGGCTCCCGGCCGAGCTCCCGAAATCGCGTCGCAAACCTGAACGATCGGCGAGATGAGGTTCGTCATCTCGATCTCGTCGTGGTGCGCTCCGATCGCGTTGGTTACTTCGGCCTTTTCCTTGAACTTTTCGGCCAGCTTCATGCCGATGATCGCGTGCGGCAGCTCCGGCTCGTCGTCGGGAACCTTGCCTATGTCGTGCAGCAGTCCGGCGCGCCGGGCCAGCTTGGCGTTCAGACCGAGCTCGGCGGCCATGATGCCGCACAGGTTGGCTACCTCGCGCGAGTGCTGGAGCAGGTTCTGTCCGTAGGAAGAGCGGTATTTCATTTTGCCGATGAGCCGGATCAGCTCGGGGTGCAGTCCGTGTATGCCCAGATCGATTGTCGTCCGCTTGCCGGCCTCGATGATCTCTTCCTCGATCTGCTTCTGCACCTTGGCTACGACCTCTTCGATACGCGCCGGGTGGATGCGTCCGTCGGTCACGAGCTGGTGCAGCGCGAGCCGGGCGATTTCGCGGCGAACGGGATCGAAGCCCGACAGGATGATCGCTTCGGGCGTGTCGTCGACGATGATCTCGATGCCGGTGGCTGCCTCCAGCGCCCGGATATTACGGCCTTCGCGGCCGATAATGCGGCCCTTCACCTCGTCGCTGTCGATGTTGAAGACCGTGACCGAGTTCTCGATCGCCGCCTCGGTGGCCACGCGCTGGATCGTCTGCACGACGATTTTCTTGGCTTCCTTGCCGGCGGTCATCTTGGCCTCTTCCATGACTTCGTTGACGTAGGTCATCGCCTCGGTCTTGGCCTCGGCCTTCATGTTTTCGATCAGGATGTTCTTCGCTTCCTCGCTGCTCAGTCCGCCGATCTGCTCGAGCCGGACGTTCTGCTCTTTGATCTTGCGGTCGAGCTCCTCCTTGCGCCGCTCGACGCCCTGAAGCTGCGCGTCGAGGTGCTCGCGGGCCGCGTTGACCTCCTTGGTTTTTTTCGAAAGCTCCTCTTGCTGGGCGAGCAGGTTGCTTTCGATCTGCTTGGCGCGCTGCTCGCTCTGCGCTATTTTCTGGTTCCGCTCGTTGACCGCGCGGTCGTGTTCGCTCTTGAGCTGAATGAACTTTTCCTTGGCTTGGAGAATCCTCTCCTTCTTGATCATTTCTCCTTCGGCCTCCGCCTCCTTGATGATCTTCTCGCCCCGTTTCCTGACGACCTTCGAAGCGATCTTCGAGGCGGCATAGCCGGCGACGGCCGAGGTGACGAGCGTTATGATTACAATTGTTAGCACATCCATAGTTCGTTAAAGTTATTTGTTCGTATAAAAAGTCTGTCGTTAGCGTAAAAAAATACCCGCATGGGGTTCCTCTTCTCTTGTTTGACGAATCTCCGTTCCGTCATGTGTGGGGCTGCCGTAAATCGCAAACTTCCAACGTTCCTCCGGGGGGAGAAAACTTTCCCCGAAGGGAAAGGTAAGGCCTGTTTTTGAGCTACCGAGCTTGACCCCAATCGATAATAGTGTTGAGTTTCGCAAAGCTTAAAAGGAATCCATGCGGGTTTTGCTTCCTTGGCGTATGTAAAGAACCTCTCGCTCTGTTGTCCGTAAGAACGCGGAGCTACTCCTTTATGTCGTTCAGGTAACCGTCGATCCGTCGTTCGATTTCCTGCAGACGGACCGCTTGGTCGGTCATTTCCCCTTTCATTTCGAGATCGACCTTGTCTGCCGCCACCTGTAAGGCCGCCATGGCCAGATAATCCTCGGGCTCGGCCATGAACCTCGTTTTGTAGACGGCGATCAGCGAGTTGATGTCCCGGGCGGCGCGGCGGTACTTTTCCTCCTCGGCCTGAGGAATCGTCATCGGGTATTCCTTGCCCGCCAGCCTGACCGATATTCTTCTTGTCGCTGCCATCTCGAAATATCTTCCCTTCCCTTGCCGGGAAGAGGTTTAATCTATTTGTTCATCAGGGCGATGCAGCCGTCAATTTCCCGCAAAAGCCTGTTGACGCGCAATCGTGCCGTCCGCCTGTCGGTGCGGCTCGTGAGAAAGCCTCCGGCGGTTTCCAGCGTTTTAATCCGTTTTTCCAGAAGACGGATGCGATTCTCGGCTTCCCGCTTTTGCCGCAGAAGCCTGTCTCGCTCGGTGGTCAGGCCGAGAGCTTCGCTCCTCAGCCTGCGGTTGTCGTCGAGGACTCGGTCTATTTTCTTCCCCAGCGATTCGACAAGCTTTGTACGGTCGTCCATATCTCTTTTGAACGGAATTAAAATTACCCATTCAAAAGTAATCTTTTTTATTGAAATACCAAAAACCTTGCCGCTATATTTCGTCGCAAATCGTGGCGTACAGATCGTAATCGTCTGCCTGAGTTATTCTTACGGTGCACATGGTGCCCGGGGCGAGCTCCTGCGGCGTACGGATCAGTATTTCGGTATCGACCTCCGGCGAGTCGAATTGCGACCGCGCGACGAGCAGTCCGTCTTCCCGGCCGTCGACGATTACGCGCTCGGTCGTGCCGAGACGCTGCATGTTGAGTTCGCGGGAGATGCCGTTCTGGAGTTCCATGAGCCGCTCGACGCGCAGCCTTTTGGTCTTTTCGGGTACGTTGTCCGACAGGCGCTGCGCCGAATAGGTCCCCTCTTCTTCCGAATAGGCGAAAACGCCCAGCCGCTCGAAACGGACCCGCCCGACGAACTCCATGAGCTCGGCGAAGTCGGCCTCGCTTTCGTCCGGATAGCCCGTGAGCAGCGTAGTCCTCAGTGCGATGCCGGGAATCTCGCTCCGGAGCTTGTCGATCAGCGCGTAAGTCTGCGCCCGGTCGATTCCCCGCCGCATGCTGCGGAGCTGACTGTCGCTGATATGCTGGAAAGGGATGTCGAGGTACTTGCATATCTTCGGCTCGTCGCGCATCGCGTCGATCGCGTCCTGCGGGAACGAAGCGGGGTAGGCATAGTGCAGCCGGACCCATTCGATGCCGTCGATGCGGCACAGCCGGCGGAGCCAGCTCGCCGAGCTTCCGCTCGCC
>OGQK01001880.1_pt1 | contig 9940 bp, 7 predicted proteins | sample 1553221 | NCBI WGS metagenome assembly OGQK01 (sample SAMEA2579996, study PRJEB22360) | human gut metagenome | biome: human gut; feature: human-associated habitat; material: faeces | place: Denmark | collected 2008/2010 | reverse complement strand
CGTGTCGGCACAGATGATCGGGGCCGCGCTCGGGGCGGTTCTGGTTTGGCTGGCCTACAGGCCTCATTTCGAAGCGACGCCGGACCCTCGGACCAAGCTGGCCGTTTTCTGTACGGCTCCGGAAATTCGGCGCACTGGCTGGAATTTTCTCACCGAGCTGATCGGGACGTTCTCGTTGCTGTTCATCATCTTTTACATTACAGTCGGAGAGATCACGCTGTCGGACAATATCTCCACGTTGCCCGTTGGACTGGGCTCGGTCGGCGCCCTGCCGGTCGCGTTCACGGTCTGGGTGATCGGCCTTTCGTTGGGCGGTCCGACGGGCTATGCGATCAATCCTGCCAGAGACTTGGCGCCGCGCGTTGTCCATGCCCTGTTGCCGATCCGAGGCAAGGGCGGAAGCGACTGGAGCTATGCGTGGATTCCGGTCGCGGCACCTCTGTGCGGCGCGGCGTTGGCAGCGTGGCTTTATAATATGCTTCTGTAGCCGATTGCCCGGTTGCGCGGCGTTTTCGGTTTGAAAGCGGGCGTTCAGAAGGCCGGGGCCGGTTCAGAAGCTTTGGTGCAAAGAGGACCGCCGTTTGGGTGAGCGCTCACGGAAAAGCCCCGTCTGAAAACGGGGCTTGGGAAAGACTAAGGGTTCGCAGCCGCTTAATTTTCTTTTTCCAACATGGTCTCCGTTCCGTCGAGGCTCAGGAATGTCTTGCCGTCTTTCTCGACGATCGTGGCTGGTTGGGTATAGTCGCTGGTCTGTCCGTTGCCGATGCTTCGGCCTTTGAGGATCACCTTGTCTGCTTCGCTCTGCAACTCCCACGATTCGATAGGGAGCGTCGCCATGTTGATGGAACCGGCCTTGCCTTCGATTTGCAGTTCGACTCCCATCCGCTTCGTCGAATCGATCGGATCGGGCATGGTCCATTTGCCTATGGCTTTCGCATACGTTGCGTCCGTGGCGACCTGAGTCGCCGGAGTGATTTCCGACATTTTCCCCAGATAGGAGACCGAAATCAGGTTGCCGATGAGCAGGCCGTTCGCGTCCGTCTTGTCCGCTTCGTCGAGCGAGAACGTGTGCGTGTCGTCTCCCGTGAGGGCCTTCACCGTAACGGTATTCATCGAGGCGTCTACGATCACCCCGTCGAATCGGTTCGGCGTATTGTCCTTACACGCGGTCGAGGTCAACACTGCGGCGAGCGCGAGGAATAAGATTTTTTTCATAATCTTGATTTTTAGCAAGAAAACAATGTAAAGTTAATTATTTTTTGTTAAGTTATGCCGATAGCTGGCATAAAATAAGTGCATGGCAGAATGGTGAATTTGAGAAACGTGTGTTAATCGATTGACAAATAGTATATTATATCCTGTTTGCTTGAACAGAAGTCTGTAGAACCCGTGCCAAGACCGAACGGCGTACGGAGGCGGTCGCTACCGTAGCGGTTGCAGGCTTCGGACAGAGCGGTTTCCCCCGTTATTTTCGGTTGTCGTGCGAAACGTTGCGCGCGGGAATTTATAGGGCTGCGACAGACAGGCCGCCATGCTCGTCTATACAAAGCCGTCGGAGTATGTATCCGAAGGAGCGCAAGCGGAATTTTGCGGCCCGGAAGGCTGGACTCCATGCGGCGAGAGGCCCGACGAGCAGAGTGAAAAAGGATCGGTCGGATAGATTTCGGTCCGTTCCTTTTTGTACTTTTGTACAGGAATAGTTCATTTATGCATGCGATAGCTTGATAGGTATGGATGTCAGCGATATCATAAATAAAATCTACCGGTTGCCCCAGACTTCCCTCGATACGTTGATTGGCTCTGTGTCGGAAGTGGAATACCCCAAAAATTTCCATTTGCACCGGGAAAATAAAAAGGAGACCAAATCCTATTTTATCAAAAAGGGGATCGTTCGGGCATATACCCATAAGGACGATAAGGAAGTTACGTTCTGGTTCGGTCAGGAGGGGGATCTCGTGTTGCCTTTGCAGACTCTTTCGGCCGGCTTGGGAGAGTATGCCACGGTGGAGCTTCTGGAAGACTGTATATTGTACGAGATTGCTTTAGAGCGGCTTCAGGAGCTGTATCTGAACGATATACATATTGCCAACTGGGGACGCAGATACGCGGAATGCGCATGTATAAAGTCGGAGAAATTGTTCATAGCACGGCAATTCAAGACATCGTTGGAGAGATATCGAGAGCTTATAGGCGAGTATCCCGACATAGTGCAAAGGGTTCAGTTAGGCATAATAGCTTCTTATTTGGGTATTTCTCAAGTCAGTCTGAGCCGTATCCGGGCCCGGATAAGATGAATTTATCAAATGTAAAAACGGCTTTTAAAACATGTAAAAGAGGGATGGGATCCGAATGCGGAAATTTGCATTCCGCAAAAATGGAAGTTATGAACTGGTTTCTTTTGGTGGTGTCCGGGTGCGTGGAGCTCGTTTTCACTTACTGCCTGAGCAAGGCGAGCAAGACCGAGGGTTTGGAGAAAGGCTTATGGAGCATAGGTACGGCAAGCGCCATCGCGCTTAGTCTGTACATCGTGACGAAAGTACTGAAAACCTTGCCTATCGGAACGGCTTATGCCGTCTGGACGGGTATAGGCGCGGTCGGTACGGTTATAATAGGTATCGTTTTCTTTAAAGAGCCTGTAAGTTTCGGGAGACTTTTCTTTATCTTTACGCTGATCGTATCCATCGTGGGGCTGAAAGTTGTCTCTTCCTGAGCTATATCGTATATGATAGAGCAAGACTGGAAAGGCATTTCTTTCCGATCCGTAGCCGGCTGCAAATATAGGGATATATGTCGTATGCCGCGCATTATAGCGACGATTCGGCCGGAGCGCGAGGTGTGAGCTTCTTTTTATGTACGCCCGCTACAGAGTTGCCGTTTGGGGAGCCGCATCGGGCGGCAGGCGGCAGACGATCGCCTCGAAAGGCCGGAGCGCGATCGGGCCGGACGGCTCGATCCGGGTGCGATCGCTGTAGTTGTTCAGCAGGACTTCCGCATCCGTCGTGTCGGTATCGACCGTGGCGCAGGCTTCTTTCGGCGTGAAGTTGAGCAGAATGAGGAACCGTTCGTAGTTGCCTTCGCGCACGTAGGCGAATACTTGCTTGTTGTCGGCGTCGGTCAGTCGGAAGCTTCCGATTATCAGTTCGCGGTTCGACCTGCGGAGCCGCATCGCCTTTTTGAAATAGTTCAGCACCGAATCGGGGTCGTTCTGCTCGTCCTCCACGTTGACCCGTTTTCGGTTCGGGTTGATTTTCAGCCAAGGCACTCCTGTGGTGAATCCCGCCCGTTCGCTGCCGTCCCATTGGAAAGGCGTTCGGGCGTTGTCGCGGGCCGTTTGCTTCTGCTCCTCGAGAAAGGCTTTCAGGTCGCCTCCTTCCTTTCGGACCTGCAGGTAGCGATTCCGCGTGTCGATATCGTCGTAGTCGTCGATGCTCTCGAAACGGATGTTGCTCATGCCGATCTCGTCTCCGGCCAGCCAGAAAGGCGTTCCGCGCATCGTGAGCAGGAAGGTGGCGAGCATCTTGGCCGCGTTTTCGCGATGCTCCGGCGCATCGCTTCCGAAGCGGCTGACCATGCGAGGCTGGTCGTGATTGCCCAGATAGACGGCCGGCCAGCCGTCGCCGACCGCCCGGTCCAGCTCGGCGAACATTTTCTTGACCGCCAGCAAACTGTAATCGATCCCGGTATCCGGTGCGTCGGGCCCGGTCGTCTTGCGCAAGTCGGGAATCTCGAACGTGTAAAGCATGTTCAGCTCCCGCCGCGACGGCTCGACGAAACGGTGCAGTTCCGGCGGCTTGACGCCCGAGCCCTCGCCGACGGTCATTACGGCATACCGGCTCGTGACCTGCTCGTTCATTTCCCGTAGGTAATCGTGCAGATGCGGCCCTTGGGAATAGTAGTCGAACATGTCGGGATATTTGCGCGAGTCGACTTCCGGGTACGAGATGTCTTTCGATATGTAGGGGATCGAGTCCATCCGGAAGCCGTCGATCCCTTTGTCGAACCAGAATCTCATCAGTTCGTAGATTTCATGCCGAACCCGGGGATTCTCCCATTTCAGGTCGGGCTGTTTGCGGGAGAAATAGTGCAGGTAGTAGGACATCGTCGCGAAATTGTACCTCCATGCGTTCCCTTCCTCGTCGAAAAAGCTTTTGCGTCGCGGAGGCTCTCCGTTCTCGATCGGCCACCAGTGGTAGAAGTCGTAGAAGGGATTCAGGCGCGATTTGCGGGCTTCGACGAACCACGGATGTTCGTCGCTCGTATGGTTGACGACCAGGTCGAGCACGAGTCTCATGCCCCGGGAATGGACTTCGGCGAGTAGGGTGTCGAAATCGTCCATCGTGCCGAAATCGGCCATGATCCGGCGGTAGTCGCGTATGTCGTACCCGTTGTCGTCGTTCGGCGAATCGTAGATCGGATTCAGCCAGATCACGTCGACGCCCAGATTCTTGACGTAGTCCAGGCGGGAAACGATTCCCTGCAGATCGCCGATGCCGTCGCCGTCGCTGTCCATGAAACTGCGCGGATAGATTTGATAGACCACGGCCTCTTTCCACCATGCGTCATGGGAGTCTGCGCTAGGCCCGGCTTGGAGTTCTCCGGCTCGTTCGTGCGAATTCATAAAGTCGTTTTTCGGGATTGTCCTGCGAAAATTATACCGTTTTCCTGTTACGGTCCGACGCTTCGGCCCGATGGCGGAAACGGGACGGGACGTTTGGAAAAGTGCGCGTTCGTTTATTCGTTTTTGAAACGTAGTAGAGGCCGGGCTAATCCCCCGGCCTCTACTACTTACCTTATGAGTTACAGACGGTCTACTTTCTTGCGTATGCGCTCGGCCGCGTCGTTTACGTCTTGCTGCATTCGCTCGGCGGTTCGGTCGGCATGGTCCAGTATCCGTTCCTCGTAATTGTTTACGGTGCCGTAAGCGTCTCTTGCCCGATAGTTGCCCTCGGAGCTCATAGGAGCCGTTCCCGACGTGCGATAGTCATGGTACTGCGATTCGTCGGTCAAGTCGTCCCGAATGCTTTCTACGCCTTCCTTGAAACGATTTTTGCGCTCTTTGATCTCCTTTTTAGCCTGCTTGGCTTCCTGACGGATTTCTTTTTTCAGCTCGCGGGCGCGTTTGTCGATATCGTCGACGCGGTTTTCATACCGGTTCGAGTACTCCTCGACATGGTCCTTGACTTCGCCTACGCGCTCCTTGAGGTCTCGGATTTGATCCCGTTTTTGTTGTCTTACTTCCTGCTTGGCGTCGCGGGCTGCCTGCCTTATCTCTTTCTTCGTGTCTCTGACCGTCCGGTCGAATTCGTCTATCCGGTCGCTCAGCCGGTCTTCGTAGCTGTCGCTGCGATACTCGTACGGGCCTTCTTTTTTCATGATTCTATGTTTTTTACGTTAAATAATCGAGAGGGGTTATCCTCGGCTGTCCATGCTGTTGATGTCCGGATTGATCGCGGTGACATCCTGTTCGACGGTCCGTTCGGGGACGACCTCGTCCGAGTTTTGCTCGGTTCTCCTCGGAACCGGAGGCGTGTCGCAAGGCGTCAGTTGCGTTCTGGTGCTGACATGCTCCGGTCCCGAGCAGTCCGGCTGACTGTCGGTCCGAGCGGTCGTATTTTTTCTGTTCATTCCCAATGCGTTTTTTCGATTCGTTCCGGTTTGGCCGGCTTACGTCGTTTTTGGGAACAACGTTCGTACCACAGTTTTCTCGGCGATTCGTTTCGGAAGCGCTTCCGGCTCTATTGAACGGATACACATGCCGTAGCGACGCGGTGGAAATTTGTTGCCGGAACCGGAATACGAGAACTGCCGGATTCGGTGTGAGCAGCTATTTTCGGCGTTCGTGCCCGGATGCGGGAGATAAAGGGCGGGGGCCGGATCACGGTTTGTCGGCCGGCCCATGACAGACAATCATCGTCCGAAGATCTCCCCGAGCCAGTGAGCGATCGCCCTCCGGGGAGAGTAAAGCAGCATGCGCGGCCCCGAGAAACGCATGACGCGTCTCATCTTTTCCCGCATGGCCGGCCGGTAACAATGAACGGGACAGCGGCGGCAAATCGGTTTTCCTTCGCCGAAAACGCATCGGTCCAGCCTGTCGTGCGCATACCGGATCAGGGCGGCGCATTCGGCGCACGGTATCGGATATCCCTCCTTTTTCCTGCAGTACAGGCCGACCATGTATTCTACGGTTCGTTTTTCCCGATCTATTCGTGAGCGCGACGGCTTTTTCCGGTCGACAGGCATATGGGTCGTTTTTTCGATAAGACGAGAATCGCCGGTTTCTATTTTTCTCGCTATTGCAAAGATAAAAGATAAGAGCAATATTAAATATTCTCTCTGGCGGGAGGAAAGGGCTTTCCAGATTATATCCTTATCTTACGCGTTTAAGAAAAGACAGCTTGATCGTTTTGAGCGAGCAGTCTTTTCTGTAGGTAGGTCACTTTACTCCGTAGCTTTCCAACTTGCGGTAGAGCGTTGCGATACCGATGTCCAAAAGTCGCGCGGCTTCGGCTTTGTTGCCATGCGTGTGCTCCAGCACGCGAAGGATATGGCGGCGCTCGATCTCTTCGAGGGTCAGGGAATCGGCCGAGGCGCCGCTTTCGGAAGTCATGCGGAATTCCGGCGAAAGGCAGTCGGAGGTCAGCGTATCCCCATCAGCCATAATCAGGCTGCGTTCCACTACATTGCGCAATTCGCGGACGTTGCCATGCCATGCGTGGCGTTCGAGGGCCTCGATATAGGCCTTGTCGATCGTCTTGATGCGCTTGCCCATTTTCGAGGCGAATTGTGCGGCGAAAAAGTCGATGTAGCCGCCTATATCGCCCGGACGTTCGCGCAAAGAGGGCAGGTGAATATGGAACACGGACAGCCGGAAATAAAGGTCCTCGCGGAAATTGCCGGCGGCGATCTCTTTTTCGAGGTTACGGTTCGTGGCGGCGATGATACGCAGATCGACCTTGGTCGGTAGGGTTTCGCCGATCTTGATGAATTCGCCGCTTTCGAGTACGCGCAACAGCTTGGCTTGCAGTTCGACAGGCATTTCTCCGATTTCGTCGAGAAACAGTGTGCCGTGGTCGGCTTCTTCGAATAGCCCTTTTTTGTCTTTTGTCGCACCCGTGAAGCTACCGGCACGGTATCCGAAAAGTTCGCTTTCGAGCAGGTCTTTCGTAAAGGCCGAGCAGTTGACGGCGACGAATGTCTCTTTGGCGCGGGAACCGGCGTGGTGGATCGCTTGCGCGAAGACCTCTTTGCCTGTTCCGGTTTCGCCCGTGAGCAGCACCGACGTGTCCGTCGCGGCGACTTTGCGTGCCAGATCCACGGCCTGACGGAGCGCTCCGGAGGAACCGATGATACGGTCGAACGAATGTTCGTCGGACATTTTTGCTTCAAAACGCGCCAGGCGCCGCTGCATCTGCGCTTTCTCCGTCGCACGGCTCAGCAACGGAAGGATTTTGTTATTGTCGTCTCCCTTGGTGATATAATCGAACGCGCCGTTCTTGATAGCCCGTACTCCGTCGGGTATATTGCCGTAAGCCGTCAGAAGAATCACTTCGGATTCCGGTACCGCCGCTTTGATTTTCGCCACCAGATCGACTCCGTTACCGTCGGGTAATTTCACATCGCACAATACCACGTCGGGAGTTTCGCGTTGTAGTATCTTCAGTCCCGATGCGCAATTTTCCGCTTGCAAGACATCGTATCCCTCCAGAGAAATGATACGCGCCAACAACCCCCGTAGTTGCGGTTCGTCGTCTATGATTAGAATTTTCGACATAACTGCCATAATACCATTCTTTACTTGCAAAGATAGCTGTTTATCTTTATTTTGATAATTTATCGACCGGAACGGGGCAGGGCGGAAAATTATGACGTTATTTGCTGGTAAGGACTCTCCGACTATTCTGTTGTTTATTTTAAGATTAAGATACGAGCATCTATCGCATCTTATCCCCTATATGTGTTTGCTGGAAAGTATTTATGAAATTTGCAGACGTTTCAATGCTCCAAACATGAAGAACATACGACCGAACTCCGAAGCATTTTTTGCCTCGAATTGTCGTTTGGGATAATATGTTCATTCTATTTTGCAGCATTGTAAATTTTCAAAAATGGCGCAGATGTACAGAATAATTTCGCAATACTCCAAATATTTTTTCAGTGAATTATTCAAATCACCCTATAAAAATCGCTGTGAGACTTAAGAGGATGTTCAATATGCTATGATTCGAATACTTGCGAATGGTTGGGAATATTTATCAAATGTATTATATGAAATCTCATTGGTGATGATTTCTGCTGTTATATTCAAATATACCAATCGCTTGATTATCAGAATCTATTTTGGCTGAAAAAACAATTCAGTTCTATTCGAATATTATCTGTAATTTGGATAAGTTTTAGTGGTATCGATGAAATTTGTCTATTTACCACCGTTAAATTGCACGAGGGACAGAATTTTGTCCCTTGTATCCGTTTAGGGAACAAACGGGGGACAAAATCAGGAAGAATTGATACAATACTTTATTATTCCTGTGCATTTAATGTGTTGATTATCAATATTGTCGAAGTCGGATTGTTTCTTCTTTTATTTTTCATTGTTTGTTGTGTGATATGCTGATAATCAGTTTGTTGTGTGCGATTATTTGCCGATGCAGAAAATCTACTGTTTTCATCATCTGGAAAGTAATGGTTTAATCCGCTAAAATAGAGTGAATTGCTTTTATATGTGGGACTTCGGAATTATAACTTTCACTCCTTGAGTTCGTTATTCTTACCCCTTTAGTGCCATAGGGGAGGAGCAGTTGCAAATCAATGGGTTATATTTTCCAAAGTCCTGATTTACTTCTTGATACAAAGGTAAAATAAAAATCCTCGAAACGGCAATAGAAACACCTGAAAATCATCAGAAATGACAGGGAATTGTTATTTGATTGTTACGCTTCGGTGCTTTATCTGTATGCCACCCATATAAAAAGAATGAAGGCAGATGCCTTTTATCGTCTGCCTTCCTACGTTTGCGGTCATAGACCTTTTTCGACTTGTGCACCCTGCTGAAACTAATCGGGTGGCTGTGATTCTCAATCTCTGCCTCGCGATTCCCCCTGCGATTGGCCTTAATGTAATCACGTTCGGTAACCTTCTTTGCATGCATAATACTCGGTTTAGGAACGCAAAGATATGCTATATTATTCTAATTGTTTCCTGTATACCGCATCTAGGGTTTGTCCTTTTTCGTCTTTCCAGACGATCCACCCGTTGTTGCTGCTGCCAATACAAAAATCTGCAGCGGTACTCGGAGAGGTAAAAACCTTATCGGCTTCCAGAATCACTTTACCTCCTTTTTCCTTTGCATATTCTTTGATCTGTTTGGCCCGTTTTTCCCGCCAGATTAAGGATGGAACAGAGTCTTTTGCCAGAATGCTGCCTTGTAGCACTGTGAATCCCGAAGAGTCGTAAAATCCTTTGGCATCACAACCCCTTCCTTTAGTGAAGAATAAATGTTTGTTCTTTGTCTTAACAATGTCAAAAATATTGCATCCGATAAATGATGTGAGGAATTTGATATCATCAAAATATTCATCCATGCTGTCTTGTTGATATTCTGACAGATTCGGAGCTTTGGGCGTTTGTTTGTTTTCTCCTAACGAGAAGTGTTTGGCCTTCTTTGCCTCCAATATAGCCCGATATTCCAAATACTGTACGTCTGCCTTAGTCATGGTATTACTTTGAGATACAAATACCAGCGCTTTTTGCCAGAAAGTCTTTTTATAATCGTGATCTTTTACCCGATCTTTGAAGCTCTCGGTTTCTCCGATATAAGCTTTAGGTTTCATTGTATCATCTTCTCCCAGTAATATATAAAAAGCCGGGGTTTGTAATTCAGGACGCTCGTTGACAATAGATATATTAGCACGAGGTATAACCACCATTTTACAAATTTTAT
>OGQK01001873.1_pt1 | contig 9977 bp, 5 predicted proteins | sample 1553221 | NCBI WGS metagenome assembly OGQK01 (sample SAMEA2579996, study PRJEB22360) | human gut metagenome | biome: human gut; feature: human-associated habitat; material: faeces | place: Denmark | collected 2008/2010 | reverse complement strand
GGTCGGCGACTCGCGGCAGGCCGGCCCCGGATCGGTGTTTGTGGCCATCCGAGGCGAGCGTGTCGATGGGCATGACTTTGTGGCGAAAACCGCTGGGCAGGGAGCCACGGTGGCCATCGTCGACCATGAGGTGAAGTCCGATGGCCTTCCGCAGATCGTAGTGAAAGACACGGTCGACGCCCTTGGCGAACTCGCCCGATACAACATCGTTCGCCGCCGCGAGCTGGACGGCGACTTCGACATCATCGGATTGACCGGTTCGGTGGGCAAGACCACCACCAAGGATCTGCTCTCCTCCCTGCTTGCCACCGTAGGTCCGACCGTGGCTCCGGTGGGATCGTTCAACAATGAGATCGGCCTGCCGCTCACTGCGTTGCGGGTCGATGAGCACACCCGGTTCTTCGTGGCTGAGATGGGTGCCAGCCATATCGGCGAAATCGCGCGACTGACCCGTATCGCACCGCCGAACACGGCAATCGTATTGAAGGTCGGCGTCGCTCACCTTGGAGAATTCGGCTCCCGCGAACGCATCGCACAGGCGAAAAGCGAAATCGTGCAGGGATTGCTTCCCGGAGGCACCGCGGTACTGAACGCCGATGACGAACACGTGGTTCCCATGGCCGGCCTGGCCAACGGCGACGTGCTGTGGTTCGGCTTGGGATCGTCGCAGGAGCCCGAGGTGCGGGCCATTGATGTCACTGCCGACCGGTCCGATCATGCTGAATTCACGTTGGTCGATGCGGACGGCAACCATACGCCGGTGCATCTGGGCATTCCTGGACGTCACAATGTGATGAACGCGTTGGCCGCCGCAACCGTGGCGATGCGTTACGGTATGGCACCCGAAACGGTGGCACGGATTCTGGCCTCGCAGCACACCATCAGCCCTCATCGCATGGCATTGTCCACGGTGAATCGCGAGGGGACTTCCTTCACGCTGATCGATGATTCCTTCAACGCCAATCCCGACTCCATGAAAGCCGGCCTGAACGGGTTGAAGGCCTGGAACTCAAATGACGGCAAGGAGCCGTTCCGCGTGGCGCTGCTGGGTGCCATGCTGGAACTCGGCGCCGATGAAACGGCATTGCACACCTCGATCGGCACGTATGCGGACGAATTGGGCATCGACGCGATCATCGCGGTCGGTTCCGCCCAAGACCAACATCTCGATGCACTGGCACAGGCTCTGGCGGACGGTGCCCGTCAGAGCCAATCCGCGTCGGTGGATTGCGTACACGACATCGATGCGGCCGAACAGCTGGTCATCGACTTGGCTCGCAACCATCCCGACGCTGTGGTACTGCTCAAGGGATCGCACGCGTCAGGCCTGAGCGCTTTGGCTGAACGCTGGGCAAAGAACTGACCTGATAACCACCCCAAGAAACCGACAAGAAAGAGAAGCTGCACGTGATTGCTCTGATCATTGGAATGCTGGTGTCGCTCATCGTCACCTTAGTCGGCACCCCGCTGCTGATTCGGCTGGTCCACAAGCTGCACTATGGCCCAGTACATCCGCCAGGATGGGCCGCAGTCGCATCTGGTCAAGCGCGGCACCCCCACGTTGGGCGGCGTGGTCATCAACTTCGCGATTCTGCTCGGTTGGGCATCCTCCGCACTGTACCGATACCTGCGTTCGGGCGACGTGCCCTCCTGGTCCGCGGCGCTCGTACTGTTCGCCATGCTGTCGATGGGTCTGCTGGGCTTTATCGACGACTTCGCCAAGGTGCGTAAGAAGCAGAACGAAGGCCTATCGGTGGGCGGCAAGTTCATTGGCCAGTTCATCTTCGCCACCATCTACGCGGTACTTGCGCTGCTGATTCCCACCAAATCGGGATTCCCCAGTGCGCAGGCGGGCATCAGCTTCATCGAACAGCCGTTCTTCAACTTCGACTTCGCCGGCCGTGCCGTAGCCATCATCCTGTTCGTCATCTGGGTGAACTTCCTGATGACCGCATGGACCAACGCAGTGAATCTGACGGATGGACTTGACGGTCTGGCGGCAGGTTCGTCGATGATCGCCTTCACTGGTTTTGGCATCATCGCATTCTGGGAAAGCTACCACATCAAGGGCGGCAGCCATGGCGGATATTCCTATGCCGTGTCCGATCCTCTCGATCTGACCGTCATCGCCGTATGCGCGGCCGTCGCCTGCTTCGGCTTCCTGTGGTACAACTCGAACCCCGCATCGATTTTCATGGGTGATACCGGTTCCCTGGCCTTGGGCGGTCTGTTCGCAGCCCTGTCCATCGCCACGCACACCGAATTCCTGGCGGTGGTTCTGGGCGGACTGTACGTCATGGAAGCCATGAGCGACGTCATCCAGGTCGGGTACTTCAAGATGACCCACAAACGTGTATTCAAAATGGCGCCGATTCACCATCATTTCGAACTGAAGGGTTGGACCGAAACCAAGGTGGTGGTGCGGTTCTGGATGATCGAACTCATCTTCGTGCTGCTCGCCCTGACGATTTTCTACGGCGACTGGGTCACCCGCTCCGGCCTGCTGTTCAGCTAGCGGAAATCTGGGTGGATTATGCTCACCCACGGAATTCCTATATCAGGAGGAACAATGCAAGTAGCGGATAAGACAGTGGTGATCGCCGGACTGGGGGTGTCCGGCACCTCGTTGGCGGAGGTATTGAGGGAACGCGGTGCCCACGTGATTGGCGTCGACGAGAGGAAGCCCGAGGCCGATCTCCACTCCTTTGATGACGTGGACTGGGACCACGTGGACTATGTCATGTCGTCCCCGGTGTTCAACCCCCGCACCCCGTTCGTGCTGGAAGCCCAACGCCGTGGCATCCCCGTGATGAGCGAGGTGGAATTCGCATGGCAGCTGCGTGTGAATAACGAGCGCACCGGTACTCCGGCTCCATGGATCGGCATCACCGGCACCAACGGCAAAACCTCCACCACCGAGATGACCTCGGAAATGCTCACCGCCTGCGGACTCGACGCGCCGACCGCCGGCAATATCGCCTCCGGAGACATGAGCATGAGCCTGTCTCGTTGCGCCACCAATCCGCAGCACGACGTACTGTGCGTGGAACTGAGCTCCTTCCAATTGCACTTCACCGATTCGCTGGCACTTGACTGCGCGGCGATCACCAATATCGCCGACGATCACCTCGACTGGCATGGCGGGCGCGAGAATTACGCCGCCGACAAATCCAAGGTGTTCCACAACGCCAAACGCGCCATCGTCTACAATGCGCAGGACGCCAAAGTCAGCGAACTGGCGGCCGAGGCTCAGACTGCCGAAGGATGCCGCAAGGTGGGATTCACGCTCGAGGCCCCTCAGGCCGGCCAGATCGGCATTGAAGATGGCTGGATCGTGGACAGGAGCGGCGTGGCCGGCGGCGCAGTGGGAGAGTCGGTCAGACTGGCCGCCATCACCGATTTCACGCATCTGGCAGAGCCGGACGGCTCACTGTACCCGCATCTGGTGGCCGATGCATTGACGGCATTGGCGTTGGTGCTGGGACTTGGCGCTGATCGCGATACCGCGCTGAAGGCGCTTACCTCGTTCAAGCCGGGCGGCCATCGCATCGAAACCGTGGCTGAGGCCGCAGTCGAGGGCGGCTCTGTTCGTTTTGTGGACGATTCCAAAGCCACCAACGGTCATGCGGCACGCGCCTCGCTGTCCAGCTTCCCGGCCAAGTCTGTGATCTGGATCGCCGGAGGTCTGGCCAAAGGCAGTCGATTCGAGGACCTGGTCAAGGACCAGGCACACACCATCAAAGCGGCCGTCATCATCGGCAAAGACCAGCAGCCGATGATCGAAGCGTTTGCCAGCCAAGCTCCGGACATCCCGGTGACCATCATCGATCCCGAAGACAACGATACCGTCATGGACCGTGCCGTCGAAGCCTGCGGCACGTATGCCGCCGCCGGCGACATCGTGCTTATGGCTCCGGCCTGCGCCTCCATGGACCAGTTCAAGTCCTATGCGGATCGAGGCAATCGATTCGCCGCCGCAGCCAAGACGTGGAGCGAGGTGCATGGCCTCCACTGATACCCATAAGCGTAAGGCATACAGAGCCCCTGACAAGCCCTCACTCGAAATCGCCGACTACACGGGTTGGCGAAGCTTGCTCAACCCGCTATGGTGCTACCACGGCTTCCGCATGGCCGTGGTGGGGCTGACATGCTTCGGCCTGATCATGGTGTTCTCCAGCTCCACGGTCACCATGGCCGCACTGGGCAAGTCGCCGTTCCTTCAGCTTCTGAACCAGGGCGCGTTTTGCCTGATCGGCTTGGTGCTGGGCTTCGTGGCATTGATGATGCCGGTGACGTTCTGGAAACGGACCGGCGTGTTCTTTGTGGTGGGTGCCTGCCTGTTGCAGGCGCTGACCTTTACTCCTTTGGGTCACGACGTCTACGGCAACAGAGGTTGGCTGGACCTCGGCTTCACCACTATCCAGCCGGCCGAATTCATGAAGTTCGCGATGTGCATATGGCTTCCCTCGTCGTTGCATGCCTGCAGCAAGATGTACCACAAGAAGGGAATCAAAGCATATGCCGCGCCGTTGGCGCTGTATGCGATAGGCGTGGCGCTGGTGATGGGCGGCAGGGACCTCGGCACGGCCATGATTCTGGTCTTCATCGGAGGCGTGGCCTTTCTGATCGTCGGGTTCCCCGGCAAATGGATGGGAGTCGGCGTATTGGGCGCGGTGGTTATGGTCGGTGCATTGGCGGTTTCCAGCCCGAACCGCTTGCGTCGTATTCTGGCCACATATGGCGATTGCTCGGCCGCTGACGCGCAGAGCGTATGCTACCAGTCCATTCACGCCAAGTACGCCATCGCCTCCGGAGGTTTTCTGGGATTGGGCATCGGCAATTCGCGGGAGAAATGGAATTACCTGCCGGCCGCCCATAACGATTTCATTTTCGCGATCATCGGCGAGGAGACCGGATTCGTCGGTTGCGCCATCGTATTGCTGTTCTTCGCGATTCTCGCCTGGTGCATGATCGTCATCGCATTGCAGGTCACCGATCGTTATGTTGCCATGGTGCTGATGTGCGTCGCCATTTGGATCGTGGGCCAGGCCATGGTCAACATCGGCGTGGTCGTGGGTGTGTTCCCGGTATTGGGCGTGCCTATGCCGTTCGTCTCCGCAGGCGGCTCATCCATGGTTATGTGCTTGACGGCGGCCGGACTGGTTGTGGGACTTATGCGCTCTCAACCGCAGATAAAACAGTCGCGTCAGAGCGCGTAAGTAGACTCGGTAATCATGAATCAAGGCACACCACATATCGTTCTTGCTGGCGGCGGTACCGCCGGACATGTCAATCCGCTGCTCGCGGTCGCCGGGGCGATTCGCGACATCGAACCCACGGCACAGGTCACCGTCATCGGCACTGCGGTGGGTTTGGAGAAGGATTTGGTGCCGGAGGCCGGCTACGAGCTCGACACCATCGAAAAAGTGCCGTTCCCGCGTCGCCCTAACCTGTACATGCTGCGCTTCCCGGCAAAATGGAAGCGAGAAACCGCCAAGGTGCGCTCCATTCTTGAAACGCGGCATGCGGATGTCGTGGCCGGATTCGGCGGGTATGCTTCCGCCCCCGTCTACGCCACCGCACACAAGATGGGCATTCCGATTGCCATCCATGAGCAGAATGCGCGTGCCGGCATGGCCAATAAACTGGGCGCTCGTTGGGCCGATTTCATCGGTACCGTGTACGAGGGCACCGGTCTCAAACCGCGTGCCGGAGCCGACGTCGAGCGCGTCGGTCTGCCGTTGCGCCCGGCCATCGCCTCCCTGACCAAACGCATCGGTGACGACCGTGCCGCCGTACGCCGTGAATCGGCCGCGCAGCTTGGCGTCGATCCGAACCGTCCGCTGGTGCTGGTCACTGGCGGATCGCTGGGAGCGCAAAGCCTGAACCGTGCCATCGCCTCCTCCGCCGCAGACCTGTTGGCCCACGCACAAATCATCCACTTGACCGGGCGAGGCAAAATCAGCGAAGTACGCGAACTGGTCACGGCCTCGGCCGGCGCGGACGTGCTTACCGGCATCGGCCCCGAATCGGCCGGACAAGGTGACTACCATACCGCCGAATATCTGGAACGAATCGATCTGGCCTTTGCCTGTGCCGACTTGGTGATTTGCCGTGCCGGAGCCGGATCGGTATCCGAGCTGGCTGCAACTGGGCCTGCCGGCCATTTACGTGCCGCTGCCCATCGGCAACGGCGAGCAGCGTTTCAACGCCGAGCCAGTGGTGAACGCCGGCGGCGGCCTTCTGGTCGCAGACAAGGACCTGACCCTGCAGTGGGTGCATGAGCATGTGCCCGATCTGCTCGCCGATCACGAACGACTTGCCGAATTCGGCCGCAAGGCATGGGAATACGGCATCAGAAACGCTGCCGAAATCATGGCCCGGCACGTTCTGCAATTAGCCGAACCATCCAAGTAGTATTCAGATATCATTCCGTGCGCGATACTGACCAATTCCGTTCCGCAGCACGAGATACGGTCATAATATAGGGTGCTGGAATCCCTAAAGGAGTTTTGAATTGTCTCAAGATCAGCCCATAGTGCTTGACCCCACGTATGCCTCATTCGATGCTGCGGCCCGCCCCGCGGATCTCGGCGCCACCCATTTCATCGGTATCGGCGGTGCCGGTATGAGCGTTCTGGCCGAAATGCTGCACGCCGAAGGAGTCGCGGTGGACGGCTCCGATCGCGCACACAGCGCCAAAACCGACCGACTTGAAACGCTGGGCATCACCGTTGAATTCGGGCAGCGAGCCGAAAATGTCGCCCAGGCCGAGACCGTGGTCTACTCCAGCGCCATCAAACCGGACAATCCGGAAATCGTCGCAGCACACGCGGCGGGCAAGCGTATTGTGCATCGCAGTGACATCCTCGCCCTGCTCATGAACGGCAAACGAGCCGTCACCGTGGCCGGAGCGCACGGCAAAACCACCACCAGCTCCATGCTGTCCCACATTCTGGTGAACGCCGGTGCCGATCCAAGCTACGCCATCGGCGGCTTTATCCAAGGCCCGGACGGCACCACGCTGGACGGCGGACACGCGGGCAAAGGCGATATCCTGGTGGCCGAAGCCGATGAATCGGACGGCAGCTTCGCCAAATACCATCCGACCATCGCCATTATCACCAACTGTGAAGCCGATCATCTCGACCATTACGGCGACGAAGCCCACTACCGTGCCGCGTTCGTTGCCCACGCCGGCCGGGCCACCGGTCACGTGATTATCAGTATCGACGATCCCGACGGACTTGCCGTGCTGGAGGCCCTGCCCGCCGACGTGAAATCCCATACCGTTGCCTACGGCACTACCGCGCGTGAATCCCTGCCCGATTTGGGCGGTGCCGCGTATGTCTGGATCGCTTCGGAAAGCGAGACCGCTGGCAGCGGCGTCGAACAGCTCACCCTGCATCTGCCGGCCGCGGTGACGGCGGGGGAGCCGGGGGCTCCGAGCGGTGCCCTGAAGGGTCCCACGAATGGTAATGCGCGCAATGCGGCCGCCGCCATCAGCGCTGCCGTGCTGCTGGGCGTGAGCCCCGCAGACGCGGCCAATGCGGCCGGCACATTCCTCGGTGCGGCACGCCGCTTCCAGGTGCGCGGCACGGTCAAGCAGGTCACTGTAGTGGACGATTACGCCCACCATCCCACCGAAATCGCGGCCCTGCTGGATGCGGCCCGACGCCGGTACCCCGATTCGACCATTCGTGTGATCTTCCAGCCACACCTGTTCTCCCGCACCAAGTTCTTCGCGCACCAGTTCGCCAAATCCTTGGCCAAAGCCGATGACGTCATTATCACCGGTATCTTCCCGGCCCGTGAAAAGCAGGCCGATTTCCCGGACATCAGCCCCTCCACCATCGTGGACGCGGCTGCGGGACTCAAGGATGCTTCCGCAGGCACGTGGATTCAGCCGGTCGAGGATATGTGCCTGGCCGCCAAGATGATGGCCATGCGCGCCCACCACGGCGACGTGATCTTCACCGTGGGCGCGGGCGACATCACCGACATGGATCAGGTGCTGCTCACCGCACTTGAGGCCCATCGGGAAAGCTGCGAGTGATGTCCGGGCGCACGGTCAGATCCGGGGGCAATGACAACGGCTCACGTCGTTCGTCTGGGAGCTCCCGCAAGCCGCGCACCATCGGTTCACGCGGAAACACGGGTCGCTCGTCGAAGTCTCGCGCTCCCCGGTCCGTGTCTTCCGGGCATGAGATCGACAAGCCGGAGATCATCGACGATGTGACGGTAGCCAAGGGCCAGGCCGGTGCCTTCGTCGATGCACGGCGGTTGCACAGCGAGGATTACGTTGCCGAAACGCTGCATCAGACCACCGGCTCCCTAGGAGTCGCATCACGCCCGAAAGTGGTGAATTTCACCGAACGCGCCAAAGAACGCAAGCGTGCAAACGTGCGCGTCGTTGCGTTACGCGTGTTGATTGCGGTCGTCAGTGTGGCTGTAGTGACGGGGCTAACGTGGCTGCTGCTTTTCTCGTCGGTGTTTCGTCTGGAAACCAGCGAGATCGGCGTATCCGGTGCCAACGAATGGGTGAGTGCGCAGACTATCCATGTCATCGCCGATAAGCAGGCTGGAAAGTCGTTGTTCCTGGTCTCCGCCCATGAGGTCACAGAGCAACTCAAGTCCATTCCCGGCGTCAGCGAGGCCAAGGTCTCCAAACAGTTCCCCAAGTCGATGAGCGTGGAAGTCAAGGCGCAACGGCCCGCGGCCATGCTGAAAAGAGGCGATACCCTGACCGCGGTGGATTCCCAGGCGCGTGTGTTGAACTCGGTGAAGAACGCCAACGTGGATGGCATCCCGGTGATCGAGGTCAAGGATATAGACGCCAGTCTCAAGAACCGTTCGGTGAAGGAGGCGCTGACGATTCTGGGCGCGTTGCCGGAATCGATGCGTAAGTCCATTACCAAGGTCACCGCTGAGACGCAGGATTCGGTGACTACCACGCTTAACGACGGTGACCGCGTAATCATTTGGGGCGACTCCTCGCAACTGAAGCTGAAGTTGGCGGAAGTCGAGGAAATCGACAAGAACATCACCGCTGGCACGGCTGGCTTTGCCGGGAAACATCAGATTGATGTTTCCTCATCCCAGAAGCCCATCATCAAGTGACGGCGATTTCGTTGGCTTCGTTGGTTCCGGGGCGATGTTCGCTGCTGGCGATTTGCGCGAGTAGCGCCATAGGGTGTATGCTGAAAAGTCCGGCCGAAAAGCCGGAAGCTTGATAACTCAAGATTGGGGGCGATCGGTTTCGACGGTGACCTGTTCGCTGCAGGGAAGCGTGCCGAGAACGCCGGGTCCGCTCGTGGATGACCCCGGCAAAAGAATAAGTGCTAAATCTAACCGCACTGAGTTCGCTCTCGCTGCCTGATTTTTAGTCAGGATTAACCAGTGAGCAGCCGCTCCGTTCACTCCTCCTCGTCTTTGGGAGGATGCTGGGCGTCGTTTAGAAGACTTGCTGATGCAGTTGAGCCTCAGGGCTGCATCGGGACTTTAACTGCGGATATGCTCGCCATCAGTTGTCTGCGACATCGATGGGGGCAGAAAAATCGCCAACTTGGCCAGCAGACTACGCACGTAGAAGACTGTGGGCTCGGTCATCGGACCGGGGTTCAATTCCCCGCGCCTCCACCAATCCGCTTCGGCGGAAACAAGCCGCTTGGCTTTACGAAAGTAAGGCTGAGCGGCTTTCTGTTATTGCTCCGTTGATTCCTTGTTTTCCCGCTATTCTCTCGTGTCGGATATGTCAGTTGGACGAACTTGCGGGGAAGAAACGATTTAGACTTAGTTCAGGGCTGCCGATTGCACGATGTGTAGAGGCTATTATGCTACGCCGTAATCAGGGAGGATATATGCCGCTGGAATTGGTCCGACAGGATATTACGAAGATGAAGGTGGACGCCATAGTCAATGCGGCAAACACGCAGCTCGCCATGGGTGGGGGAGTGTGCGGCGCGATATTCCGCGCC
>OGQK01001868.1_pt1 | contig 10017 bp, 7 predicted proteins | sample 1553221 | NCBI WGS metagenome assembly OGQK01 (sample SAMEA2579996, study PRJEB22360) | human gut metagenome | biome: human gut; feature: human-associated habitat; material: faeces | place: Denmark | collected 2008/2010 | reverse complement strand
AGTCTTCTTGGGAGAAGAGGAGGATGGGTCACCGGATTTGGACATATCTTGAAAAGAAGAGGGCACAATTCACCATTATATCAATACCCGGAGGTATCGAAGCACTACATTGTACCCAGCAAACGCTTCAAGTCAACACTAAGTTTGGATAATTCCAGCCTTCTGGCGGCGTCCGTGGAGGGGTCCGCCAATTCCGCCATCAGGGACGCGATATGCCTTTCCAGGGCGGCCTTCGCGATGCCGGAGCAGGCTTCCTGAACGCTCCGGTCCACATCCGGGATGGGCACCGGGTCCAGAACCAGCAGGTTCAGGGCATCCCGTTCCGGCTGAGGCAGGGATTCCAGAAAAGCCTGAATGGCCGCGGGACTGTCCGGAGAAGGAAGCCGTGCCAGGATTTTTTTCAGGATTCCCCCCCCTTGCAGCATCCGCATCGGCTCCAGCAATTCTTCAATACGGTCCACGATGAGCCCCTGGGCACGGGAGTTCTGGAGGGACAACTCGCAAAGCACGGCCACGGCGCGGTCCATCCTCACGGGGGGCTGCGTCTGCGGAACCTCCGCAGCGGCGGCCGCACGGTCCGCTGACTGGGCCTGTTCCCTTCCCTTGCGGCGTCCGGCCGTTCTGACGGCGCTCCGCAGGTCATTCACGGTCGTGCGCATCCTGGTGGCGACGTCCGCCGTAGCCAGGTCGCGGGCCACGGGGTCGCTCATGCAGGCCAGCAGGGCCGTCATCTCACGGGCAAAGGCGGCGCTGGCGGCGGTGTCAGTCAGCAGGCCGCGTTCCTTGGCACGTTCAATGCGGACTTCAAAGAAAGGACGGGCCTGCTCCACCATCTCTGAAAACGCTCCCTTCCCCTCCCTCTTCATGAAGGAGTCCGGATCATCCCCCTCCGGAAGATTCACCAGATAAACATCCTTGCCGAATGGGGCCAGCTCCCGGAAGGCGCGGTCCGCCGCCGCCATGCCCGCCTTGTCCGCGTCAAAACATACGACAATGCGGGAGGCATAGCGTGAGAGCGTTCTGGCGTGCTCCGGAGTGAACGCCGTTCCCAGAGGGGCCACGGCAAAGGAAATGCCGGCCTCATGGCAGGCGATGACGTCAAGCTGCCCTTCGCACAGCAGGGCCTTGCCGCTCTTCCCCATGGGGCCGCGCGCCCTGTCCAGGGCAAACACCACATCCCCTTTCTTGAAAATGGACGTTTCCGGGGAGTTGACGTACTTGCCCACGTTTTCCTGGGGCCGCAGAATTCGTCCGGAGAACGCCACGCATTCCCCGTACACATTGTTAATGGGGAACATCAGCCTGTCCCGGAACCGGGCGTACAGGTCCCCGCGCTCCCCGCGGTTGGCAAGGCCGGAATCTATCAAAACCTGGTCCGGAAGCCCCTCCTTACGCGCCCAGGCCAGGAATTCCCGGGAGGAACCAGGAGCCCAGCCCACCTGCCAGCGCTTCGCCATGTCCGCCCCGTATCCGCGGGAATTCAGGTAGGCCCTGGCCTCCGCCGCCTTCGGGGAACGGAGCAGGAGCCTGTGGAAAAACTCGGCCGCCTTCTTATGGGCCACCAGCAGGGCCGTGCGCGCCTTGCGCCGCTTTTCCTCCGCGGCGTCATACACCTCCTCCACCAGGGTGATGCCGGCTTTTTCCGCCAGCCGCCGCACGGTATCCGCAAAGCCCAGGTTTTCCATCTTCATCACGAAGGTGATGGCGGACCCCCCTTCCCCGCAGCCGAAGCATTTGAAATTCTGCCGGCCCGGGTCCACAATGAAGGAAGGCGTCTTTTCATTGTGGAACGGGCAGCACGCCTTCCACCGGGAACCGGCCCTTTTCAGGGAAAGATAGGAACCCACCACATCTACAATGTCAGTGGCTTCCAAAACGCGCCGGATGCTGTCTTCATCAATCCTTCCCATAAGGCGCAACCAGTCTATCACAGCCCCGCCGGATGCACAAGAAGACAGAATCAGGACGCCATTCGCAGGCAGACCAACCGGGCACACGCCGGAAAAAGAGAGGTACAGCCGTATTCCGCAGGGAAACCGGGTGAAACGGCGCGGCGGCATCCGGCCTCCCAGTCCGCACGGAACGCATTTCCCCATTGAGCGCGGGCGCGGAACATGTTAGCCTGTCTGCATGAAGCACATTCACCTTCTGTTGCTGGCTCTGCTGGCCCTGTTCGCCGGCTCCCCGTTCCGGGCGGCCGCGGAGGAAACCTTCCGCGACAGGGTAGTCGTCATCCCCGTGGGGGAGGACTCCCTGACCAGCAAGCAGAGCTTCGGCTTCATGAACCGCATCCTGAAGCGGGCGCAGGAGGAACAGGCGCGCGCCGTGGTGTTTGACCTGAACACGCCCGGCGGCCTGGCCTGGGAAACCAGCGAGATGATGATGAAAAGCATCCAGCCGCTGACCATCCCCACTTACGCCTACGTGAATCCCAAGGCCATGTCCGCCGGGGCGCTCATCTCCGCGGCGTGCGACAAGATTTACATGGCGCCCGTCTCCTCCATCGGCGCGGCGGGCATCATTACCTCCTCCGGGGAGGAGATGGACCCCGTCATGCGCAAGAAGGCGGAAAGCGCCTTCTGGGCCTTCACCCGCTCCGTCGTCACGGAAAAGGGCTACCGCCCGGAAGTGGTGAAGGCCATGATGATCCCCTCCGACCAGGAGCAGCAGTTCGGGCCCGTCAAGCTGGAAAAAGGCGCCCTGCTGACCCTGACGGGCAAGGAGGCCGCCACGCGGCTGGAAGACGGCAGGCCCCTGCTGGCCCAGGGAACGGCCGCCTCCGTCACGGACCTGCTGGCCCAGGAGAAGGTGGACGCCCCCGTGGTCACGGCGGAACCTACCGCCTTTGAACGCATCGGCCTCTGGATTGCGTGGGCATCCCCCATTCTGATCCTGTTGGGCATCGGCGGCATCTACATGGAATTCAAGACGCCGGGATTCGGCATCGGCGGCATCGTGGCCATTGCCGCGTTTGCCCTGTTCTTCTTCGGCAACAACATCGCCGGGAACCTGGCCGGGTATGAAACGGCGGCCCTGCTCATTCTGGGCGTGATCCTGCTGTGCGTGGAATTCTTCGTTATCCCGGGCACCTTCATTGCGGCCATCGCGGGCGGCATCTGCATCTTCCTGGCCCTGTTCGGCGGCATGATCAGCTCCTGGGAATGGGACCACATCATCCGTGACGGACAGTGGGACGACGTCAACACGCTGGCGATGGTCCTGGGCATCCCCCTCCTGAAACTGGCCCTGGGCCTGACCGGGGGCGCCATCCTGATCGCCGTGCTGATGAAGTACCTGCCGGACTCCGTCCTGATGCGCCGCGTCACGAACGCCACGGTCAGCGGCGGCCCCGCCGGGGAGGCCGTCAACATTGCGCGCGTGCAGGTAGGCGACCGGGGGAACGCCGTCACGGAACTGAAGCCCAACGGCAAGGCCATGATCCATGGCGAAATATGCGAGGTTTTCTCTCGACAAGGCATACTGATTAAGGGTACCCCTGTGCGCGTCGTGGACATCCGTCCGTTCGACCTCGTCGTCGTCAGGGACGAATCCCCCTCCGGGGACTGACGCCATCACGCTTTTCACTCACTGCCATGCCTCTCACCGTTGGACTCATTTCGCTGGGCTGCCCCAAGAACCTGATCGACTCTGAAATCATGATCGGCCACATGCAGAAGGCCGGCATGACCATGACCCCGGAACCGGAGCTGGCGGACGTGATGGTGGTCAACACCTGCGCTTTCATCGACCAGGCCAAGCAGGAAGCCATCGACGCCATTCTGGACGTCGTGCGCGCCAGGGAAAGCGGAGCCTATCCGGAAAACCAGAAGCTCATCGTGGCGGGCTGCCTGTCCCAGCGCTTCCAGAAGGACCTGCCCGCCCTGCTGCCGGAGGTGGACGCCTTCATCGGCCCGGACCAGATCACCAGGCTCCCGGAAATCATCACGGAAGTGATGGACCGGACCGTGCAGGACCGGAACTTCATTGAAGGCAAGTGCAAGTACGTGCCGGACTGGGACACGCCGCGCTACCGCCTTACTCCCCCGCATACGGCCTACATCAAAATAGCGGAAGGCTGCAACCACGGCTGCGCCTACTGCATTATCCCGATGATCAGGGGACGCCACCGCAGCCGCTCCCAGCAGGACGTGGTGCGTGAAGCGGAAGCCCTCATCCGGTCCGGCGTGAAGGAAATCTGCCTCATTGCGCAGGACATCACCTACTACGGCATGGACAAATGGACGGACGCGCGCCCGAACCGCCGCAGCGCGGTGGATTCCTCCCGCGGAGAGTCCCTGGCCTCCCTGATCCGCGCCCTGAACGCCATTGAAGGTGAATTCTGGATCAGACTGCTTTACACCCATCCCGCCCACTGGAGCGACGAACTGACCGCCGCCATCGCGGAAAGCCCCAAGGTGGCCCGCTATGTGGACATCCCCCTCCAGCACATTTCCGACAACATGCTGGACGCCATGCAGCGCGTGACGGACGGGGACTACATCCGCAACCTGCTCCGGAACATCCGGAAGGCCGTTCCGGGCATCGCCATCCGCACCACCTTCATCACCGGATTCCCAGGAGAGACGGAGGACGACCATCAGGAACTGATGGAATTCATTGAGGAGTTCCGCTTTGAACGGGCCGGCATCTTCACCTTCTCACGGGAGGAAGGCACCAAGGCCTACAAGATGCCGAACCAGGTGCACCACCGCACCAAGGCGCGCCGCTACAATGAAGCCACCATGCTCCTGACCCGCCTTGCCTCGGAAACGGGCCAGGAACAGATCGGCAGGCAAATCCGCGTGCTGGTGGACGCTCCCGGCGTTGCCAGGACGCAATGGGACGCCCCGGACATTGACGGCACCGTTTCCGTCCCCCTGACCCTGCCCGTCGGCGAATTCGCCACCGTCACGGTAACGGATGCCGTGGCGTATGAATTGACGGCGGAATAAGATTCCGCGGGCGGTTGGACGGGAGCATCAGAGACAAGAGCGACAGGCACGGCGCGAGCCGGGATATATCTGCTCCCTTGTCACTCCTCTCCGGTATCTGGGCCAAAGGCGCTTATTGTTTCACGCTTGATTCCGGAAGAGGCGCGCTGACCGGAGGGGCTTCCTGCGGTGCGGCTCCCGAAGGTGACGGGGAAGCGGAATCCGGAACGGGGACCAGGGAAGTATTCATCCGGGACAAATCCAGTTCGCGGGAAGCCGCTGCGGCTTCCGGACTGACGGCGCCCATGTTCGCGGGCAACGGAAGCAGGGCTCCGTCCGGCCCCACCATGTCGGGAGCGGTGACGGGATAAAAGCCCATCATTTCCTGCGGATTGACGATTTCCGACAGGCTCACGTAACCCTGGCTCCCGTCCTCAAACTCAACCTTGGCGAACAAATCACCGCAAACCAGCACCTTCCCGGTTTTCACGCCGCCCCTGACGGTTCCGCTCGTGGAAAAATTATTCTCGGGATTCTGCTCGAACACCATCATTTTTTCCTTCTTGAACGTAACGGATTCCCCCGGCTTGTAAAACGCCTGGTCCGCCTTGTTCTTGGCCGCCATTTTCTTGGAAGTGATGCCTACGGGGTCCAGTGCTGAACTCTGGCGGTCCCAGGCATTCAAATGCTTGTTCGGACCGCAGGAAGCCAGCAGCACCAGCAGGGCGGAAGGGAGAAGTGCCAATTTCATTTGCGGGCTATCTTAACTGCCACAGATTGCGGATGGAAGCAGAATTTGCGCCTGTTGATGCAGGATGCCGTTTCAACAAGAAAAATCCCGGCTTTGCCGCCAATAAGCGTTCCTTCGCGCCGGACAGCCAAGAAAACTTCCGTACAGGCTTGCGGCATATCAACCTCACTTCCAAATGATCAAGGGATTTTTCCCGGCGCTTTTCCTGATTGTTTTTCATGCTGCATGATGAAGGCAAAAAAATCCGGGGCCGCACTCTGACGCGCTCCCTGATGCCTCGGACGGCACCGCCTCCCTTGTCCTGCCAGGGGTCCGACGCCTGCTCCGGTTACTTCTCCACGCTGCTCTGCAAATACAAAATCCGCAGGACGGAAAAAAGCATGCCCGACTCCTTCCGGAGCCCCTTCACTTCATGGAGGGTAGATGGAGAAAAGCGGAAACCGGGACTTTCCATCAACAAACAGGGAACCCCGGCCATCATGCTGTTCCCCGCAGCGGAACCCATTCCATCCCTGAAACACGCTCCCGGCAGGCAGCCGGGGCCGGGAAAAGCAAGCGGTTCCCCCGGCGGGGAAAAACAGGCTGTCCTTCCGGATTCCCTTCCCCGCTCTCTTCCCGGAGAAACCTCAAATCATGGCGCAAAGGCAACGTATTAGGCTTGCCGCATTCCTCCCGGCAATGCTATTCTGCCACCTGCGGTTCCCACGTTTGGCACAGTTCCATCCGGGGGAACCGTTCAAGCATTTGTTCTGATATGGATGAGAAGAGATTATCCGGCGTAGTTCTGCCATTGTTCTCCCTGCGCCGCAACAACGACCACGGCATCGGGGATCTGACGGCCCTGCGCCAGTGGATTGACTGGGCGGCGGATGCCCACGTGGGATTTCTCCAATTGCTGCCCGTCAACGCCCTGGGCCGGGATGAAAACCCTTCCCCCTATTCCGCCATCAGCTCCGTGGCTCTGGAGCCCCTGTACCTTTCCCTGGAACCCTGGACCATCCCCGGCCTGGAAGAACGCGTATTCAATGAAACCGGGGACACGTTGCCGTGGGAACAGCCCTCCGGCCCGAACCTGGTGGACTACCCCAAGGTCAGGTTCTGGAAAATGTGGATTCTGAGGGGTGCATGGAACAACTTCAAAACCAAGCCGGAATATGAGGGCATCATGCCCAAGTTCAGGGAATGGGTAAAGGAACAGGGAAGCTGGCTGGAAGACTTTGTCTGCTTCCAGGTTCTATGCGACCTGTTCGGCACGGAAATCTGGTGGCACTGGCCGGAGCAGGACCCCGCCCGGGCCAAAACCATCGCCGCCGATTACGAGGAAGAAAAGGACTTTGCCCGCTGGCTCCAATGGCTCTGTGAAAAACAATGGGAATTCATCCGGATTTATGCGGACGAACGCAACGTGAAACTGATGGGAGACATCCCCATCGGCGTTTCCCTGTGCAGTGCGGACGTCTTTTTTGAACGCTACCTGTTTGATACGGACTGGTGCGGAGGCGCTCCGGCGGAAGGCAACTACGCGGAGGACCCCTTCACGGGCAAATGGGGGCAAAACTGGGGCATCCCCCTATACAAATGGGAAGTCATGGCCCAGGACAACTTCGCCTGGTGGCGGCGCCGTGTAAAACACTGCACCAAGATTTTCAGCATGTACAGGATTGACCATATCCTGGGCTTTTACCGCATTTACTCCTTCCCGTGGAAGCCTACGGAAAACGAGGTCTTCCTGCCGCTCACGCTGGAGCAGGCGGCCCAGAGAACGGGCGGCAGGCTACCCGGCTTCAAGCCCCGCGGGGATGACAACGCCGTGGACCGCAACCTGAACCTGACGGACGGAGACCTGTACCTTCGCCTCCTGATCTCCGCCGCCCCCGGCGTCAGCGTGGTGGGGGAAGACTTGGGCTGCGTGCCGGAATACGTGCGCCCGAACATGCGCCAATTGGACATTCCCGGCTTCAAGATTCCCCATTGGGAAATCAAACCGGACGGAAACATCATCCCCGGAAAGGAATATCACGAATGCTCCTTCGCGGCATTCGGCACGCATGATTTTGAAACCATCATGCAGACCTGGAATGACAGCTACGCCAAAATTGAGCGTGCCCGCAAGCTGGGCCTGTGGGAGGGAGTCTCTCCCAAAACGCCGTCCAACCCGGAACAGGAAAACATCGTGCGCCAGGCGGAGGACGGGGCGCGCCTGCTGAAATGGTTTGCGGACTTCGCCGGGATGCAGCCGGACACATGGCTCTCCTACTGGAACCTGGAAATCAAGACGGCCATGTACAATGCCCTGTTCCGTTCCAACTCCCGTTACGCGGCCATTCTCTGGCCCGCCCTCTTTGACGTCAACAAGCGCCTGAACATCCCCGGCACCACGGGAGGCACCAACTGGAGGGAACGCATGCCCTTCAAGGCCGTGGAAGCCCATAACATGCCCCAGACGGCATGGCTGCGCGCCGTCATCAGCGGCTCCGACCGCACGCCGCTGCAGGGAGAAGACGCCATCAGGGCGCTCAAGTCGGCCAGAAGGCGCATCTTCCCGAAGGTCACCGTCAACAATGAACGCTTCCTGAAAAAAATGCTGATGTGGCCCAACGGGAAAACATTGTAACGGCAACAAAGGAATGACGAATTGAGCCGGGGCATGCCAACGCCTTTCTCCCGGGCGTGGTGATATTGCCATCATCAGGACTTGTCCAATTTATAGAATAAGCTTAGCAAGCCATTCTTTTTACCTGTGAAATTCGGGTACCAGTAATGTTCGGGATGATACATGGTATTTCCCCAGCCGTCTTGATACCTCATATGAGGAAAACACGTTTTCCCGCGAAGCAGCAATTTGACGGATGAATCGGGAAGAAAGCCATACAGCCTGTCTTGAATACTTAAAAACAGGGGAGTGCATGAAGCGTAAATTCCCAGTGGGCAAGAGACAAGCGCTCCCCCAAAAATCAGACAGGCCATATACCATATTTTTTTGCGGGGACGGCGCACAATGCTCCTGAGAACGAACATCAATATAACGAATGTTCCAATGACGCTGCTCTTGCATGCAAAATCGTTGATATCATTTCCGATATAGAAACAAGGAAGCGCCAGCGACACCGCCAGTACGGTGTAAAACATAATATCCTTTTTGTATTCCTCCATACAGAACAGGCAGTAAAAAACAAAAGAAGTCATAATATAAATCCAAAAAACAACGTCGGAATAAGGAAACAAAAAATAACTTTTCCGGGAAACGGAAATATTACGAGACATAAATAAAACAATTAAAATGCCCGTCGCCCCGCTTATAATATTGCCATAGGAAAACAACTGTTTCCATTTGCCGGATTTGCCAATCTTCTCCTGAACCAGAAAGGCTAAAAATATAAACAACATAAAAAATGCGCACAAAGGGGAATACAAAGCGGTAGCCGCAAGCAGGAACACCGACTGTTCCACTTTCACTCTTCCCGCTACAATCAGGCAAAGAATCAGCATGACTGGCACTGCCTGATGCGCCGTTAAGGTAATTTGCTGAGCAATAGAAATAAACGGAAGCCCGTATTCCAGGCCTGGAAGGAATACTTTAAATAACAGCCGGACGGAAGTAAGGGAGCCGAATAAAACTAATGAACTCAACACCATGAAGGAAAAAGAGCCGCAATATTCACACATCCACAACCATATCAGATACAATCCGAAGGAAAACCAAAGTACCAAAATCACCTTGGCTGCTGCCAAGCCGAATATTTTCCCGCACAGTGCCGCTGGCAAATAACTGGCAAAGTAATAGCAAAAATAGGTATCTTCCGAATATTTGACGGGCCAGGATTCCAACGAAAGGGCGCCCAGCATGGAATTCCGGACGATGAAATCAGGATGCTGCCACACCACTCCCCCCCAGCCGGATAATATAAGCCATAACAACAGAATGATTCCCGTTATAAGTCTTTTGACAGAACAATTTTCCTTTATAAATAAGCGCCAGCAGAAACAACGCCTGCTTCTTCGATATTCTAAAAACTCTAAATAGCAATAGCTTCCCAACAGGGGCAGAGAGATATACCAGTGCATCCATCCTCCAATGAATATCATGATGGGAATCATGAGATAGAGTATGGAAAGCCTGTAAAGAGGAGAATATTTTATGGACAAAGGTAAATCCATTTTTAAAAAACTCAAATTGATTGGAAAATCATAATTTACGGATTGTTAATCCGAGGTCAAGCTTCGATTTTAAGGACAAAGAACTTGTGCCAAACCTTCCCGGATCATTAAAAGCTGTTCTCCCTTCTGGAATGGCTTTTTCGGTACCTGGAGGGCCGCCAGCCCATTTCATTTTTC
>OGQK01001864.1_pt1 | contig 10032 bp, 13 predicted proteins | sample 1553221 | NCBI WGS metagenome assembly OGQK01 (sample SAMEA2579996, study PRJEB22360) | human gut metagenome | biome: human gut; feature: human-associated habitat; material: faeces | place: Denmark | collected 2008/2010 | reverse complement strand
GAGATGTCTCTTTATAAGATATAATCTTGGTAACAACTCTACGAATCAACTCCCCATTCTCAGTATATGTACCAAGTTTGGAATAGAACTCCCATATATCTTCAAAGGCATGAGAAGGTTCCCATGCAAACTCTACAGTTACAGAATTAGAATGTATTGACGGAGGGTCCATTTGAATACCACGAGCTATACGGGGATTTGAAAGACCATCTATCTTCATGATACCATTGATACCAGCAGGGATAATTATCCCGGTCTTTTCATCCTGATAAGCTTCTTGCCACTCTACAGACTTAACTGCTCCAATAGCATTAGCTACATCGGTCTCATGGTCAAGGTTAACTGATTGACCTACCAATAAGGGCATTGATTCCTTCAGTACTGCTTCTGGAAACTCAGTGGGGTTATACTTCCTTGCCACTATTGCGGCAGAAAGCATTCGGAACATTGGCTCTATAAAGTCACTGTCCTTTGGCTTTAACATTTCTGGAGTTACTTCTGGCATGAACTGGTTGACATTCAAAGTGCCTCCCCACATACCAAACCTTTCCAGTGACTTCTTAGGGTCTTCACTGAAATTGCCAGTGCCCTTATAGAAGTTTTCGGAGAGAGAGTGAGCATCTATAACTATTTCTGGCACATCTGATACCATCAAGCTATGAGCTGCACTTAACACCATTACATCGGTGTTCTGCTGAGTCATTAACATAATTTATCTTGGTTTACTGTCTTGGTCTTTCCTTTTGGGATTAGGATTTGCTTTATCCCGGGTTTTACGGTCTGACTTATCTTTATCGTCTTCTCGTTTCTTCTTCTTTTGACCAGTGTCTGAATCGCCAGTACCATCTGAATCATCGGATTCCACTGGAGTTCTTGGTTCTGGTTGGTCTGGAGTTTCATAACCCATATCCCGTGCAAACTGGTCCTGACTGATTATGCCCTGATTGTACAGAGTTACATTTACCCGAGCACGGTATTCACGAGCCTGTTGTAACTTAATATCATCTGAAACAGTTGAGGTTCCAAACTTGATAGTTATTCCCTTGTTGTTAAACCCTGCCAGGCGCAGTTCTAGAGAATAAAAGAACTCCAGTACAAAGATTACCAAGGTTTGGATATTCTTTAACTGGGATATCATCTTGGACAGCTGTATGCCAGCTCCTCCCTCAGTACCACTCTGTGATGCAGATACTCCGATGATAGAACCATTTACCCCAAGGCCATTTGCCACAGATTGCTGATTCATATTCCAAGGGAGGTTTATATTCTGCATAGAAGCTGAAGTAGACCTTAGTTCGAATTCGTGGTCATCAATGTAACCAACCACTACTCCGTCAGACATACCTCCAACTATATTGGTCTTCATCTTCCTAAGAGTACTTTCTAAACGAGCAGTATAGGCTTTTTCACTCTCTCCAGCATTACGGGGAGGTTTAGCCATCTTAGCTTCAAGGAAACCAACCATACCCATTACCTCCATGATATGTTTGAAATTCTTTCGCATAGTATGCTGACCAGCGATAGAATCCAAAGCTGACATGAATGGGGGTACTCCGTACGGTTCATCGGTATCATTGTACATACCTACATAACAGTAGGTCTCTGTATTCAATCGTATGAATGAATCTTTGAGACCATCTACCAAACGAGGGTTTCTTTGATATGGGTGATATACTCCATTGTTCTCTCTCTTAAACCTTATAGTTTCGGGTTTAATGAATAGTATGGTTTCCAATCCTGTTAACTTCTTGTTTGGTACTCCTTCCACCGATATAGCACCACTAACAAGAAGCTGAACTATGAACTTGTTTACCAACCCATCTATTCCAGCTGTATACTTCGACCACCTCTTGGATACATTCCTCAAATGCTCCCTCATCTTGGTAGACTCCTCAGGAGTATTGTTTGGGAAGTCAATAGTATGACCTGTATTTGACAGCTTGAACATGTCCTGCAATGCAATGCTGACGTCCGGGTTTATCTTGTACAGGTCCCGAATGATAGGTATTAGTTCTGTTCTGAACGTTGGGGTAACTAAGTTCGTCATACCATTAAGAGTGGTAATGAGTTCAGAGTTCCCCACACCATCATCTGGTTGAGAAACTCTGCCCGGACTTATTGAACCCTTTCCCTCATCTTTGTTCTGAGATTCCACAGGCTTAGACCTGGTGAACCAACTGATAGGATTAAGTTTCATGTTATATTGAATGGTTTATGCTTACTGAGGAATTACTACAGTACCAGATGGACTGTGAGACCTGATATGATTAGTGATAGCTTTACCGAATATCGCATCATCAGAATATGTTTCACCTTCCAAATCCAGGTCCATAGAGGAGTTATTCATTCTATGCTTACCACGAGCAATAGGTCTTCCAGCACCGTCATAAATAAAGGTGTATGCTTCTTGTACAAAGAACGGGTCTTTTATAATTACGTTCTCTTCCCTGATATCCTTCTCTAAGTTCTCGATTATTACAGAACGGTTCTTGGTTGTGGTCAACCATCCCGGGAACTTATCTTCTTCTGGTCTATTCTTCCTCTTCTTACGTAAGAGCTTAGTATAGAAGTATAGATTAGGATATCCCTCATCTTGAAGTATGGTAGTTACCGTCATACCAACATCATTGGTCTCGGGAGCTAACTTAGCAAAATTGAACTTCTCTCCAACATCACCAAGGAGTCGGGCATACTTGTTCAGGGGTATTCTCCCCTTATATACTGCAGCCTCTTCCCCTTCTTTATCCATACAGGTGAAAGCAGAGTAGTCAGTACCTCTACCAGTAGCACAGTCACCACCGATAAAGTATTCTTTGTTTGGGTCTGGTTCGTTGAACTCTTTATACTGACCTTTGAGACGGATATTGATAACAGGGTAGTCAAATAAGCATTCCTCTATAGCTTTAATATCAGCTAAGTCGAATACTGTATTCCCAGATGATAGGAAGTCACCGTCTATCTCCTGAGCTGTTCTCTTGGGACCCAAAGCAGCAGACATCTCTTCATACCATTTCTCATCCCTATCAGGGTGCATCTGCCAATATAATCGTATGGGGTTAAACGGATTACCCCCAGATATAGCATCTACCCAAGTACTATGGAAGAAGTTCCCTACACCATAAGGGGTGTTATGAGACACGTAGTCTTCATTAATGAGGTAAGATTCATCGTGTTCAACGCAAATATCGTAAATGGTATCGTAATACTTTCTAACTACTTTAAGCTTAGAAAGGTAGATACTTGTACACCTTTTACCAGATACAATGCGTTGAATATAAGGTTTGTTCAGCTTAACTCCGAATTTATATTCAACCTCCTTAGATATCTTATCTAACACTCCATAATAGTAACCAAGCTCTTGATAACGATACCTTATGTAAGCTACTACTCTTAAGTCGTAGTTGAATCCACCTTTCAGCTTAGACCCAAGCTTCATGCCATAAGAGTATTTTGCAGCTTTTTGACTGTTCTCAGCTACTGTAACTATCTGAAGATTGGTTACATAGTTGTCTGAAGGATTGTTGTTAATGTGGTCAACTACATATCCTTCTGGAATTTCTCCTAAGAATACTTTAGCCACCAGATTGTGGACACATATCTTTTTCTTTTGACCCTTATTCCACAACCTTATATTTAGGTATCTCTCCCTATTATTACAAGGTCTTGGTAACTTCTCTACCCTCGTCCCATTCTTTACAATGAAGATTCTTCCCCAGTTGGAGACTTCATAGTTTGGATAACCAGGTATGGGTTTGCATATCTCTTTCTTGGGTTTTACGGTTACTGGATTCTGCTCCAGACCGCTTATACCAGTATGATAGAAGATAGCAGGTATATCTCGTTCGATTATCTCTGAAACAGGTAACCAACCTTCAAGAGTATACAACTTATGTTTTGGAGTACATTTAATAACCCTACCTTGTTCATTGTGAACTTCCCAAGTTTTCAGTACACCCTTATTTACAGAACCAAGTACTCTCTGCCACTTTCCAGTATGTGATAATACTCTCAGCCCAAGATGTGATATATCCATCTTACCAAAGGTCTTAGGACATATAGAATCAACTCTGAAAGGTCCATCTTTACCTATTATCTGAGTGTCACCCGTGATACATGAGTTTACTATAGCCGCACCACCGGTCGATAGAGTAGGGAAAGCTGATGCCCAGATAGTTGAAGCCCATCTTACGATTGCTGCCTCATCAATCACCAACAACGACAAAGATTCAGAACGACCAGCTTGGTCAGAGGTTGGTATAGATTCAATAACTGAACCGTTTGCAAACTCTATAGTTGATACAGAACCAAACTCTCCTGCACGACCGTTTATGATAGGCTCTTGCAGATATGAGGGTAGGTTCTTGTACATGAACTTAATCTTCTTTAGTACCTTCTTTGCTACGGTGTCCTTGATTGAGATAATATTTATCTTCTTGTTAGGGTGATACATTGCTAACCAAAGACAGTAGAGAGAGATTAGCTCAGTAATACCAGCCTGACGAAACTTTAGGATGATATTGAACCTGTTGAGCATGAATTGGTATAGCACTGCTTTCTGAAAAGGGTAGAGCAAGAACTTTACCATGCCCAACACTGGGTTTATCACGTAGCAGAAAGTAGAAAAGAAGAACGGGTCTTTCATCACCCGAACCAATGTCTTAAGTTGTTCGGGTGTAAGACTTGCATCTTCAACTAATGTCTTCTTTCTTGCCATGTCAGAAATTGTATGAAATTCTTAGGTACGGGTCGAGACCTAAATTATCCCGAAGTTTAGGATAATAGTTGATATTCAACCCGGCTTCATAATTAAATTTACTGGTATTGTATTTCAAGCCTAAATCCAAATCATGGAAGTTATGTACTGGTCGTATGGTATACTGAGCTACTGGATTAAATCTTTTTAAGAAAGATGTTTTCTTATGGGTTAATTTACCATCCAGGTAGTTATATTGATAACGAAAGTAATTAACTGAATACTCCTCAGTAATAAGCTTACAATCAGTATTGAATGTAGTGATAGATAGTTTATCCCTATTTGAAAGTATTTGCAATAATTTAGGAGCCAGAGGATAATTGGTCAGGAGTAATTCATTGTATTCAATTTTAGTTGAATCCTTTTGAACGATAGTAACTACTCTATCAACATATTCAATTCGTTCGATAGGAACAGAATCTATCTGATAGAGGAATACCATTTTGGGTAATTGAATCTTAGGGAATTCAACCTTTGGTACAAAGGGTTTATTAACCCAAATGGTATCAGGTTGCTCAGTAGAATTTTTAAGGTCATGCCTTAATTCAGAATTTCGGTTCCATAGCCAAAATATGGTTAAGGCCATAATTATAAAGGCTAAGGTTAGGATTACATTTTTCATCTTCTTTTATGTGTTTCGTTTTTCTTTCATATACCCCCCTTAAACACGTGTATAGATAATAATATACTGTTTAAGGTATATTATTATCACGCGCATATACGAGGGGGAGTCATCGTAAAATAGAGGCCTTTTTAAGGCACCTTTTTAACCATAATCCGACCTCATATACAGAGCCCTTGGTTAAGGTATTCCTTCCCTTATTTAACCAATAAGTTGGATTAGCCTTATCAAAATAAATTCGGAAGGTTTTGGGAAAGCCCATAATCACCCGGTATTCTTCAAGGCCCATAATCCTTCCGTGGGGATTGAATTGCCTGGATGAAGGTCTTACGGTTAATGGGTAACTTCTTTTTCTATTGCGATATACTCCCGGTAGAGTCTTCATCTTCTGAGTTCTCATAGGCCACTTGTAGTCATTTTTGAACTCAGTTCTCCATAGCTTTCTTACTTGAGCTACTGTTAGAGTGGTTTTAGATTTATCAGCATAGTGATACATGGCTAACTTTTTATCATCAGCTTCCCGATAATTTAGGTCTCTCCTAACCTCTCTTTTCAATTGACACAGATTCTTGGGTTTTGTAACCTGAAAAGTATGGTCAAATATCTGTGGGTTGATTTTGGAGTTTTTTCTAACTCCTATCAACACCAGACGTTTCCTACTTTGTTGGGAATTACCAAATACCGTAACGGAGTGACAGTGCACTATAAGTTTATAATCGGGTAAATTATGTTCCCATTCCCAGATAGGGATAAAATCTAGAAGTTTTGGGAGGTTCTCAAGCATAAATATTGCTGGTTTGAACTTCTTAATACTAGAAAGATACAGATTAAGGGTAACATCTTCCCGGGGTTTGCCCAGGGATTTTTTCCTGGAATATGAGAATACTGAGCTATGCCCACATGATGGAGAGCCTAATATTAGGTCTATTTTGGAATTTTTTACCTCTTCCAGTGACCTTACAAACGGTATATCACCAAAATTAAGCTTCCATTGCTCTTCTTTTTTGGAATGGAATACTGCTCTGGGTTCTACATTAGCTATAAGATGTTCCTTAAACTCAAAAAGGAGCGCTCCTTGGGCTCCACAGATACCTAAGACATTCATTGAAAATAGAATTTTATAATATATACCGGAAGGTCTTGCAAAGACTACTTTAATATGCAAATTTAATATCAAAACTACATGAAAGTTGGTGATTTATTACTGGTAACAGGTCCTGCCTTCTTTGAAAAGACGGCAATTAAGGAGAGGAAAAAGGGGGTTTATACTCTCGAGAATGGTATTAAGACAGATAGAGATCTCAATCCTATCAATTCTAAGTATCAAATCGAGGTTTTTAACGAAGAAAAGTATAAAACTCTGGTAGCACAGAGAACTTTGAACCATGATTTGGAGAAATTGGCCGCTATCAACAAGAAAGGGATTAAAAATCCTGATATAATCCGGTATGCAGCTGCCAAAATCAGTCGTATTATCGAAAAAATAGAAGGAAAATGATACGTTTCTTATTACATTGGATTACAGTAAACGTTATTAGTTACTCTGCATATTGTGGAGGTATGACTTGGAAAGCTTTGAAAGGAGTAAACAAGGAATATGAAGGTAATGAATCTTGGTCCAAAGGTAAGAAAGAAACTATTCAAACACTCATAATTTGTATCACCATCATAATAATCATATCATGTCTGATATCTTAATGACTGCTAATCCTGCTCCGGCTTGGTTGGGTTATACCCTTTTAGTGTTCTACACCCTCGGATTTATCTTCTGCCTATTTATCAGAAGTGTAATCGAAGAAACTCCTCTTAAAAAAGCCTCCAACCCAGTTAGATATGGAGTTTTATTCCTTATATGGGCAGTTAGTCCGGCAGTAATAACTGGATTATTTATACTAACCCTCAAAATTCTTTTCAAGAATGATACTCGAGTTAAACGACATTGAAATAATTTTAAGGAAAGCCAGTGATGAAGAGAAGCAATCCATTCCGGTTTGGGATGCTTATATAGAGAAAGTAATCATAGACGGGAATATTCCTTCCCTTTTACGGGATAAACTCACTGGTAAGATAAATAATCTTACTCAGGGATTCACCCAAAAGTTCAGTGGTCAATTAAAGGGTAATATTGAAAATGAGATATTGTCCTTAGAGGAATATGTATACCGTAAACATGACCTAACCTTTACTAAGCTAAGAGTAGTAAGAGAACATTATTCATTAAGAATAACTACAGCTAAAGGTCAAACATTCGATATTTGGGAACCTTAATAAAACTATCTATATGGCAGTAAAAGTTTATACTCCGGGTCAGTTCTATGATGCTGGTGGAGTAGTAGAGGAAATGTTTTACCAAGAAGTTGGTAGAACAAAGAAGTACTTAAGGAAGAGAGTTGGTTTTGTACGTTCTTTTAAACAAGTAATCAAGAATCTAAAGGATGAAGCTTGGAGAAAGTTTCATTACATGAAAGCTAACGTTAGAGGGGTAGATTATACCTTGGTATATGACCCCGATAATAAGGAATACCCCTATCTTTTCGTAGAAACCAAGTTCTACTTCAAACAAAAGGCCAAGGTTAAAGAACCAGACCAAAAGTAGTAAATGTAATCACACAAAAGAGGTCAGATAAATACTGACCTCTTTTCCCTTTTATATTACCAAGCTGTAGTATTGATAAGTAAGTATTCCTGTAGATGTGATAGTAACGATGGCTATGACCTTAGTTTGGTCGTCGTTAAAGAAACCTTCTCTAATGAGTTGATTACCGTCTACAGAATAACTATAACTAAAGTGAAACTCTACCTCTGAATTATTAAATCTGAACCCCGTGGATATGGCCCTCTGTTCATATAGACCACCATAATCATGACTATCTACTATCATAATGCCATCTATCTGTTCATTTTTAACTTGATTGTAGATAGTTATCAGTTCAACTCTAGATAGTACATTGGTCGTCCAACCTCCCCCATCATTGGTTGGTAAGGGTAATTTTGCGAATTTCATATCATCTTCGATTATAGGTACATTACCTTGGTGAAATAAAAGTAAACTCATAAGTTGTAAGGTTTATTGGTAAGAGTATATCTTAGAGATATACTCTTAGGTGACCTACTCACACAAAAATACCCAGCCTAAATGACCGGGTATATATATATATGTAGTATGGTTATTTCTCGAAATAATTAACGCTTACCTTACCATTGGCATTTATAACCAGGCCAACGAATACGTTGTCTGCCATTCTTCCTTCACCATATAAGGCAGCATCGAAATCTAACCCGGTTGTAAGGTTTATTGGTATAGCCGGTACTGCTAAGGTAAAGGTGAGAGGTTTGGTACCCGAACTAAAGCTGATGACTGGTGTAGCTATGAAATCCATGGTATAACCATAACCAGCTCCTACTACTTCATAAGAAACCCTTATGATGGGTATGATGGGTTTATCGCCTTCTTTACCATAACCATTCCGAAGCATTAGTTCATAGGCCTGGGAATTGGTCATTCCTTCTACTTTATTGAAGGTTATTTCACCCTTATCGGTAACATTGATTCTAAAAATTATCGGTTTCATATTTTCCAAGATTTGTAATACATTCTGTGAGTGAAATAAAAGTAAACTCATATCGTATGGTTTATGAATTAAAAGTATATCATAGTGATATACTTTTAATGATGTAATGTATACACAACAAAGCCCAGTAGAAACCTATAAACTACTGGACTTAATTTTTAATCTATGTTCCAATAAAAACCATCCAATGGGTAACATGTAACTATTTCCCTGTTACGGTTTAGACTTTGACAATCAGAAACTCACCCTAAATGTAAATAACTCCGGTATACAAATGCCAACAGACGACGGAGTACAGATAATAAACTACATTACCATATATGCCAACGGAGATTTAGATATCACGTTATTAGATGGGCAATAATCCTAAGAGGGGCTCACTACCAAGGGTCCCTCTTATTGTGTGTATACCTTGATACCGAAACGATATCTTCAGGTCTATATCCCTTAAATTCATGAATACTATGTTAAAGGTTTTATTTCATATCCTTTTCTTCCTTATGGGATTCACACTTACATTGGGAATAATGGGTGGGGTCCTTTGCTCGTTGCAGAAACATTCTAGTAAATTATTACAAATAATAGGTGAGTTATTCATATTCGGAATAATTTGCATTCTGGTAGTCACTCTTACAATAGTTATAATTAAACCCCTTACCTAATCATGGAACAGAAAGAGAAGAATAGGATTATCCTGGAATGGATAACCAAAGCCAAGGAGATTTATGTGAATAATATTCTTAATTGTGGAATGTGCAAGTCATTCAAATTGGCTGTATTAAGGGATTCAGAATTAGAGAAGTCTTTGATTTGTATCTTACAGGATATGGGACATGAGTCAGAGATACTTGATAGTAAACTATTGTATAATCCTGAATGGCCTTTTATACTTATCCCTGAATTTAACTTTGAGTTTTTGGGTGGGGATAAAACTACTAAAGCTTATATGGAAGTTCAAAACCATAAGTTGACCCTTCGAGAAATATTTTGGTGGAGCAAGTGGGATAGTGAAGTAAGGATTAAGGCATTTGATAATCTGATAAGGATATATAAGGCTAAATCATAGGCCTTATAATTGGAGCCTT
>OGQK01001861.1_pt1 | contig 10053 bp, 8 predicted proteins | sample 1553221 | NCBI WGS metagenome assembly OGQK01 (sample SAMEA2579996, study PRJEB22360) | human gut metagenome | biome: human gut; feature: human-associated habitat; material: faeces | place: Denmark | collected 2008/2010 | reverse complement strand
GGAGCCGGCGCCGCAGCTCCTCGACCGAAGGCGGCATGATGAAGACGGACAGGGCGCTTGCGCCGAACGTTTTCTTGAGATTGACGCCTCCTTTGACGTCCACGTCGAAAACGATTACGCTCCCCTTCTCCCATATCCTGTCCACTTCGCTGCGCAGCGTGCCGTAGCAGGTTCCGGGATAGACCTCCTCCCATTCGACGAACTCCCCTGCCCCCGCGCGCGCTTTGAACTCGTCGTTGCTGAGGAAATAGTACTCGCGTCCGTGAACTTCCTTTCCTCGCGGCGGCCTGCTCGTGCACGATATGGAAAATTCGAGGCGGGGAAATTTTTCGAGCAGGCGGCCGATGATCGTGGACTTTCCCGCTCCGGACGGAGCCGAGAAAATGACGACTTTTCCTTCGGTGATTCGGGACATGGCTGTTATCGTGTTTGATCGGATGGACTTAATTCGGGGAAGGAGCTTTTACAAGATATTGAGCACCTGTTCCTTGATCTTTTCGAGCTCGTCTTTCATTTCCACGACCATTTTCTGCATCGTCGCTTCGTTGGACTTCGATCCGAGCGTATTGATCTCGCGCCCGAGCTCCTGCGCGATGAACCCGAGCTTGCGGCCCGCTCCCTGCTCGGCATGCGCCACTTCGCGGAAATAGCGGCAGTGGTTCTGCAGGCGGACTTTCTCCTCGGTGATGTCCAGTTTTTCGATGTAGTAGATCATTTCCTGTTCGAGCCGTCCCGCGTCGTAGGGTATGCCGAGCGATTCGACGTGTTCCCGAATCCGGGCCTTGATCGTTTCGGTGCGTGCTTTCTCGTACGGTTCGATCTCGTTTTTGATCTGCTCGATGCGGTCGATGCGGCGGAGCAGGTCGGCTATCAGCGTGGTTCCTTCCTGAGCGCGGAACTCGTCGATGCGGTCGAGGGCTTCGGCTACGGCGCTGCCAAGTGCCGTCAGTTCTTCGTCGGAAACGGCTTCGGAGTTGTTCTGCACGGTGTCGGGCAGCTTCAAGATGGCCGTCATCGCGGCCGCGTCGGCCGCCGCACTCCCCCAGCCCAGCCCGCTCGCCTCGGCGAGTTCGCGGAGCTGCCCGGCATAGTGCGCGAAAATGTCCCGGTCGATCGTCACGCCGGTGGCCCGACCTACCGTTTCGTACGATACGAAGACGTCGATCTTCCCTCGTTGGAGCCGTTTGCCTACTGTCTGACGGATCTCGTATTCGCACTGGCGGTATGCGGACGGCAGCTTGACCGCCAGATCGAGCTGCTTGCTGTTGAGCGAGCGGATTTCGACGGTTATCTTCTTGTGCTCCGTCGCGGCTTCGGCCTTGCCGTAGCCTGTCATCGATTTAATCATCACGCTATCATTTGGAAACGCTTGCAAAAGTAAGCCAAAAAACGCGTTAAAAAAAATGGACGGTTTCGGGTTGTTGTATAAAAACGGGAAAATCTTTCGCGGTTCGGAGATTTTTTGGTAAATTTGGAGCTGTTATTCCCGATTCTTTTAGAGTATTAACCGTATAATTTCTTTTACGACGATGAAAAAACACAATTTCAACGCAGGACCGTCGATTCTGCCGCGCGTAGCCATCGAGAATGCCGCCAAGGCTATTTTGGACTTCGAAGGCATCGGGCTGTCGCTGCTGGAAATATCGCACCGGACGAAAGATTTCGAAGCCGTGAACGACGAAGCCGAGGCGTTTTTCCGCGAATTGCTGCATATTCCCGACAACTACAAAGTTCTTTTCTTGGGCGGCGGCGCCAGCACCCAGTTTTTCGAAGTGCCCTACAATTTTCTCGAAAAGAAAGCCGGTTACGTCAATACGGGCGTATGGGCCAAGAAGGCGATCAAAGAGGCCAAATTGTTCGGCGAGGTCGAGGTGCTCGCTTCCTCGGAAGACAAGAACTTCACCTATATTCCGAAAGGATACGCCATCCCGTCGGATTTGGATTATCTGCACATTACCTCCAACAATACGATTTACGGCACGGAGTACCACACCGACATCGATTCGCCGGTTCCGCTGATCGCCGATATGAGTTCCGACATTCTGAGCCGTCCGGTCGACGTGAGCAAGTACGCGATGATCTACGGCGGCGCGCAGAAGAACATCGGTCCTGCCGGCGTGACGTTCGTCATCGTGCGGGAGGACGCGCTGGGCAAGGTTTCCCGTCCGCTGCCCTCGATGGTGGACTACCGCAATCACATCGCCAGCAAGTCGATGTTCAATACGCCTCCCGTGTTCGCGATCTATGTCGTGAAGGAGACGCTCAAGTGGCTCAAGTCGATCGGCGGCGTGCCCGAAATCCAGAAGCGCAACAAGGCGAAAGCCGATCTGCTCTACGCCGAAATCGACCGCAACCCGCTGTTCGTCGGGACGGCCGTCAAGGAGGACCGCTCGCTGATGAACGTCTGCTTCGTGATGAGCGAACCGTATGCCGATCTGGCACCCGAGTTCCTCGAGTTCGCCAAGGGCAAAGGTATGGTCGGCATCAAGGGGCACCGTCTGGTGGGCGGTTTCCGCGCGTCGATCTACAATGCGCTGCCGATCGAGAGCGTGCAGGCACTGGTCGACTGCATGCGCGAGTTCGAGAAGATCCATGCCAAATAGGCGTTTATGGGAATCCTCGTCATGTACCCCGGACCTTCGCGGGTGAAAAAAGCCATTTCGTTTGAAACCTTAGAGAACGTTACGTTTATGAAAATATTGGTAGCTACCGAGAAACCGTTTGCCAAGGCGGCGGTCGACGGTATACGAGAAATCGTCGAGGGAGCCGGATACGAGCTGGCTCTGCTCGAAAAGTACGCCGATAAGGCGGAACTGCTGGCCGCCGTGCGGGAAGGCACGGCCACGGAGAGCCAAAAAGTCCGCCTTGCCGAGATCAACAGCCAATTGGGCGATGACCTCACCAGCCTGCTGACCACCCTGAGTTTTCAGGACATCACGGGCCAGCGGATCAAACGGGTGGTGGCGGCTCTGAACAAGATTGAAAACAGCGTGGTGGAGCTCTATGTCTCTTCCGGCCTGATCATGGACGGCGCGGAAAAAGACCCGGCCAAGAACGCCCAGGCCCTGAAAGAGGAAGCCAGCAAGGCTGTGGAGGATTTCCGCCAGAACCGCAAGGTCGTTTCCTCGCTCAACGGTCCCCAGGAAGGCGTCTCTCAGGGCGCCATCGACGATATGCTGGCCCAACTGGGCATGTAGCTCCGGATTCCGGCATTTGGCGCAAAGTAACGTTGAAAAGTTACTTTGCTCTGGGTGCGCCATTCCTGTTGCTGCCGGACGCGGTCGGCACTGGTGATGGGCTTGCCGTCGCCCCGGTAGCCGGCAAGCGTACGATGGGCGGCAAAGTCCGCCTTCAGCCGCTCCTGCGCGCTGACCTCCAGCAGCAGGCCGGTGGCGAAGTAATCGCAGTAAGCGTTGGAATACGGGCCGAATCGCGCATAGATGTCGATGAGCTGCCCACACATCACCGCCAGCCGGTCGGGGTCGGGCAGGGTGCGTTCATCGGGCAGCAACAGGCAATGGTCGTCCTGCGGCAGACCCGCGTCATCGGGGAGCATGCGCGCATCCGGCAATTTGAAATGCATCCAGTAGAAGTCCACGTCAGACGTGATGATGTCGGCGCCCGCATGCTCCACATTCGGCGGCAAGAGTGCGATTTGGCCGGCCTCGATATGCAGGGTCTGCTCCCCCACCCGCATCGGCAGGACGCCCCGACGCACGAACATCAGCTCGAAGGTGTCGATGGTGCGCCGCAGATGGCGCCAGCCCGGTCCGGACACAAACTGCCCGACCGAGTAAAAGTCCACCGGCCCTTCGAGCCGACATGTCGTGATGCCCATGGCTACCAGAGTAGCCGAGAGCAAATATCAGCCGCGCAGCCAGACGGTCATTTCGTTTTCGCCGCGGTTGGCCCAGGCGAAGTACGGGATGAGCGTGGCGGTGGCGGGCTCGCGCTTGACCGGCGCGTACACGGCGTAGAGCGGCGCGAACGCCGGAACCTCGGCCCGCGCCCTCACCCGCGGCGGCCACAGCAGCCGGCTCGCGCCAAGCCGGCACCTCAAGCTTCACCATGCGGCGGGTCACGTCTTCCACCTCGCCCTGGCCCTTGTCGTCGATGCCCTTGGCGCCGGCGTGGAAGTCGAACTCCTCGACCTTGGCCGCGCTCGGGTCGGCCAGCAGTGCCTCCACATCCGCGTGCAGCAGGTGCAGGTTGGCGCCGTTGTCTTTTTCCTCGGCGCAGAAGGTGATCGGGCCGCGCACGAACGCCACCTTGCCGGCGTCCTCGCGCACCAGCGGGTTGGCGGCCAGCATACGTACCGGCATCGGGAAGTCGAACGTCACGGTGTCGCCGTCGCGCCATTCGCCGGTCAGGTACAGGTAGCCGTCGCGGATTTCGCGGGTCACGCGGGAACTATCGGCCCCAGACTCAGACTCGCCCGTGGCCGTAATCGCGGCGGCAGCAGCGGACTCATCGCCCACCCAACCGGGCAGACGGAAGGCCAGCGTAAAGCGAGCAGGAGCCTGAGCCGAGGTGCCAGCAGCGTCACCGCCCAAGCGCACGACCGCCTTGCCATCGCCCTGCCACGGCAGGTTCGCCGTAACATCCAGCTCCACAGCCGTACCATTCAACTCAGCTTTGGCCACGCCGCCCATATACAAGTGCGTGAACAGCGTACCGCCATCCTCGGCAACCGTGTAGGCATATTCCTGCACCGACTCAACGATGCGGGCGATGTTCGGCGGGCAGCATGCGCAGCCGAACCACTTCTGACGCACCGGCTTGACGTGGCGCAGGCGGCTGTCTTTATGGCAGGCATACGGATTGACTTCCAGCGGGTTCACGTAGAAGAAGCTCTTGCCGTCCAGCGCCATGCCGGCCAGCGTGGTGTTGTACAGCGCCGACTCCATAACGTCCGCGTACTCGGCCTTTGGCGCGAGCTCGAGCATGCGACGGGCGAAGAACGCCAGCGAAATCGCGGCGCAGGTCTCGGAGTAGGCGGAGTCGTTGGGCAGGTCGTAGTTGTAGGAGAATGCCTCGCCGTCCACCGTGCCGCCGATGCCGCCGGTAACGTACAGTTTCTTATCGACGATATTGCGCCAGAGCCGCTCGGCCGCATCGGCGAGGTCCTGATCGTCGGTCAGTCGGGCCACGTCCGCCAGACCGGAGTAGAAGTAGCCGGCGCGCACGGCATGGCCTACGGCTTCGTCTTGTTCGGTGGCCGGCTTGTTCGCCTGGTGGTAGGCGTACCGGTTGGGGTCCGTGTTGGGTTTGTAGTTGGCGTCGGCGTCGCGCTTTGCGTTCTCGTCTGCCTGAATATCGAAGATGTACGGCTGCCGGCCTCGCTCGGTCACGAAATATTCGGCCAGATCAAGGTACCGCTGTTCGCCGGTGACCTCGTACAGCCTCACCAAAGCCATCTCGGCAATCTCGTGACCGGGGTAACCACGCAGCTGGCCCGGCTTGCGACCGAAGCGCTCGTCTACGTAATCGGCGAAACGGCAGGCGGCCTTGAGCAACTTGTCTTTGCCGGTGCCCTGGTAGTAGGCCACCGCACCTTCAACGAGGTGGCCGAGGCAGTACAGTTCGTGATGGTCACGCAGATTGGTGAACGCGCGATCCATGCCGTTCAGGATGTAGTAGGCGTCCAGATAGCCGTTGTCGAGCTGGGCGGCACACACGATGTCGACAGCTTGGTCGGCGGTCTGTTCCAGTGCGGGGTCCGGGTGATGGGCGAGGGAATAGCCGACTGCCTCCACCCACTTGGAGAAGTCGGTGTCTTGGAACACGAAGCCGTAGAACTTGTCTGGGTCGGGATTGGCCGGGTCTTCGGGGAGCGCCTCAAATCCGCGGAACGTGTACTTCGGCGGCACGAACGCGTTGCCCTGGGTATCCTTGCGCTTGTTTTGCGCGGCAGCGGCCTTGAAGTTGTGCATGCAATAGCTGGGGGCCGCGCCGGGGACGTTATCGTTCAGGGCGTTCCACTGATAGGGAATCACAGCCGTGCGCACGAGTTCCTGCTCGGTGCGCCAGAATGAATCGGTGACGGTGACGTTTTTCAGGGCCAGCGGCTTGCTATGCAGCGAAGTCATGACGTACTCCTTTGGACTATGCGACATTCGTCAACAATATGTATCGGTACATATGATACGTGCGCCCGCGCGAGCAGCAAGGTGGACAAATCGTTGGCGGGGTGGAATCGCCGGCGCATATCCGCCCGTACGATTTCGCCCGGTGAATCGTCCGACGAATACACGGCGACTTATACTACCGACGGACCACAAACGTCGCCTACATGAATGGAAGATCAATCATCATGACAGCAAACGCCAGCGCACGGGCCATCAAACCCGAACTTCTGCGTACGTACACCGAAGACTTCAACAAGGACCGCGCCAACCTGATCGCGGCGGACGCGGCGGTCTCGGCCGGCGTGCTCAAGGCGGCCACCGACTATCGCGGCGTGCGTGCGCTGCCACGCGACTTCTCCATCGAACTCAAGCAGGGTTCGATCACCAATCAGGAGCGTTCCGGCCGTTGCTGGATGTTCGCCTCCCTGAACACGCTGCGTTACGAACTCATGCATCGCTGGAATCTTGAGGATTTCGAGTTCTCCGAGACCTACCTGTTCTTCTGGGACGCGATGGAGAAGTCGAACACTTATCTGGAGAACGTGCTGCGCACGCTCGACGAGGCGACCGATTCGCGTCTGTTCGAGGCCATCAATGAGTCGCCTGCAGACGATGGTGGCTGGTGGCAGATGTTCGCTGCACTGGTGAACAAGTACGGCCTAGTGCCCAAGAGCGCCTATCCGGAGTCCGAGAACTCCCGCAATTCCGACGATTTCAAGCAGTACCTCAACTCCAAGCTGCGCGAGTTCGCGGCCGAGCTGCGCCGCCGTTCGGCTGCCGGGGCGTCTGAGGACGAGCTGCGTGCGTTGAAGGACGAGTACATGGGCACCGTGTACCGCATCTGCGCCGTGGCGCTCGGCGAACCGCCGGAGAAGTTCGACTTCTTCGCGCGCACCAAGGATGATAATGAGGATAAGAAGGGCGAAGCTTGCAAGTGCAAGGCCGAGGCCGACGCAGACGGCAAGGCCGAATCCTGCAAGTGCGGCGAATCCTGCAAGTGCGAGGGCAAATCCGACGCCAAGGCCTGCAAGTGCGATAAGGACAAGTCCGACAAGCCGAAAACCGGCAAGGACGAGCGCCCGCAGATTCGCGAGATCGGCATCACCCCGCTTGAGTTCTACAAGAAGTACGTGCCGGTGGACGTCAACGATTTCGTGACGCTGGCCAACGCCCCGCTCAAGAACCGCCCGTTCAACCAGCGCTACCGCATCCGCTTCAGCGCGAACGTGGCCGAGGCTGGCGATATGGAATTCGTCAACGTGCCGCTGGACGTGTTCAAGAAGGCCGCGCTTGACCAGCTCACCGCCGGCCACCCGATCTGGTTCGCCTGCGACTGCACGCAGTTCGCCCTGCGCAAGGACGGTTTCTTCGACCAGTCCGTGGTGCGCGTCGACCAGCTGTTCGGCACCGAATTCACCGGCGACAAGGCCCACGGCCTCGAATACGGCGACAGCCCGAGCAACCACGCTATGACCTTCACCGGCGTGAACCTCGGCGAGGACGGCAAGCCGAACCGCTGGAAGGTGGAGAACAGCTGGGGCAAGGACGCCGGCAAGGACGGCTACTACGTCATGTCCGACGCCTGGTTCGACCGCTACGTTACCGAGCTCATCATCCGCAAGGAATACCTCGACGACGCCACCCGCGCCCTGCTCACCACCGAACCAGTCGAGCTCGATCCCTGGCAGCCCCTCACCCGTCGCTGCCGCTGATATATTCCGTCTATTGGCCGCGGCTGAAGTGCTCCTATGTTTTGCCGACTCCTCACAGAGTGAGCAAAACATAGGAGCACTTTAGTTATCCACAGAGTTATCCACATCCTCAGCAAGCTAGAACCACATACCCCGTTTTTCATGGCGAACACGCGACCGCTACGCTACGGTGGCGTTATGAACAGCGGATTTCCCACCCCGCCACCCGGCGTATTCGACGATGAACCACCCGGCTGGACCAACAATGCCGCGGCACCGAGTGCTGCGTCCACGCACGCCGTCAAGCCCGAGCCATACTCACCACCGCGTATGGCAACCCCCACTGCGCCCGCTATGAGCGAAACCCTCACCCAACGTAAGCGGGAAATGCTTAAACGATGCACGGACGCCGCGCAACAGCTCGGAAAGCCGGTGCTCTTCGGCATGACCACATCGCTGATACTGCAATCCGTGCCGCTTCCCAAGGATTGCGATCTCAATGCCACCGAGCTCCATACCGTCTCTGACTCGCATCGCACCCGGATACGCGCCGTCGTTCCGCCAACAACACCGCACATCTGGAAACCGCTAAGCGCCGCGCACAATGCACGTATCAACAAGCATGTGCACGCGCTGGATCTGGTACATACTTGGGCGCAGCTCGCCGCTCACATGTCATTGGAATCATTGGTCATACTTGGCGACGCAACCCTTACGGCAATAGCGCGCAAGCCGAGCCTATCGGGCGGCCGCACCGCCGACGAAATTTATCAGGACTTTGTGCGGCAGGTCAGCGAACTTCCGAAATTCAACGCGAAAGCCACATGCATGATCGCACTTGAATTTATTGCACCGCGCGTGGATTCTCCGATGGAATCAGAGACCCGTATCACAACCACGCAATACGGGCTTCCACGAGCCGTGACAAATTACACAGTGCCCGGCGCGACGTTCAGCAATGGTGAGCCGATAACACTCGATCTCGCTTGGCCCGAATTCCGCGTCGCCATCGAATATGACGGCGATCATCATCGCACAGACAAGGCCCAGTGGCGGCGAGACAACGACAAGCGCGAACTGTTACGGCATCATCATTGGATCGTCCTCATCGCCACCGCCGCGAATATGGCTGATGAACCGTCTCAAGCCGAACTCGCCTACCGAGCCGGGCGACAGCTGGCGTTGCGAGGCGCCATATTCGATTTCACCTTGACAGCGACGCCGCTCAATGAACTTGCCCGGCGGAAACGACGGAAATCCACCGGGGCGCACTGAGCTGACATCGATACGATTGCGCGCGCTTGCTGCAACGCATATGCCATTCATCGCACCCCATTTGGTCGCGTGGCCCCGACCGCATGGCACTGTTGTGTGTCACACGCCATGTTACGTCCGGCGAATCCGCACATCATCTGCGTTGCGTACTGCCATATTATGCGGTTCGCGATATACGTCACGGTGTCCGATGTCCTGGTAACGACGTCAATCGATTTATGTGTGTACCGGGCCAGATTTTGTTGTCCCGGTTCTCCATTTCGCCTCTTTTTGAGCAACCGGGACAGAAACACCCTCGAAAAATCGCCAATTCGGCCCTACCGCACAATATCCGCCATCACACATCGGCGGAATTCCGGGCTTCTGGATTTGCATACATTGAGCGCTCACGGGATGGTCTGTCCCGGTTCCCAAAAAGAGGCCAAAATCACGAACCGGGACAACGAAATCTGGCCCGGTTCGCACGTCAATCGGTTGCCGTCACCACCGGGACACCGACTGCGCATAGATAAGATGCTTCAATGCTTAACAGGCATGCGACCATACCGCGATAGCAACGTTTCGCTGGAAGTAGAGGAATCAAGCAGCACCCCCCAAACCGGAAGCATGGAGGAATCCTGCAATGCTCCGAATCACCGCGCCCCGTGCTTGGTGTGGCGGATCACGGCTTCGAGCGGCGTGGATGTAGCTGGACAGCAGCGTAACTTGCGTTGCATGATGCGGCCCAAAACGAAGAAACCCGGCGGAGGGGGCCGCCGGGTGAGAGAGAAGAGAGAAGAAGGGTTCAGTTATGGGGTTCGGAAGAACCTCGCCACCGGTATGAACTTCATTCCGTTGACATCTTCTATATAACCGTCTCTTTCTTGGGGATTCGATGTGCTTGTCTGAGAAAAGTCTTGGCAAACTGTGACGGGTTTGTAACGCCGCCCGACAACCGGCCTCGCATTGTCGGGGCTAGG
>OGQK01001859.1_pt1 | contig 10061 bp, 11 predicted proteins | sample 1553221 | NCBI WGS metagenome assembly OGQK01 (sample SAMEA2579996, study PRJEB22360) | human gut metagenome | biome: human gut; feature: human-associated habitat; material: faeces | place: Denmark | collected 2008/2010 | reverse complement strand
TGCCGCATAGGGCCCCGCCGTTAGCGGCAGCAGATGCCGCCGACGCCGCGGCAGAGGTCGGACAGGGCGTCCGCCACGATGCAGAGGGCTTTGTCGCCCTCCAAGTGACCGTAGCGGTCGTTGGCGTATTTGAAGTTGTCGATGTCCATGAACAGCAGGTACTGGGTCTCGAAATCCCGCAGGAGCGTGCGGTTCGCCGCCATACGCACAAAGACGCGGCGGTTGCTGATGCCCGTGAGGGGGTCAACGGAGATCATGCGCTTGAGGGTGCCGATGTAGGTCAGCAGGAACGAGATGACCATGCCCACCACGATGAGGGGCAGCTGGTGCAGGAAGATCTGGGCGGTGCCGAAGAGCAGCGGCGCGACGATGAAGGCGGCGTTGTCCAACAGGGCGTCGCGGCGGAACAGGTCGTGCTTCTGCCCCGCCATCGCAACGCTGTGGATGGCGGCGACGATGAGATAGCCATACGCCAGCAGACACTGGACGTAGAACAGCGGGCCGCGGTGGTAGACCATGTTTTCGTCGAACCAGAACACGCAGCCGTTGAACAGGGTGAGAATTTGCAGCAGCACCAGCAGAACAATGGGCACCTGCGCCACGTGCATATACATACGGTCGTCCAGGGCGTTCTCGTCCGCCGTCAGCTCGGCGTAGAGGAACCATGAGTAGGTGGCGCAGGCGCAGCAGAGGAAGTACAGGGAGTTGATGATGACCATGACCGCCAGCGGCACGTCATAGCCCTCGGTGGACAGGATCGACCACGCGGCGTTGAGCAAACACGCCGCCAGCGTGAACCAGACGGGATAGGCGAACATACGCCCGCGGCGGGAGCTGTCAATGCCGGAGAAGGACACGTTCAGCGCGATAATCAGCAGGATGATCGCACAGGCGAAGTGCGTCTCCGCATAGAGCATTGTTTCTATCGTCATAGGCGTCCCCTTTTTCCCGTCTCGGCAATCCAGACGCTGCCGGTGTTCCCCTTCTTCCACCCCGGATACTGCCCCCGCAGCAAGCTGATCAAATATGTGTACAGTATTTAATATTCTACATTTTATTTGTCAAATAGTCAATAGTGCATACCGACCAAAAACGCCCGTTTTCGGCAGATTTGCCATTCCCGGTAACGGGTGCGAAAAAAGAAAGACACCCCAAGGGGTGTCTTTCTTTTTGTGGTGGAGATAAGCGGGATCGAACCGCTGACCTCTTGAATGCCATTCAAGCGCTCTCCCGGTTAGTGCGGTTACATACCCCCTAAACCGGGTCAAGAGAGTGCTTCAATACGCGGGCCACCTCAAAACACACTCTGAATGTCTTTCATTATAGTCAAAGAAAGCCCGTATATCAAGGAAAATAATTTTTCGGCTTTGCGCCCCTCCACGGCATGATATAATTTTTGTGTTCATGTTGGAAAGGAGGTGCAGGCATGGAAAAAGAATATATTGCCGGAGAGCCCCAACGATACGAAATTGACGGTCGAGTTTTTATCGTTGAGCCACGGTACAGGAAAGACGGTGAAAGCATGGCAGACATCTTGCTAAAGCTGATGTTTGCCGACTTGGACAAAGAGATGCGAGCAGCAAATAAAACTACAACGGACTAAAATTGAAAGTATCAATCTGGCAGTCAGCAAGAGGTTTTTATTCTAACGGTAAGCTCCCGTTGCCTAAATCTTTATAGGCAGCGGGAGCTTACTGTTTGGGGGCTATTTTAGAAAATCAAAGTCCAATTCAAATGAGGGATCTTTCCTTTTCATTTCTTTTAGTTCCTCAAAGGTGTAGCCGCATTTTTCTTCTATTAGCTTTCGGAGCGCTTTCCTTTCGTCCTCGGATGGAGTAGTATCTTCAATCTCAATCGTTGCTTTACTGCATTCGCTCTGATGGGCTTTATAAAAATCCGTCGCAGCAGTACACAGTTGCCAACACAAAACACCCAAATCAATATCCAAACTCAGTTTTCCATCAGTTGCCTGTGCAGCTTGGACAAATCTGAGGTCTGGATCTCGATTATAATGAATTTCAAACTTATTAATATTCTTTACTGCATCAGCATTACCTAAATCAAAATTACCGCTATGGAGATATGCACAGCGCAATTTATAGCAAATTTCCTCATCAAAACCATCTTTGAATTTAAGCGCACTTATCGGATTTACATATTCACTATACCACTTCTTATAGTGGTCAGCTACTTTTGTATTTGGATAGGCAATATTCCCGCAAATATCTGGAAGAGTTAACGCAATGCCCAACGCCGAATATGGGTAGCCATCTCGCAAAAGGCCATTGATTTCATTCACGAGTTGTTCGATCATTTCTTCACACCCCTTATACCTAAAAGTTTTTAACATCATATCACACTTTTGAATGTAGCACTACCCCAAACAGAGACTATGGGGCGTGTTCATGTATAACACCACGAAGGGAGGTCACTTCCGCCCGGCCAGTCTGCGGACTGGCTTTTTTTATGCCACGAAAAGGAGGTTTGCAAATGGCAGATGATAAGAAAAACATTCCCGATGTAGCCTCACCTACTGAGGCACCCGCTCCCACGGTAGAAAAAGCCGTTGTGCCGGAGCAGCCTGCGCCCGAGCCTGCGCTGACCGATGCAGAGGCGGTCATGCTGGAGCATGAGGGGCAGACGGCACTCTTTGAAATGGGCGAGGCCGTGCCTGATCCCGCTGACGCTGTTACCCACGCCGAGGTGGAGAAACCTGTCGCTCCCGAAGTCCCCAAGGCTGAAAAGGAGCAGCCGCCTGATCCCGGCAAGGATACCCCCGCCCCGGCACATTCCGGCAAGGTGGTGGATTTTGCCGCTGCCCGTGACGAGGCGGCCAAGGATGAGAAAAAGGAGGTCAAGCAGAAGCTGCCCACCGAAAAGGACAAGCCCGCCAAACCCGGCAGAGGCCGACCGCCCAAGGATGGCAAGGCCGCTCCCGATAAGGCCAAGCCGCCCAAACCTCGGGACAAAAAGTCCCAAAGCAAGCCCGCCCCGGAGAAGCCTGCCGTGGATAAGGGCGGCGCTCCCGCTGGTGCGGAGGTCACGCCGGAGCCGTCTGCGCCCCGTGACGCTACCCGCGCCGAAAAAGAGGAGATCGTCTATCTCAATTTGGTAGATCTGCACCCGTTCAAAAATCATCCCTTTGGTGTCCGGGACGATGCGGAGATGCAGGGGCTTGTGGAGTCGGTCAAGGCGACAGGCGTCAATCAGCCCGCGCTGGTGCGTCCCCGCGAGGATGGCGGCTATGAGATCATCGCAGGCCACCGCCGCCAGCGGGCAAGTGAGCTTGCCGGATTTGCGAATATGCCGTGTATCGTCCGCAACATGACGGACGATGAAGCCATCCTTACCATGACGGATGACAACCTCCGCCACCGTGAGCGCATTTTGCCCACGGAAAAGGCGCAGTCACTCAAAATGCAGGTGGAGGCCATCAAGCACCAAGGCAGCCGCCCCGGCGAGGAGGACAAGGACGCCGGAAAACGCTCCACGCAGGTCGTGGGAGATCGCAACGGCATGAACTACAAGCAGGTGCAGCGGTATATCCGCCTGACCGAGCTTGTGCCGGATTTGCAGAAAATGGTGGACGAGAAAAAGCTGGCGTTCACCCCGGCGGTGGAGATCTCATTCATCCGCCCCAAAAATCAGAGGTATATCGCCGTATCCATTGAGGGGCAGCAGTCCTCGCCCTCGCTGTCGCAGGCACAGAAAATGCGGGAACTGGACAAGGACGGCAAGCTCAACGGCGATGTGATCGACGGTATTCTGTCGCAGGAAAAAAAGGAGGTAGACAAGGTGATCATCAATAGTGCGGAACTGGAAAAGTATTTCGGCAAGGACAAGTCCCCGAGGGAAATGAAAGACAAGATCATTTCTCTGCTGGATGACTGGAAAGCCAAGCAGCCGCCTGAGCTGGGCAAACCCGAAAAGAAAACGGATCTTGAAAAGTGACCTTGGGACTTTTTGTCCCGAGGTCTTTCGTTTATGAATGGAGGTTTTCAGGATGAAACGACCCCTTGCGTACATTACCGCCGCATGGTGCGGCAGCGATCACGAAAACACGAAGCTGGCGGCGCAGTATTGCCGCACGGTGTATGAGGCGGGCTTTTCGCCTATCTGCCCGACGCTCTATCAGCCCCTTTTCCTGAACGACGCCGTTCCCGAGGAGCATAAAAGCGGCATCGACATGGGGCGCGACCTGCTCCGCCGTTCTCATGTGCTGGTGGTGTGCGGTCATACCGTCACCGAGGCCATGAAGAACGACATCGCCGTTGCCCAGCGGCTCGGGATCACCGCCACCACCCTTGATGGCATATTGACCGTCAAGGGACAGGGGCGCAGATAAGATGACGACGCTCCGGCTGGGGAGCCTGTTTGATGGGATCGGCGTGTTCCCGCTGGCGGCGGTGCGCTGCGGCATTGAGCCGGTATGGGCAAGCGAGATTGAAAAAGCCCCTATCTCCATCACGAAACGTCACTTTCCCGATATGGCGCATTTGGGGGATGTGACAAAGCTGGACGGACGGGAGATCCCGCCCGTCCACATTATCACCTTTGGCTCACCATGTCAAAATCTCTCGCAGATCGGCAACCGCAAGGGGCTTGCGGGAGAAAAGTCCAGCCTGTTCTTTCAAGCCATCCGCATTATCCGTGAAATGAGGGAGGCGACAAATGGTCTATTTCCAGCAATCGCTGTTTGGGAAAATGTCATGGGAGCGTTTTCATCAAATGACCGGATGGATTTTAGAGCCGTCCTATCCGCTTTCACAGACACCGATGTTTCAATGCCTGCTTCTGGAAGATGGGCAGGAGCCGGAATGGTGCGAGGGCGAACGCCTGACCTCTGCTGGCGGCTCATGGACGCCCAGCATTGGGCAAGCCCCCGACTGGCACGACGGCAGCGCATCTTTCTTGTGGCAGACTTTGGAGGACGGCGTTCCCACGAAATACTTTTTAAGCCCCGCACAATGCAGTCACTTCCTGCACTTGGCGGAGATCGCGGGCTGCCCGCCGCCTGCGGAGATCGAGGCTCTTTTATTGAAGCAGGGCGGCGCGTACCGATCACCCAACCCTTTCAATGCTTCCGTATGCGGGCGTCCGCCAAGGAGCGGACGGAAACAGCGTTCCGAAACAGCTTCGGATTGCCAACTGACCCTTTTCCCACTCTGTTAGCGGGCGGCATTTCGCCCTTTGCCTTTTGGTATGAGGGCGATCCCGCCGGGGGCTGCGTTCGCTTTCCCACAGAAACGGAATGTGAGCGGCTGATGGGGCTGCCGGAGGGCTGGACAAGGTATGGCGCGGATGGCGAGGAAATCCTATCTTCCCATCGCTACCGGGCGTTGGGAAACGCCATCGCGCTGCCCTGTGCCGAGTACATTATGGCTGGGATCGCGGAGGCGCTGACAAAAGGAGGTGCAAATGACGGTATTTGAAGCCTACATCACCAACCTCGGCAAATACGCCGAGGGGCAGCTTGTGGGCGAAACGCTGAAATTTCCGGCCACCACGGAGGAGGTGCAATCGCTCTTAAAGAACATCGGCGTGGACGGCGTGCGGTATGAGGAGTTTTTCATCACCGCCTTTGACGGCGATGTGATGGGCTTATACGACTATCTCACCGAGTATGAAAACTTGGACGAGCTGAACCATCTGGCGCATCTCATTTCCGAGCTGGACAGCGACGAGATCGAAACGCTGGAGGCCGCACTCAACAAGGGCGACCATACTTCCAGCGTGGCGGACATCATCAACCTCGTTCACAATCTGGACTGCTATTCCCTCCACCCCGGCGTGACCGACGATGAAACGCTGGGGCGCATCTATGTAGAGGACATGGAACTACTGGATGTGCCGGACAATGTGCTGCCCTACTTCGATTTTGAAGCCTATGGGCGGGATATGCGGATCAACGAGGGCGACCACTTCGCCCCCACGGGCTATCTGACCCGCAGCGGCGATTTCAAGGAGGTGTACCACGGGATCGAGGACATTCCCGCCGAACACCGCATTTTTGCGTACCCCAAGTTGAATATCCGGGAGCAGATGGCGGCCTACAAGGAGGTCATAGACCGTTCATCCTTGGAGGGCAAGCGCCTGCACCCGAGAAAGGAGCATGATGACCGCTGACTTTGGGACAACTTGTCCCAAAGCGGAAAAGAAGGCGAGCAGTTTAGTCTGCTCGCCTTTTATCGGTGCCGTAAATAACACATAGCATTTATTTAGGGGCATTTACGAAGCGTGCGATGATAGATCAAATCATCCGCAGACGGAGTTGTCACAATAGTGAACATTCCCTCTTTGATAAACTTCTCCATCCGCAGCGCGATCCACGCATCTCCGATGCCAAGCTGATTTTTGCCCAGGACATTCCCAATTAGGTTTGCTTCTGAAAATTCGTCCGCTTGCTCGTCCACCTCTCGCAGAATAAAACTGTCATAGATATTTTCCGAAGCGCTCTGAAGTTTTCCGTTGAGATAAATACGCAAGGGGGCGTTTTCTTGTTGGAGCTGTTTCCAGCGCATAGCACAGGCATTTAATAATGCCGGTTTGACCTCCCGTTGCAGAGGCAGATATTTCCCCCATTCTTCGGGCGAGATTTCTCCCCAACCAATGTGCGTACAAAGGGTGTTATCGGTAGAGTATTCCCATTCCGGCAGTTTGACAGCATATATTGAGCCGATTGCGGGCAGCTTTTTGAGCTGCGCCAGCAGCCAATAGAACCCGCAAATTTCATCGGGATTATGGCTATACCAAATCCGCACAGGCTCACCCCGAGAGGCGCGGTCAAGGATTTCGTGCAAAGCCGTTTTCGCTGAGCGGAGTGTCTCCAAAATATATTGTTCATTATCTTCTCTGTTCGGCCAAACAAAGAAGGCTTGTTCTAATACGCTCTTGCGGTTGTTGCCAATCTCATCATCGGAAATATCACCCATGCTCCATGCGACATCGATGCAATAGACATCCGCCGGATTTCCACCTAACGGAATTGAGGTTTCCCATTTGCGGTGAGCCTGCAATTCTGCATCTGCTTTTAATGTTTCAAGTTCTTCCGGGGATATATTTGTACGGCCTGATAAAACAAGGCCGATGGATGCGCTTGAATGTTTATCTGCACCACAGTTTTGTGCCAGCTTTAGACTTCCGTATGCGCTCTTGCTAAATACAGTCTCTATCATAACAATATCTCCTCGGCATTGGACTTCATAAATCAGTTTTCATTATATCCGAGATATGTGAACAATTCAACTAAGGCAACACGGACTTACCATTTTATAACTGTGAAAGGAGGCGATGACGGCTGGTAGACGAAGATATTTCCCGGCGCACGATCGCCATATCGGTAAAGGCGTCGAAGCTGACCGCTCGGGGGCTTGCCTATGTTGTTCGGGCGGTGGGACGCAAAATTGCCAAGGCACACCGGGCAAAGCAGACGCCACACGGCAAGCAGACCGTGAAAAAACTCATGGCGCACAGCGCATCCACCAACAGCCTTGAACTGTCCGGGGATACAAAACTCTTTGACCGCGTAGCCCGGAAGTGGAATGTGGACTATGCCTTTTATCAAACTGAACCGGGGAAATACCTGCTGTTCTTCAAGTCCGGGCAGGCGGACGCTATGACCGCCTGCTTTTCGGAATATTCCCGCAAGGTGCTGGATAAGGCCAAGTCCCGCCAGCCCACGATCCCCGAACAGATGAAGCAGGCGGAACAGCAGCTTGCCAAGGAAAAGCCGCCCAAGGAGCATATCAAGGAGGTGTCGCATGACAGATAAGCTCCGTAAATATGTGCTGCCCAACATTCCCTATGTGTTCATCGGCTGGATATTCCTCAAGCTGGGGACGGCGTATCGTCTGGCGGCAGGCAGTGATTTCGCCCATAAATTCATCGGGCTGGGTCAGACTGTCGGCGCAGCCTTTGCCGACTTTGCCCCCGGCCTTGCTCCCTTTGACTGGCTGGTGGGCATTGTGGGTGCGGCGGCGTTCCGCCTGCTGATCTACTTCAAAAGCAAGAACGCCAAGAAATACCGCCGGGATGCGGAGTACGGCACAGCCCGCTGGGGCAACGAAAAGGGCATCAAGCCCTTTGTCGATCCCAAGTTTGAAAACAATATGCTGCTGACCGTCACGGAACGGCTCACCATGAACACCCGTCCGAAAAATCCCGCTAACGCCCGCAACCTCAATTTCTGCGGGATCGGCTCGTCCGGCTCGGGCAAAACCCGCTTTTGGCTTACGCCGCAGCTCCTGCAAGCTCATTCTTCCTATGTGGTGGTAGACCCCAAGGGCGGTGTGCTGGGACAGGTCGGTGCTTTTTTGCAGCGCCGGGGGTACAAGATCAAGGTGTTCAACAGCATTGATTTTTCAAAATCCATGCACTATAACCCACTGGCGTATATCAAGACCGAGGCTGACATCCTCAAATTTGTCAATGCCCTCATTTCCAACACCAAGGGCGAAGGCAAGGAGGGCGATCCGTTCTGGACGAAGGCGGAAACGCTTTTGTACTGCGCCCTGCTGGGCTACATCATTTTTGAGGGAGCCGAGGAGGATCGCAACATGAATACGCTGGTGGACATGATCTCCGGCATGGAGGTCAAGGAGGATGACGAGGATTTTCTCAACGCCGTGGACTATATGTTCAAGGGGCTGGAACAACGCAAGCCGAATTGCTTTGCGGTGAAGCAGTATAAAAAATACAAGCTCAGCAGCGGTGTTGTATGCTCTAAGAGACTTCTTTATCAGTCGATTGAGAAGTCTCTTAAAACATATAACCTCAACACTCACGAAAGGAGCGCAAGCTATGAGAAGAAACGAGAAAATTACAGCTCTTTATGAGCGATTGAGCCGCGACGATTTCGGCAAGGACGATGACCAGCAGCGCGAGAGCAACTCCATATCCAATCAAAAGGCTCTGCTGGAGGACTTCGCAGCACGGCAGGGCTTTACAAACATCGTCCATTTTACGGACGACGGCATTAGCGGACTTTGTTTCGACCGTCCGGGATTTCTGGCGTTGATGCGGGAGGTCGAAGCCGGGAATGTGGAATTTTTGTGCCTGAAGGACATGAGCCGCATGGGTCGTGATTATCTCAAGGTCGGGCAGATAATGGAGATACTGCGTCAGCACGGCGTTCGTCTAATTGCAATCAATGACGGCGTTGACACGGCGCGAGGGGACGACGACTTTACGCCCTTCCGCAACATCATGAACGAATACTACGCAAGAGATACAAGCCGTAAAATCCGCTCTACGTTCCAGTCCAAGGGCAAGACCGGGAAGCACCTCACAGGCACGGTCATTTACGGCTATCTCTGGAACGAAGCAAGGGATAAATGGCTCGTTGACCCCGAAGCCGCCGAGGTTGTTAAACGCATTTTTTCCATGACGATTGACGGCTATGGGCCGTATCAGATTGCCAAGAAGCTGTCCGAGGACAGAATCCTTATTCCATCCGCCTACCTTGCACAGCACAACGAGGGCGTGAACAAGAACAAGACCTTCAAGGATGTGTACGGCTGGGGCTCATCCTCCGTGGTTGAAATTCTCAAGAAGCGTGAGTATCTTGGTCACACCGTCAATTTCAAAACCCGCAAGCACTTCAAGGACAAGAAAAGCCACTATGTCCCGGAGGACGAATGGACGATTTTTGAGGACACCCACGAAGCCATCATCGACCAACAGACCTTTGACCTTGTGCAGAAAATCCGGGGAAACGTCCGCCGCTACCCTGACGGCTGGGGCGAAGTCGCTCCCCTTACGGGCTTGATGTACTGCGCGGACTGCGGCGGCAAGATGTACGTCCATCGCACCAACAACGGCAAGCGCATTTCTCAATATACCTGTTCCCGCTACACGAAGATTCCGTGCGGTACGCTCTGCAAGACACAGCACCGTATCAATGAAGATGTGGTACTGTCCCTTGTCTCCGATATGCTCAAAGCCATTGCCGAGTATGCAAAGCTCGACCGCGCCGAGTTTGTCCGAGTGGTGCAGGAAGCTCAGTCCAGTCAGCAAACGGCGGAGGTCAAAAAGCAGCGCACACGGCTTGCCGCCGCAAGGCA
>OGQK01001858.1_pt1 | contig 10067 bp, 6 predicted proteins | sample 1553221 | NCBI WGS metagenome assembly OGQK01 (sample SAMEA2579996, study PRJEB22360) | human gut metagenome | biome: human gut; feature: human-associated habitat; material: faeces | place: Denmark | collected 2008/2010 | reverse complement strand
CGACCTGGCGCTTTCCTACTTGGATCACAGCACCCGACAGAGACTCGGGGGCTACGTTATAGGCCTTAGCGGCAACAGCTTCACCGTTGATCTTTACGCCGCCCTGGTCGATCATGCGACGAGCATCGCCCGTTGATTTGGTAAGACCCGAATCGGCAATGAGTTTAGCCAGATATACCGTACCCTCTTCGTTAGGGGTAAGGTCAGCAGCAAACTCAGGGATATCTTCTGGAACCTCATGCTGTTTAAACTGGCGATCGAATGCCGCTTCTGCTTCCTTTGCCGCTTCCTCGTCGTAGTAAGCAGCAACGATGTTCTGGGCCAAGTCACGCTTGCAGCGATTCGGATGAATCTCGTCAGCAGCCAATCCCTTTTCGATGGCGTCGATCTGATCTACCGGCACGGTAGAAGCAAGACGGTAGTACTTCACCATCAGCTCATCGGGGATGGACATTACCTTGCCGAACATGTCGTTGGGGGCATCGGTCAAACCAATGTAGTTGCCGTAGCTCTTGGACATTTTCTTAACGCCATCGGTGCCCTCCAGCAAAGGAAGCGTCAGGCACACCTGGGGCTCCATACCCATCTTTTCCATAAGCTCACGGCCAGCAAGCAAGTTGAACAACTGGTCAGTGCCACCCAGCTCAACGTCCGCCTTGATAACTACAGAATCGTATGCCTGCATGATGGGATACAGGAACTCGTGCAGGCTGATAGGCAGCTCGGACGTGTAGCGGTTATGGAAGTCGTCGCGCTCAAGGATGCGTGCAACGGTAAAGTTGGAAGCGATCTTCAGAAGGTCTTCCATGCCCAAGGAAAGAATCCATTCGGAGTTGTAACGAAGGGTGGTCTTTTCGGGATCAAGTACCTTAAAAGCCTGGTCAACGTAAGTCTGGGCATTTTCCTTGATCTGTTCACGCGTAAGCTGAGGGCGCGTGGAGTTACGGCCGGAAGGATCGCCGATAAGGGCGGTTCCGTCGCCGATGATAAGGGTAACCTGATGACCCAGATCCTGGAACTGGCGCAGCTTGCGCAACGGAACAGCATGACCAAGATGGATATCGGGAGCCGTAGGGTCTACACCCAGCTTGATGTTCAGCGGCTTACCGCGCTTAAGTTTGTCCATGAGGGCCTTCTCGGGCACGATCTGAGCGGCGCCGGACTGGATAATATGAAACTGCTCTTCAGGTGAAATCATGATTCCTCTTTCTAGCGTATGGCGAAGATTCTAGCACAGGGAAGTCGGCTGCGTTTTCCTGCAGCCGTCCTTATCGCCGCGTAGGGGCAAGAGCTACACGTATGCTTTCCGCGCGCATTCTGTGCACAAGCGCGCCCTTGCGTTTTTCATCTTGCCCAAGCACCTACGAAACACCGCGGAACAAATGACCCGATGTTGCACCTTCGGCCTTGGCAACCTTGTTGCCGTCCTTCTGGGCGATATCGCGAGCACGAACAGCGCGGGCAACCTTTTCGGTAGTTTCCTTCACGTTCATAAGCGTGGTGTCGACCAGCACCGTCGAAACGCCCGCCCCGATAATCTCGGGCATCAGGTGAGCAACGTCCATCTGCACCGCATTGTACAAATGACTGCGCCCAGTGCAATCGGTGATTACCGGCATCTCATAGCCCTTGCGGTCTTTCAGGTAGTGGGGGCTCTTGCGGCGAGCGCACTCAGTGCACTTCTGATTGCAGGGACCCTGGCTCATAAGCAAGCAGTGCTCGGTAACCATGAGCTCGGTCTGCCCCATGATGGTAAGGCCCAAGGGCATCGGCGCCATGTCGCCCAGCTCTTCGATCTGCACCAACGAAAGCTCAGGAGAGAGCCATACGCGTTGTGCGCCCAAGTCGGCCATAGCCTGCAAGTCAAGCTTGTTGGTAACGGGAATATGCGGGCCAACTTCAGGAGCGGCACCCATTTCCGTAGCGTGGAGAAGCTGGCCAAGGTTTTCAACCATAACCGGTTTATCCGCCTTTACGCGTTTCCAGGTATCAAAGCCGTTGCGCTTCTCTTCATCGAACATCTGCGAAACGGTGGGCAATACCGGAATGCATTGCTTGGGATATCCAGCTTGCTCGGCAGTATCGGAAAGCTGACCCGCGATAACAGCCTCTCCGCGACGGTAATTTGCAGCAGGCACGTAAATCAGGTCGGCACCGGCGCGCTTTGCGGCGCGGGCGCATGCAGGATTCGTAGCCAAAGCCGCAACCTTGCACCAACCCCTGCGAACAACGGGAGCGAAAGCGCGGCTGGGCGTGCGTTCAAGCTTGCGAGCGTGATAGTGCGCAAGAATCGCTTCCTGCAACTCTTCAGCGGCACGAGCACGCAACTTATGCAGCATCGAAAAGCCCATGCCTACGCCTTCGTCCAAGTCGATTTCAAGCGAAGAAAGGTAAAACGGCGTGGTTCCCATACGATCGATATGCTCGCGCACCTCTTTTTCGGTGATAGCCTTGGTGCGCGCAGCCTCCACCTCGGGGCCTTCGACGGTAACGCTTGCATCGCCAGCGGCTACCGTGAAGGTAAGCAGAGCGGGCTGCCCGATGCGGAGTTCAGCACGAGCGCAAACGGCAACAGAGGGAAGTTTATCGTCGTCCACGAAAGCAGCCTCGGCATTGCGCACGCGGAACACGCGGTCTCCCTTGCCCACAGCACGCTCTACCGGGAAAAAGACACGACCCGCTCGGTCGGTTTTGAACTCGCCAATGGTATGCACGAAGTGGCCACGATTGGTCCAGAACTCGATCAGATCGCCAACATGCAGCTCGGTTTCGGGGTCGATAAACACCAAGCCTTCACGCACCTTGGCAACACGGCCAACGAACACACCGCGATTATTCGGGCGTCCATAGCTCATGATTTCATTGCCGCGCTTGCCCTTCAGGTAAGCCGTGGTAAACCCACGAGAGAAAGCTTCGGATAAGACGTTCATCTCCTCCTCGCTTGCGCGAAGTTCGGGAGCGTCAGATGCAACAACAGAATCGATGCCATCACGGTCAATAGCCGCTTCAACGCGGTTAATCACCGCACGGTACACCCCTACTACAGCTTGCACGTATTCGGGCGATTTCATGCGCCCTTCAATTTTCAGCGAAGCCACACCCGCGTGCAGGAGCTCGGGAATAAGGTTTGCCGTGCACAGGTCTTTCGGAGAGAGCAGATGCTCGCCTGGAGCATCAAGGGTTTTGCGCAGAGCACGATTGTGCAGTTCGTACGGCAAACGGCATGCCTGAGCACAGCGGCCACGATTAGCGGAGCGGCCACCTACCAGCGACGACATGAAGCACTGGCCCGAATAGCAAATGCATAGTGCGCCGTGGGCAAACGACTCGAGTTCGACGCCAAGTTCTTCTGCAAGCTCATGCAAACGGGCAATTTCTGCCAAGGAGAGCTCACGAGCAAGCGTTACGCGCGTGGCACCCAGCGCGGCGGCTGCGCGCAGACCGTCTTCATCATGAATGTTCATCTGAGTGGATACATGGACTTCCACATCAGGCATGATACGGGAAAGCTCGATGGAAATACCGATATCCTGCACGATAAAGGCGTCAACGCCGCAGCGATAAGCCTGACGAGCAAGTTCCAAAGCATCGGGAAGCTCCGAGGGCAACACTACCGTGTTCAGCGTAAGATAGATCTTCACCCCGCGAAGATGCGCATAATCGCAGGCTTCCGCCAAGTTTTCGAGCGAGAAATTATCGGCACCACGACGGGCATTGAAGTGACCTGCGCCCAAATACACTGCATCGGCGCCAGCTTTTACGGCTGCGTGCAGACATTCCATGTTGCCAGCAGGGGCCAAAAGCTCCACATTCTTCGGGCAAGGAGCAGCCATCACGCCAGCTTCGTGCTGCTCATTGGCTTCCTTGTTCATGGTTTCGTTAGTCATACCTTTGTCCTTAAACCTCTTGATAAGGCAAGAAAACGGCCATCATCGAGCATGATGGCCGTTTCACTACATTGCTATGCCGCACTCCGCTAGGCGGATTCGGCCTTGCTGTCCGCACCCTGCAGGGCCTTGATGCCCGCATCGTAATGGGACTGGATTTCAGCCATACGGCTATCGTAATCGGCGCCACTCGGAGCTACGCCATTTGCAGGGGCCTTAACGTCTTCATACAGCTGAACATAGCTCGAAAGCGCGGTTTGTAGTTCCTTGGCACCGTTCACATACGATGAATGGATGTCGCCCATAGCATCGGGAACGGAAAGGCCTTCAAGGTCAGACACGCACTGATCGACCGCAGAAAGCTGAGCGGAAAGAGAAACCACTTCGCCATCCTTCACCGCTTCGGAGAAGGCGCCCATGTTCGTGTTCAGGGTTTCCATGATGGTGTTGACCGAAGACATGTATTGACGGTTTTGCGTTTGGGCATCCGTCTGCTCATTGTTGCTTGCGCAGCCAACAAGCGCTGCCAAACAGGCAAGGCAGAATGCCGCAATTACCAGAAAACGTGCTTTCGTTTTCATAAGATCCTTCCGAGTAAAAAACCAGCAAAGCCATAGAGCTTCGCATTCCTTACTATTAAAAACGCTCTTTACCACCTGCGCGCTTGCGTTTGATGTTCTACCCGAAGAATCCACAGCCTGTCGCTGCTTCAGCAAACAAAAAAGGCGCATCCCCTTCAGGATGCGCCCTTAAAAGTTAATCTTCTCCGGTACCGCCAGAGCCAGAGCCGGTGCCGCCGCCAGGGGTTCCGCCGCTCGAGCCTCCGCTGCCGGAGCCGGAGCCGCCAATCGAGCCACCGCTGCTGCCGCCGCTTGAGCCGCCACTGCTAGAACCTGAGCCCGAGCTCGTACCACTTCCGCCACCCGTCGTGCCACCGCTAGGGGTTGTGGTCCCCTTCTCGGGTTCCTTGGTGCCTGGCTGCTCATTGTTCGTAGTGTTCGGAAGCTGACGTGCCGTCCGTCATCTCCGTATCGCCTTCATGCTCAGGGGACGAACCAGTGCTTCCGCTACCATTGCCGAAGTCCGTTGTGTTGTAGGTGAGCTTCGTGTCGGATGTCGGGAACTGCTCAATAGGCTGGCCCGCAAGAACCTGACTCATAAAGTTGCCGTACACACCGTCACATGCAACCGAAGAAGGCATGCGGACCTCATCGCGGCCACCGATCCACACTGCGGTGGAAAGCTGCGGAGTGATGCCGCAGAACCACTTATCGCGCCAATTCTCCGAAGTACCCGTCTTGCCTGCTACCGGCTGCCCGTTACTGATGTTTGCTCCACGGCCAGTACCGTTGGTAACAACACCTTTCATTACATCGGTTGCAGCCTGAGTGAGTGCCGTATCAAGAACCTTTTCGCCCTTGGTGTCAGCCTGGAAGAACGGTGATGCCGTTAGAATCCTTAATGGATTCGATGCATACCGCTTCGCGCTTGGTGCCGCCATTGGCAATGGTGGCGTACGCCTGGGCCATTTCGCGCACCGTAACCTCTTCGGAGCCCAGCGTGATGGAAGGATAGGCGTCCAACTCGGATTCGATGCCGCACTTCTTCGCCATGTCCGCTACTTTCTCAGGACCGATTTCGGTACATAGCTCAGCAAAACCAGTGTTAGAGGAAACGGCGAAAGCACTTCTGATGGAACGCGTGCCGTAGTCGGTGCCACCGTAGTTCTCTACTTGCCAGCCGTTGATATTCACATGGCCGGCGCAGTTAAGGTTGGTTTCAGGAGAAACGCCTTCATTCAAAGCAGCAAGCAAGGTAAACGTCTTGAAGGAAGAGCCCGGCTGGCGTTTTGCCTGCGTTGCCAAGTTGAATTCATTGGCGTCGTAGTCACGTCCACCGATAAGAGCCTTGATGAAGCCAGTATCGGGGTCAACGGAAACTAGCGCGAGCTCAAGATTATCGGAGAGGCCGTTCATCTTCGCATCGGCAGCGGATTCCGCCGCTTCCTGAATGGCGGGGTCAAGCGTAGTAACAACCGTCATGCCGCCCTTGAATACCTCGTCAGCTGAATAATCCTTCAAAAGCGTTTCGCGAACATAGCTGGTGAAGTACTTGTACTTGTACATGCCGTCGCCGGTGCTTACCTCTGAAACGTTCAGGTTCAAATCTTCAGCCTGTGCCGCATCGTGCTCTTCTTGGGTGATTACGCCATTGGTGAGCATACGGTCAAGAACCAAGTTGCGACGGTTCTTGCAGTTTTCGGGATTGTCGATGGGGTTGTTGTACGTAGGCGACTGGGGAATGCCAATCAGCGTTGCCGCCTGAGCAATGGTAAGGTCTTTCGCATTCTTGCTGTAGTAGCGCTGCGCAGCTGCCTGGATACCATAAGCGCCCTGACCATAGTTGATCGTGTTCAGGTACATCTGGAGGATTTCGTCCTTCGAGTACGATTCTTCCAGCTTAATGGCAATATACGCTTCGCGAACCTTACGCTTCAGCGTAGATTCCGTAGCCTCATCAGCCAAAATAGTATTTCGTACAAACTGCTGTGTAATGGTTGACGCACCTTCGTGGCCGGTATGGGTAACGTTCACCCAAACCGCGCGCGCAATACCCAAAACATCGATGCCGTTATGCTGATAGAAGCGTTCGTCTTCCGTGGCAACCGTACCCTTGGTTACATAGGTACCCATTTCGTCGAGATCGATGGGATCACGGTTCTCAAGGTAGAACTCGGCAAGCAACGTCGTGCCATCGTTAGCGTATACCTTGGTTTTCTCGGCATAGTTATAAGCGGAAGCATCGTTGTAGTCGGGCAAGTCCTGCAACCAGACGGTGCACAACGCAACCACGGCGATGCAGCAGGCAGCAAGCGCGCCCAAGATAACAGCACCCGCAACGCCAAGCCTTAAACCTGCTTTTTCCTGGCGAGCACCGTGCTTGCTTTTTCTAGCTCGTGAAGCCATCGAACCTCCCTAAATATAGTTCTCTGCATTTTATCACGCTTGTTGTTGCCGCCACCAATCTGCACAAACCATGGATCTTGAATAGAAATGGCACTATGAACCAATCGATGCAACAAATAAAGCCGCAGCGCCTAAGGCACTGCGGCTTTTAATTATTGTTTTGGGAACGTACTACTCGGCAAGCTTCTTGTCTTCTGCCAGCTTCGCAGCACCGAGCTCGATCTGCTCAGCAACTACACTGTTGCCGGTTCCGCCGTAGGTGGTGCGGGCAGCAACGATGGATTCAAGGTCGAGAGCCTCGGTAATGTCGGCCTCGAAGAGATCGGATGCTTCTTTGAAGTCTTCCAGGCTCAAATCGTCCAGATCGCAACCGCGCTTGTCGCACAGAAGAACCAGATGACCAACGATTTCATGAGCCTTGCGGAAGGGCAAGCCCTTCTTGGCCAGGTAGTCGGCAACGTCAGTTGCGGCAAGGTAACCCTTCTTCGACTGAGCACGCATTGCGTCAACATTTACCTTCATGGTGGAGATCATGCCCTCCATGCAAACCAGGCAGTCATGCAGGGTTTTGCAGGCATCCATTACGCCTTCCTTGTCTTCCTGAAGATCCTTGTTGTAGGCCAAAGGAAGGCTCTTCATGGTGGTGAGCAGCGCCATAAGGTCGCCTACTACGCGGCCAGACTTGCCGCGGATGAGCTCGGCAAAGTCGGGGTTCTTCTTCTGGGGCATGATAGACGAACCCGTGGAGTACTCGTCTGCCAAGGTGATGAAGCCGAACTCGGACGTGGACCACAAGATGATTTCCTCGGAAAGACGGGAAAGGTGAATCATGGCAACCGAGCATGCGTAGTCAAGGTCAAGCAGGAAGTCGCGATCGGAAACCGCGTCAAGGGAATTGGGGATCATGTGATCGAAGCCCAGTTCGTCGGTGGTTTTCTGGCGATCGAGCGGATACGTGGTGCCAGCAAGCGCCGCAGAGCCCAAAGGATTGGCGTTGGCGGCATCGAATGCCTGCTTCAAGCGAGCAAAGTCACGGGTGAACATCCAGTAGTAAGCCATGAAATGGTGCGAAAGGAGCACGGGCTGAGCATGCTGCATGTGCGTATAGCCAGGCAGAATGGTGCCCATATTCTTGCGAGCAGCCTCGATAAGCGTCTCACGCATGGCATTCACGTCTGCCATGAGCTCGGAAGCAAGCTCCTTAGCATACAGGCGAGTGTCGGTGATTACCTGGTCGTTGCGGCTGCGGCCGGTGTGCAGGCGAGCGCCCGCATCGCCGATATTCTGAGTAAGCACCTTTTCCACGGACATGTGGATGTCTTCATCGTTGATATCGAAGGTGAAGTTACCCTCTTCGATGGTCTTTTCGATATCGGCCAGGCCCGCAACGATGTCTTCGGCGTCTTTTTCGGAAATTACGCCCTGCGCTGCCAACATGCGTGCATGAGCGCGGGAGCCGGCAATATCCTGATGATACATTGCCTTATCAACCGGAAGGGATGCACCGAATTCCTGTGTGAATTCGCTTACACCCTTTTCAAAACGTCCAGACCACAACGCCATAATATGAGCTCCTAACCTTCAAGAACTGCGCCCTATACGAGTATTGCTTGATTAACGTTCCAATAATAACAAAACAGGACCCTTCCCTCTTTACGAAGGAAGGGTCCTGAGCTCATTTTCACAAGAGGACGATTGGCGCGATGCGCCCCTAAAGCGAACTATTCGCCGTCAGTAACACCCTGCTCACGGCGGTTCTTAGCCCAAACCTTGGTGGACAGGCCGTACAGGTCGATGAAGCCCTTAGCCGCCTTGTGGTTGAAGGTGTCAGCTGCATCGTAGGTAGCCAGACCGTAATCGTAAAGGCTGAAGTCGGACTTGCGGCCGGTAACGGTGCAGTTGCCCTTGTAGAACTTCAGGCGAACGGTGCCGGTTACGCACTGCTGAGTGGTTGCCATGAAAGCATCGACAGCATGCTTGAGGGGGCTGAACCACTGGCCGTTGTATACCATGGTTGCCCAGTCATGCTCGAGGTGAAGCTTGTAGCGCAGAACCTCGCGCTCGAGGCACATGTCCTCAAGACCACGATGAGCAACGATCAGAGCCAGAGCACCGGGAGCTTCGTAGCATTCACGGCTCTTAACGCCGATCATACGATTCTCGATCATGTCGATGCGGCCAAAGCCGTTAGCACCAGCGATCTGGTTCATCTTTGCGATGATGTCCAGATAGCTCATCTGCTCCCCGTCGATAGCAACAGGCAGACCGGCCTTGAACTCAACCTCGATCTCGGTAGCCTCTTCAGGAGCCTTTTCGGGATCGGTGGTCATGGTGTAGATGTCCAGCGGAGGACGGTTCATCGGGTCTTCCAGAACGCCACACTCGATTGCGCGGCCCCACAGGTTGTCGTCGATGGAATACGGCTTGCTCTTGGTGGTAGGAACGGTAACGCCATGAGCCTCTGCCCAGTCCATTTCCTCCTGACGAGTGTGCATATCCCACTCACGAACGGGAGCAATGATTTCCAGCGTAGGATCAAGAGCCTGGATGGAGGTCTCGAAACGAACCTGGTCGTTGCCCTTGCCCGTGCAGCCATGAGCAACGTACTTGGCGCCGTACTTATGAGCGGTATCTACCAAGTACTTGGAGATCAGCGGACGAGAAAGAGCGGAAACCAACGGATACTTGTTCTCGAAGTTTGCGTTGGCATAGAGAGCTTTGGACAGGTAGTCTGCGGCAAAGTCTTCACGCATGTCGGCGATGATGCAGTCGATTGCACCCGTTTCCAGAGCGCGCTGCTTAACCTGCTCGAGGCCTTCGTGCTCCTGGCCAACTTCGCCCACTACAGCGATAACGTCAAGGTTCTTTTCGTCCTGCAGCCACTTGATGCAGACGCTGGTGTCCAAGCCACCAGAATATGCGAGTACGCACTTATCCTTTGCCATTTCCTTAATACCTTTCACTTGGCAATTATTCATTAATTCAAACCCACTAAAGGGGTATAGGAGGGAAGGCTTGCGCCTTCCCGAAGTTTTAAGCTATTCGCGAACCGCAGCGATCATGCCAGGCAGCGCATCGATAAGCTTGTCGATCTCGGTTTCGGTGACGATCAACGGGGGCAGGAAGCGCAGCGTATTGCTGCCGGTTGCGTTCAGCAGGAAGCCCTCTTCCAGGACCTGTGCTCCAACCTTATGAGCATCGATGCCCTCTTCCA
>OGQK01001856.1_pt1 | contig 10072 bp, 9 predicted proteins | sample 1553221 | NCBI WGS metagenome assembly OGQK01 (sample SAMEA2579996, study PRJEB22360) | human gut metagenome | biome: human gut; feature: human-associated habitat; material: faeces | place: Denmark | collected 2008/2010 | reverse complement strand
TTTGATATTCTTTCCGCTCAATCCTCAATATACGTTTCGTTCTGTGCCCCATATATTTGGGCTTGACTATTTCGGCATTGCCCAACGAAAAGAAGATGGTTTGTTTCTTTTTTCGCAAGTACAGCCTTTTCATGATGGCATTGCGCACCCGCTTTGCTCCGAATGTGCCGAAGTGGAAAGCGAGGGCAATTATCGTTTCAAGGTTGTAAAACTCCATGCTGCACTTGTCGGATAGGCGTATGGTACGCTTTATCTCGTACTCCCTCAATGCGCCACTTTTGCAAAGAGCCTTTATCCCTGCCCGAACGGTCGGGGCGGTGACACCGAACAAATCCAACAACTCGGATTCGTTCATCCATACATCGGTTGTGTCATTTGGCAAAATAACATTGCCGAACTCGTCTATTGTGATGGTACTTCTTTCCATAGCCCTATGCCATTGTTGTGTTCCCAAAAGATTGGTTCAGTTTGTCACCGAACATTGTAAGGTCGTGGTCTATCTTCTGCGTGGTTATTTTCGCATAGAGTTGGGTTGTAACGATGTTCGTATGTCCTAACACACGGCTGACGCTTTCAATCGGCATACCTTTGCTTAGAGCAAGGGTTGCGAACCCATGCCTCGCACAATGGAATGAGATGTCCTTTGTGATTCCGCACTCTTTTATCATCTTTTTCAATGGCTTGCATATAGACCAATAGTTCAGATTCGGGAAAACGGACTTGTCCGTTTGGAACTCCTCGTAACGCTTGATAATCTGCAAAGGGATGTCAAGCAGTTTCACTTGGAACGGGACTTTGGTCTTGTGCCGTTTGGATAATATCCACTTCTCTCCGTTCACCTCCACTATATCATCGGTGGTCAGTCCCTTGACATCCACGAATGACAGTGCGGTAAAGCTGGCAAAGACAAAGATGTCACGGATGTAGGAAAGTTTGGCATCCGCAAATTCGTGTGTCATCAATGTTTTCAGCTCTTCTTCCGTCAGATACTCACGCTCCTTTATGTTAGGGCTTATATGGAACTGCGCAAACGGATTTCTCGGTATTAGTCCGTTGAAGTGCGCACGCATGACCACACCTTTCAGCCACATGCAGTTAGTCCATATACTGCCATTCTGCAATCCTCTGTCGGTGGAAAGGAAAACGGCAAACTCCTTGATGAAGTCGGGTGTCAGTTCAAGCATAGACAGGTCGCTTCGCTTGTAGTTAGCCTTGATGAATGCCGCCACATGGTTTCTTGCACGAACCCTTGCCATGTAAGTTCCTTTTACACGGTCCGTCCCCACACGCTTTTGAAACGTTGCGTTGTCCTTGTCAAACGCTCCAAGCAGTGTTTCATACTCGCTGCCGATTCCTTGATAGGCATTGCGCACTATTTCTGCCGTAACATACGCCTCTCTGTCTGAAATGCGCTGGTAGTGCTTGATGATTTGCGCCTTGATGTTGTCTAAAGCGTGGTTAATGTCCCTCGCTTCAATACTCTTGCCTTTGGCTCTGTTGCCCTTCGCATCCCAAAGCGCTTTCGGGATGGTCTGCTTGCAACTGAACTGCGCCACAGAACCGTTGATTGTCACTCGTCCCATGATGGGGACAATACCGTTTTTCTCCTTGCTGCCGTTCACGTAGAACAGCACTTTGAATGTACTTCTTGCCATACTCGTTTTTTTGTTTGCAAAGTTAAATATCAACGAGTTAAACCTTGCTACGCAAAACGGTGACAAACGGTGCAATAGCGTCCTACATGTATTAAATCTTACATCTTCTTGGGTAATGATTTGCAAACCGTTCTCCTGCTATATTCTGCTTTTCCTTGCATTTTCCGCTTTTTCGGTTTGTCCCCACTTGACACCGTAACGACTTTGATGTTAAGTCATTTAGCGTCATTTCTCCCTTTTCCCGAGGTTATTCCAGCATTTTTGTGTAACTTTGCTAACGTGAAAACAAGCTGCACCCCAGCATAAAAAAATGAACAGTATGGAAACTACCAGACAAAATAAAATAGCCCGTCTCCTGCAGAAGGAACTGAGTGATATCTTCTTGTTGCAAACCAAGTCCATGCCCGGCATACTGATTTCCGTCAGTGCCGTACGCATCAGCCCCGACATGAGCGTGGCACGCGCTTATCTCAGTATATTCCCCTCGGAGAAAAGCGAAGAAATAGTCAAGAACATCAACGGAAACATGAAGTCCATACGCTTTGAACTGGGTACCCGCGTACGCCACCAACTACGCATTATCCCCGAACTGAAGTTCTTCGTAGACGACTCACTGGACTATCTGGAACGAATTGACGAACTGCTGAAATAATGTCCCTTCCCTTCTTTATAGCCCGCCGCTACCTCTTCTCCAAGAAGAAACACAATGCCATTAATATCATCTCCGGTATTTCGGTGTGTGGGGTGGCATTGGCTACGTTGGCGTTGGTATGCACCTTGTCCGTGTTCAACGGTTTTCAGGACATGGTGGCAGGCTTTTTCACAGCCTTCGACCCGGAACTGAAAATCACCGTCCGCGAAGGTAAGGTTTTCGACCCGCACGAAGCGTGCATCCGGCAAGTACACGCCCTGTCCGAGATTGACGTGTGGACGGAAACACTGGAAGAGAATGCCATGGTGCAGTACAAGGACCGCCAGGCAATGGCCGTCATCAAGGGAGTGGAGGACAATTTCGAACAGCTTACATCCATCGACAGCTTGCTCTATGGGACGGGAAAGTTCCTACTGAGCGACTCGGTGGTGGACTATGGTTTTCTGGGTGTGGAACTTATATCCGAGTTGGGCACCGGCATTCAGTTCGTGGACCCGTTGCAGGTCTATGCCCCCAAACGGAACGTACGGGTAAACATAGCCAACCCCACTGCGGCTTTCAACCGGGAGTATCTCTTCTCGCCCGGCGCCATCTTTGCCGTCAACCAGCAAAAATACGATTCACGCTACATACTGACGTCACTCGACTTTGCCCGCCGTCTGTTTAATTATGACACGGAAGTCTCTGCCATCGAGATGAAACTGAAACCCGGTTCCAACATCGGCTCCGTACAAAAGAAAATAGCAGGCATTCTCGGCGACCGGTTCATTGTACAGAACCGCTACGAGCAGCAGGCCGATGTTTTCCGCATCATGGAAATAGAGAAACTCATCTCTTATCTCTTCCTCACCTTCATTCTGGGTATCGCATGCTTCAATGTCATCGGTTCGCTGTCCATGCTGATACTGGACAAACGGGAGGACGTGGAGACACTGCGCAACCTGGGTGCCGATGACCGGCTTATAGCGCGCATCTTCTTGTTCGAAGGCAGGATGATTTCTGTATTCGGCGCCCTCTCCGGCATCGTTTTAGGATTGTTGCTGTGCTTTCTGCAGCAACGTTTCGGGTTGATTTCATTGGGGGGAGGCAATGGAAGTTTTGTAGTGGACGCTTATCCGGTAAGTGTACATGCCACGGATATTATTCTGGTATTCTTAACGGTCATCACTGTAGGCTTCTTGTCCGTATGGTATCCGGTGAGATACCTCAGCAAGCGGCTGCTGAGAAAAAGATAAAAAAACAGTTACTTCTTACGGATAATCGTCAATCCGTCACGCAGGGGAAGAATGACTTTCTCCACACGCGCATCCCGCGCCACCAAATCATTGAAGGCTTTGATACTGATTGTTTGCAGGTCTGTGCGATGGGGTTGTTCTTCCAGCACATGGCCATCCCACAAGGTATTGTCGGCAATGATATATCCACCGCCGGAAAGGCGGGCGAGCACCATTTCATAATACTCTATGTATTTACGCTTATCTCCGTCAATAAAGGCAAGGTCGAAAGTGAGGTCCAGTTGCGGTACCAGCTCCAAAGCATCACCGATGTAGAACCTGATTTTATCCGCGTAATCGGAATTCTCCAGCCACGGACGGGTGAAGTCCTCCTGCTCGTCGTTGATTTCAAACGTATGCAGCATCCCGCCCTCTGGCAGTCCTTCTGCTATGCAAAGTGCGGAATATCCGCTATAAGTCCCTATCTCCAGCACCTGCCGGGGACGAATCATCCGGACAAACATCTTGAGCATACGCCCCTGCAAATGTCCGGAAGCCATGCGGGGATATAGCAACTTGACATGCGTGTCGCGATAGAGCGCTTTCAGATAATCGCCCTCATCATCAATGTGCTGCAAAATGTATTCGTCAATCGTCACTTTGTTAATGGATTATAGGTTAGGGATAAGGGATTAGGGGTTAGGGGTTAGTTCTGCGCACAATTATTAATTAATCATTAACCGCTAATCCCTACCCCCTTATCCTTAATCCCTTATCCTACAAGTATCTGTTACTGTTAGGCAGCACACTATCTTCAGCATGCTTCAAGGCATCTTCTACGACATTGATTTCAAGGAAAGAGGTCTGTGTGCCTTCCTTACCGCTACTCAGGTAGCCCACCATGTCCGTAGGACATAAACGGCCTTCCTTCAACAAGCGGCGCAAGGCTGCAAAGTAATACTCCTGCCCGTTGGCAAGTTCGGGCATATAGATAGCTTCCACACCGTAGGAAAGGGCAAGGTGCCGCATGGTCTTTTCCTTGTAGCAGATGGCCAATACCGGATATTTGCCACGGAAAGCGGCAAGGTTACGGGCAGTACGGCCGCTGTAACTGTCGGTGATGATTGCACGGATTTTCAGTTTGGTGGTAGCCTTTACCGCTTGTTTGGCCAGGAACGCAGTCACGTCGTTGCTGTTCTCGTCCAGCGGAATACGGATATCGTTGTCAGACAGCTTGTCTTTCTCCGCTTGGGCGGCAATCTTGGTCATCGTCTTCACCGCTTCTACCGGATACTTTCCATAGGCGGTTTCACCGCTCAACATCAAGGCATCCGTACGATAATAGATGGCATTGGCAATGTCCGTTACCTCCGCACGGGTGGGACGCGGATTGGAAATCATGGTATGAAGCATCTGTGTGGCAACAATCACCGGCTTCTTGGCAAGAATACACTTGCGGATGAGCACAACGCTGGATGCCCGGAATACGTTCCTGCGGAACTTCAATACCGAGGTCACCGCGAGCTATCATCACACCGTCGGCTACTTCCAGGATTTCATCGATATTATCAACGCCTTCCTGGTTCTCAATCTTAGCAACAATACGGATATCGCTGTTATGAGCGTCAAGAATCGCCTTGATGTCGAGTATATCCTGCTTATTGCGCACAAAGGAGTGGGCAATGAAGTCTATGTTCTTCTCAATGGCATAAAGGATATTGGTGCGGTCCTTCTCAGTCAGAGAAGGCAGATTGATGCGGACGCCGGGAACGTTGACGCTCTTGCGGCTGCCCAGAGTAGCCTCATTCTGTACTTCGCAGAGCAGGTAGTCGGGGGTCTTCTCTACAACAACCAACTCCAAGTCACCGTCATCAATAAGGATATGGCCGTCCACATTCAAGTCTTTGACGAAATGGGGATAGGATACCGAGATACATTCACGGGTAGTCTCCTGCTCCGGGTTGCCTACCACCTTCACGCGGTCGCCCGCCTTGAAAGGAATGGGCTCAGCCAGAACCGTCGTGCGGACCTCCGGTCCTTTCGTATCCATCAGGATAGCGATGCGGTTGGAAACCGAACGCACATTGTTAATCAACTTCTCGGCACCTTCACGGCCAAGATGTGCAGTATTCATACGTACAACATTCATACCTGCATCGAACAACTGCTTTATAAAATCAACATCACAGCGCTGGTCAGAAATCGTTGCGACAATCTTCGTTTGCTTCAATAACATAATCTATATACCTATTTTATTTAATAATCTTTTAATGCCTCCATGGCCAGACGGTAGGAGTTCAGCCCGAAACCGAGAATGACACCCTTGCAAGCGCAGGAAATCATGGACACATGACGAAAAGCCTCGCGGGCATGTACATTAGAGATATGCACCTCAATCACCGGAGAAGTGACCGAACGGATAGCATCTTGCAGAGCGATGGACGTATGAGTGTAAGCACCCGCATTCAAAATGATGCCGTCCACATCAAAACCTACCTGCTGAATCTTGTCTATCAGCTCTCCCTCAATGTTGGACTGGAAATAGTCAATCTGTACATCCGCATATTTCTTACGGAGTTCGGCAAGGTAGTCTTCAAAAGTAACGCTACCGTAAATGGAAGGTTCACGTTTGCCCAAGAGATTTATATTGGGGCCGTTAATAATTTGTATCCTCATAACACAATTTTTTATACCTTTGCGGTGCAAAGATAGTGCAAACCGAAAGCAGATGCAAATTTATTTGCAATTTGCTGAAATGCAGCCTATTTTCGCGAAGCAAAGGTAGAAAAAAGAAATGAAATCAGAAGAAAAATCCACGAATAAGGAGAAACAAACGCTGATAATCAGAAAGTACCACCAGTATCTGAAACTGGAAAAAGCACTCTCACCCAATACAGTGGATGCTTACCAAACAGCCTTACAGAAGCTGCTGCACTTTCTGGAAGGAGAGGGTATCGCTATCCTTGACACTACCCTGGATGACTTGCAGCATTTTGCCTCCGGACTGCACGACATCGGCATCCATCCCCGCTCGCAGGCACGCATCTTGTCGGGCATCAAGTCATTCTTCCATTTCCTCGTCATGGCCGACTACCTGGAGGGAGACCCCAGCGAACTGTTGGAAGGACCCAAAATCGGATTCAAGCTTCCAGAAGTACTGACAGTGGAAGAGATAGACCGCATCATCTCCGCCATTGACCTAGGCACAAACGAGGGGCAACGCAACCGGGCCATCCTCGAGACTCTATACAGTTGCGGCCTACGGGTATCGGAACTGTGCAACCTGAAAATCTCCGACTTGTATTTCGACGAAGGCTTCATCAAGGTAGAAGGTAAGGGCAGCAAACAGCGCCTTGTACCCATATCGTCCCGTGCCATCAAGGAGATAAGGAACTGGTTCGTGGACCGCAATGGAGGCTGGAAAATCAAGAAGGACTTCGAGGACTATGTATTCCTGGCACGCTGGGGCAAAAATATCTCGCGCATCATGGTATTCCATCTCATCAAGGAACTGGCGAAGAAGGCCGGCATCACCAAAAACATCAGTCCGCACACCTTCCGCCATTCCTTTGCCACCCACCTGCTTGAAGGAGGCGCCAACCTGCGCGCCATACAAAGTATGCTGGGTCACGAATCTATCGCTACAACAGAAATTTACACACATATTGACCGGCACAGATTGCGCAGTGAAATCATAGAACATCATCCCCGCAATATAAAGTACCGCAAAGAGCGGGAAATTCATTAAATTATGATAAAATTGCTGCGCGAGTTAACAAACTGTAATAGGATTTAATATCTTTGCGTTGTTGTGTCCATGCCCAAACAGCACACTAAAATGGAATAGACAAATTTCAATTACAAACAATTAATTTATACCTAAAATGACTAAGAAATTGTATCTGCCGTTTTTAATGGCAATGGTTGTTGCATTAATGACATCGTGCAGCAAAAAGATGGGTGAATTGTCATCAGATTATTTCACCGTAACTCCTCAAGTTCTGGAAGCTGTGGGTGGTAAAGTTCCCGCTACAATCAACGGAAAATTCCCCGAAAAGTACTTCAACAAGAAGGCTGTGGTAGAAGTGACCCCTGTGCTGAAATGGAATGGCGGCGAAGCTAAAGGCCAATCGGCTGTGTTCCAGGGCGAAAAAGTAGAAGGTAACGACCAGACTATCTCTTACAAGATGGGCGGCAGCTACACTATGAAGACATCTTTCGACTATGTACCGGAAATGGCCAAATCCGAACTGTATCTGGAATTCAAGGCTACAGTAGGCAAAAAGACTGTCACTATCCCTGCTGTAAAAGTAGCTGATGGTGTAATCTCCACTTCTGAGATGCTGGAACAAACATTGGGCAGCGCTAACCCCGCCAATGGTGACGACGCTTTCCAACGTATCATCAAAGAAAAGCATGACGCCAACATCATGTTCTTGATTCAACAAGCCAACGTACGCGCCAGCGAATTGAAGACTGCCAAAGAATTCGGCAAAGAAGTGAAAAACATAGACGAAGCTGAAAACAAGAAAATCAGCAACATCGAAATCTCCGCATACGCTTCTCCCGATGGTGGTGTAGGCTTGAATACTACACTGGCTGAGAACCGCCAGGACAACACGGCTAAAATCATCAACAGAGATTTGAAGAAAGCAAAAATCGATGCAGCAGTAGACACCAAGTATACGGCTCAGGACTGGGAAGGCTTCCAGGAACTGGTATCCAAATCAAACATCCAAGATAAAGAATTGATTCTTCGCGTTCTTTCCATGTATCAGGATCCTGAACAAAGAGAACAAGAAATCAAGAACATCTCTTCTGTTTATAAGACTTTGGCTGACGAAATCCTGCCGCAACTGCGTCGTTCACGCCTGACTTTGAACTACGAAATCATCGGTAAGTCTGACGAAGAAATCGCAAACCTCGCCGACAGCGATGCCAAGCAGCTGAACATCGAAGAATTACTGTATGCCACCACCTTGACTAAAGATGCTGCCAAGCAAGAAGCCATCTTCACAAAAGCTACTCAAATCTACCCGAACGATTTCCGTGCTTACAACAACTTAGGTAAACTGGCTTATCAGGCTGGTGATCTTGACAAGGCTGAAAGCTACTTCAAGAAAGCTCTCTCCATCAAGGATGCTCCTGAAGCAAACATGAATCTCGGTCTGATTGCCTTGACCAAGGGCGACAGAACAGCAGCAGAAAGCTATCTGAGCAAGGCTTCCGGTTCTAAGGAACTGAACGAGGCATTGGGTAATCTGTATGTTGCTCAAGGACAGTACGACAAGGCTGTCAGCTCATTTGGCGACACTAAGACTAACAGCGCTGCTTTGGCACAAATCCTGGCTAAGGACTACAACAAGGCTAAGAACACACTGGCTGCTATCGAAAGACCAGACGCTTATACTGACTACCTGATGGCTGTACTTGGCGCAAGAACCAACAATACATCTATGGTAACCAGCAGTCTGAAGAATGCCATTGCAAAAGAACCGGCTTTGGCAAAGAAGGCTGCTTCTGACCTGGAATTCGCCAAATACTTCACTAACACTGACTTTATGAATATCATCAAATAATAAAGGTTAGATTGAAAAGAACGTGCCCGGCATAGAAATATGTCGGGCATTTTTTTTTATTCACACCAAAAAGAAGTATTTTCGCGACGAAGTATCAGAAAAAGAACCGGAATGAAGAAAATCTATCTTGCATACCTTCTGCTTATTATATTGTCTGCCTGCGGCAGCAAAAATACAAATTCAGTCTACCTAAATGGTGAAATCAAAGGGCTGGGGAATGATACCCTTTATATATATGGTACGGACAAGTTCTATAACCGTATGGACACTCTGCTTGTCAAGGATGACAAGTTCTCTGCAACCCTCACCACCGACACACTTGCCTCTACATGGTTGCAATTCAGTGACGGTACGGAATATCCGCTTTACCTGGACAAAGGAGACAACATAAAGATAAAAGGTTCTGCCGCCGAACTTACTTCACTGGAAATCACGGGGAATGTTCCCAATGAAGAACTGACCGCCTTTCAGAAAGAGTTGAAAGGTTTGAGTACTCCCTCGGAGAAAGCATTGGAAGAAAAAGCAGAAGCCTTCATCAACAGCCATCCTTCTTCACTGGTAAGTATCTATCTGCTGGAGAAATATTTCGTGCAAAAACCGCAACCGGACTTCTCCTTAATCAAAGAAATGACAGAACACATGACCGGAGGCCTGAAAGACCGCCCATATGTGGACGAACTGCTTGACCTTATCCAAGAAGAAGAGAAGGTATCCGTCGGGAAAACCATCCCTTACGTCAACCTGCCCAATGCCAAAGGCACACAAATCAGCCGTACTAGCTTTAAGGACAAATATCTGTTGATACATTTTTGGGCATCTTGGGACCCGCAAAGCATGGAAGCCAACGCTGCCCTGCGCCGGATTTACAAGAAAGAAGAAAAGAACAAGCTATTCGCACTCTGGGGCATTTCCTTGGATATCGACAGAAAGGAATGGGAAGAAGCAATCAAAAGAGATACCCTGAAGTGGGAA
>OGQK01001852.1_pt1 | contig 10123 bp, 5 predicted proteins | sample 1553221 | NCBI WGS metagenome assembly OGQK01 (sample SAMEA2579996, study PRJEB22360) | human gut metagenome | biome: human gut; feature: human-associated habitat; material: faeces | place: Denmark | collected 2008/2010 | reverse complement strand
GCGAACCCCGGCGGAGGCGGTACCGCAGAAAGCCGACTTAAAATAAGTCGTTGAAGATCCGCCGATCAGCTTCGGAAACAGCACACCCAACTTTGACTTGATAAATGCTTTCACATAGTTCCATCCGGACGGCATACCAGAATATACAATGCCTGTATCTTCATAGTCCGCTGTGATTGATCCTGACAGTTTCTGACTGTCGCGGCACTGATACACAGTATAATCAAATCCTCCTGCTTCGTTTGCAGTCGTGTCATACAGTGGATCCAGCCCGATCGTATATGATCCATCCAAAACTTCTACACCAGCAACACGAAGCGGTGTCTTTCCTGCTGTCAGGCTGAATGTGCATCCGTCTTTATGCCCCGGCAATGCTTCTGTTGCGCCCGAATGCCACGGCATAGTTGAAATACACGTTGTTGCTGTCGTTGTGATCGTTCCGCTGATGTCAAGATTGATCGCTGTGTATTCCGTTCCGTTTACTGTTACTTTTTCGATTGAAGATACTTTCACCAGATCCGCAAGGTTACGCATCCATGCATTCCATCTGTCTTTATTCGACTGTGCGCCCATATCACCAACCGATACCGTGGATCCGACAATGAATCCTGCTGCCTGACTTGCAGACAGAAGAACCCTTTTCACATTTTCTTCCGGCAACGCCGCCATGTACTGATAGTTGTAATTTGTGCATCCTTCGGCAATGTTTGAGTTTTCCAGATCAAAATGCCTTAACTGCCACATACGAAGAATCCATCTTGTATCGCAGTCATTCCACAGTCCTTCATAAATTGTTTTCTGTCGTGCCTTCTGGATCCCTGCCGTTGCTGATGCGAAGTTATATGCCTTGATCCCTGCGCCGGATGTCAACGCGCCTTTGCTGTCCAGACCACCGGGGAATGTTGCGTGCCATGTGATCAGTCGCTTTTTATTTTTCGGATCCACATCCCCCGCATCCGGATAATAGCCGGATCCCCTTGTTGTTCTGAATGAAATATAATCGTATGTGCCGTCATTCCATTCTTTAATCCATAATGCAAGCGCAAATGTATATACTGGTGCATCTTCACCAGTGATGTCAAAACCGTCTTCACCTTCAAAATATGTGATGTTCATGGTTCCGTCTTCCAGTGACAGCGCGTTTGCTCTGATATACCATGTCATCGGATCTTCATCCGCCCAGTCCTCGACCGCTTCAGTATTTTCTGTACATAGCTGTGCTGCCGCTTTATCTGCCAGATCATCCATCGGTGTTATTTTTGTTATTCCTGATACTGACGGATCATAGCTTCGCAGTGTATACGTCTTTCCATTCCATGCCTGCGCTGCTGCTGTTGCAAACCGTGAAAGCAATTTATACTTGTCTGTTTCTCCTGCTGCCAGCGCACGCGGATACCATGACCAGAAAACCCGTGTTGTATTTGTTCCGTCAAGTAATTGTCTGCACGCAGCGTCAAGTGCTTCCGCCGAATTCTGTCCGCCATTCAGTGCGATCGCTTCCAGTGCCGCCGCCATTCTCTCATGCTGTGCATAAGACGGAAATGATAAATCAATTCCTTCCATTCTTCTTTTCCTCCTGTTTACTCATTGATCGGTGTTAATGCCAGATGCGGGATCCCCCGTTCTGTATAAATTGCATATGCATATTTTATATTTTCATCTTTATCCAACATATATGACGCTTCATTGATCTGCCCCGCAATTTTTACAGCTTCATTTGCCTTATCCAGAACTTCATTCGCCTGCTTCTGTCTTTCCTGTTCTGCCGTGACGCGATCACTTTCTGCTGACACTCTGCTTTTTTCCGCGTTCACACGACCTGTTTCTGCCTGCGCTCTGGCTTCCTCTGCCTTCACGCGACCTGTTTCTGCCTGCGCTCTGGCTTCTTCTGCGTTCACACGTTTCGTTTCCTGATCAGCATACTGTTTCATTGTCTTATCGAAGATAGAAAGTTCATCGCCCGAAACGATCGCATCTTCATCTTTCACCTTTGCTTCAATCTCTATTTCAAAAGTGACCGATGTTACTACCTGCATCAGATCTGAAGATTTCACTTCCACTTCACACAATGCCGTTCCCGCTGCCGCCAGTGCCTGACTGTCCAATTCCACCATCACAACATTGTCCGTGAATTCACACGGTGTATATACCCTGTGTCTATCTGGTTTTCTGATGAAAGCTGTGACGCTGGATCCTGCCGGGATCGTGTACGGTTCCCCATGATTCAGTAGTACGGTTTCGACATATCTTGTTGCCCGATCTCCCTGCTTTGCAGACACCATATACTGTTTTGTCCCACCCGACATTTCAATTTCAATTCGCTGAATTACTTTTCCAAGTGCCACTGTCTTCCCTCCTTTCTATAATCCGAGTTTGTTCAGGATCTGTTGCATTGTCACTTCGGATCCATCTGATTTTATGAATTTCACCCCATGCCTGAATATCGCATCAAACGTAAAATCCACTGCGTTTTCCACGGTTGCCTTCGATCCAAAAGCCACACCGCGCCCACCATGCAAAAAATGCATTGCATATACCGCTGTTGATACGAAGTCAATGACGGTCACTGTATTGAATGTATCTTTCAGCGCATAACGAACATCATATGAAAATTCTGTATTCAGATCCCCGCCGCAAACAGTTGTCGCTTCCCCAATCGGAAGTTCTTTTACTGCTGACGTATATACGCCCTGACTTGAAAGTTTATACTGCATCTGAAGTGTTGCTTTATTCTTTCCGTTGCAGGTTGAATATGTGCTGTCTGTCGTCGTTAAAAAATATACGCCTTCATTTTCCAGTGTTCCATCCTGTCCGCACCTCATAGAATCCACCTGAATCGTCGGCGGATTATATTCCACGACTGTCACTTTTGCAGTTTTTTCTGCCGTCCGTCCTCTTGTATCACGGATCTTCACTGTCACGTCCATGATCCCATAGTCTTCCAACATATATGACTGTGGCAATGCAGAAGGCGTTCCATAATATGTCCTGTCATTCAGTTCCATATTGACTGATACAATATCCGCACCGTATGACTTTGTGATATTCGCTGCTGTAATGGCTATATTGCTGTTATGTTCCACGAACATCCCCCACGCCGCAGGGACACGCCCTTTTGTATCTGCGATGGATATGGATTTGATCACCGGGACACAATCATCCGGGACTGTCGCCCTCACCGCAGTATCCCTTGATTGATATACCTGCGATCCAAACAGTACCTGAACTGAAAGTGTACAGGAACCCGCTGTACTGTTTTTTATCTCTTCATTCCAGCTTTTCGGTATAGTATAGCTTGTATTGATCCTTGTCGCTCCGGACGTTTTTTTGTCCAGTGTATACGACTTTGATCCAATCGCCCACTTGAATCTGTACGTTGCATCAGATGACAGTTTCACAGAAAACAGTGAATCTTCATCTGCATTTTCTATATTGATAGGAACTGCCGTCTTTCCATCAATTTCAAATTCCGAAGCCCCCGGATCAAATCCGTATGGTGCAAATGATCCCAGATCGTAAAATGAAAAGGTCATTTCTGTTCCTTCTTGTGTCGGATTCTGACCGTATACAATTTTGAAGAATGGTTTTCTGATCGTCAGCTTTGTTCCAATGTTCAGTGTTGCTTTTTTTACCCATGTTCCTTGTGCTACGATGGTATTTAATGTAAAGTAGGAATTCACTGTCCATCTGTATTGTTTTCCATCAATGATCATGACTGATGGCATATCTTCTTTTTTTACGCCCAGTAGCCAATCATCTTCATTTTGCGTGAATGTTACTGATGTGATTGTTGTTACATCTCCGCTGACATTCCCGGTGAAGACAGCCTTCGCATATATACTTGTGACTGGTACTTCTCTTCTTGTCGTACTCATACTTTTACTACCTCGAATATTCCATCATCGTCGATCAGCTGTCTGTATTCCTGTTTCCGTTTTTGCCTTTTGACGCTCTGTGTTGCCGTTTCTTCCACCTGCTCCGCTTCTCTCCATTTCACACCCATCCCGTACTGTGTGGATATGAAATCAAAGTATCCGCCGTCGTCTGCTGCTCCGACTGACCACCTTCGCACCGCTTCGACATTTTCAATGTGTAGCTTGTTGTACTGCACATATGCCACCGGAATGCCTTCCTGCCTGAATTCCAGTCTTTTGTCGGATAGCAATGTCGAAAACGGCAGTACCCCGCCATCTTGCTTTTTCCCGATCTCCATTCCATCATCCGTGTAATGGAAATATGTTTCATTCTCTCTTCTGAATTCTTCCAGTTCGTCGCCCTGCGATGTCACAGTTTCTTCGACCGACTTAATAGACATATCAAATGAATTTGCAGTCTGATTCAGTGCTGTTGAATATTCATTTGTCATTCTTTCAATGGTCTTTTCATTCAGTTGCGAAGCATAGTCTTTCGCTTCCTGTTCTGCTGCATAGGTCAGATCCCTTTGTTCTGTTCTGACCTGTTGAACCGATGTCATAATCCCGCTTTCTGAAGATTTAATTGCAGCCTGTGCCTGTTCGATTGTCCAGTATCCTTCATTCAGCGTTTTCTTTGTCCTTGCCTGTGCCTGATCCACTGCATCGGACTTCATTTTTTCCTCTGTTTCTTCCTGAAGCTGTGCAAAACTCTTTGTCACATTAGAAAGTTCACAGGTGTTTTTATCCGGATGCTGCGGATATTCCGTCATCTTCACGATCCGCTGCTTTTCTTTTGTAGCTTCCGTTTTTGAAATCAGATGCACTGTATCACCGATGTCATATTCCAGAATGCTGTATTCTTTTTTCTGCGATGCCAGATCCGCAACGTCAGCAGTATATGCTGTATACGGTTTCGATGCTGTGTCCAGCTTCGCAGTCGCATCTTCAATCAGATTTTCAGTGATGGTGTATCGTTCATCTTTCCAATAGCGCGGAATCACTTTATCTGAATACTGATGATTGTCAATATACGGAACCCCCAGCATAATTTCCGGTGTGATCCCATCTTTTCCCACTGGATAAATCCTTGTATAGAAATCATATGTATCTGATTTCAGTGTCAATTTCCGCAGGTTTAATCCTTCTATGAAATACGCTCCGCGATCCATTCCGATCGCTTCATATAGGTCTATTCTCTTCTGGATGTTGTCGATCTTGCATTCGCATCTATATGTGTCCATAACCTCCTGAAGTACATCCCAAGCATTGCACGTTTCATCAATGCTGACTGTTCTTCGCTTTGTTACTGTGCAAATTCCAACCGTCCAACCCGTTCCATCAAAAGCGAATTCCAAGCAGGCGCGCGCCGTCTGTGTTACACTCTCAAATCCGTACAGAAATTCCTGTGATTCCAGTTCTTCTATATTCAGCTGTGCTACATAACTGTTTTTATTTTCTCCTGTGTTTATTTCCTTCAGAACATATTCATCATCTTTTGTCCTGATATAATATTCAGCCCGCAGATTTTCAATTTCTGATCCTGTTTTCGGATAACTGAATGAAATCTGCTTATCTCCGGATGATAATGTTTTTTCAATTTTTAGATCATCCGGATCATCTATTCCTGCAATTCTCCTGTGCTGATCATCATATATCTGAAGCATATATCATCCCCCCTTTATAACCACATCGGGGAATACCTAACTGTTACCCTTGCGCCATTCGTTGAAAACGCAAGGTCATTTCTTCCCGTTTTCAGTTTAGGGAACGCCCACAGATCCACGGATCCGAAAGCGTTATCCCCTTCCTTTGTTATTTTTCCGGTCTTCCCGTTAATCACAATCGTTTCGCCATCCATCAGGCTTTCAATAGTGTACGGTTCCCCGTTTAGTGTTATCTTATAGTTTGTCAGATCCGCTTTTGCTGTCACTTCAATAATGCAAGGTGTATCCCGGCTTCCTTCTGCGTACAGCTTTCCTTCCAGTTCCTGATCAAATATCCCTTCTGCTTCATCGTCAAAAAAGAATCCATCAAATTCTAATGTCAGAATTCTTTTTTCCTTTTCAAGCGTTTTTTCGTAATCATCGCCAGCCAGAAAACCTTTGTATTTTCCTTTGAATCCTCTGATTTCTTCCATAATGCAGGATGACCTGAAATTCTGCATAAAAGATGACATTGTTCTTTCCAGTGTCGCCCTGTTCTTTCCCCTGAAGTATATGGTCATTGTCATAGAACCCAGTGGAATATCTGTGTCGTACTCTGTCGGAAGAAGTGCTTTTGACATCATTTCATAGTTTGCCGTCATCTTCGGGGGCTTTGTTTCTGCCGTCAGTAATGTCGCCCCGTATCTTCTGACGTCAATCCCGTTTATGATCATGCTTTACCTCCTCCGTTTTATTTCATCTGTGAATTTTTCTTCCACTTTTGAATATACTTTCGTTGCCACGACTTCGCCGTCCATTGTTACATAGACATATACCGTTGTTCCTGTCATAATTGCATCCAACTTTTTATCCAGCATGTCGCCCAGCCTGTCGTAGAACTGTTTCAATGGAAGGATTGCTTCTGCTCCCGCTTCTCCTCCTGCCAGCAATGTGTCGCCTGCCGCCCCGAATGCGGTCGGTTTCGTCATAATACCGCCGTTCTTATACCAGCTAATGCTGAAATGTGGAACTGATGGCGGATTCAAGCTGAATGATCCGCTGATAGACGGATGAGGCAGTCTCAAATGCGGTAATGACCAGCTGAAGTTGAATTTTGATCGGATCGCACTGATCGCATTTCCTACCGCAGTTTTTGCAGCATTGATCGGTGTTGTGATCGCTCTCTTGATTGCATTCCATGTCGAAGACGTTGCTGATTTCACGCTATTCCATACAGAACTTATCGTTGACTTAATCCCGTTAATCGCAGATGTCACTGCTGACTTTGCGGCATTGATCGGTGTTGTCACCGCAGTCTTCACTGCATTCCATGCCGTCGATGTTCCTGTTTTGATCGCATTCCAGATTGTTGTCACTGTTGTCTTTACTGCGTTGAATACAGTCTGCACCGTCGTTCTGATCGCATTTACGACAGTCTGCACCGCCGTTTTGATCGCATTCCACACTGTTGTGATGACTGTTTTTATTCCATTCATTACAGGCGTGATCACGCTGTTTTTCATGAAATTCCATGCCGTCTGTACCGCGGACTTTATTGCATTTATCACTGTCGTGAATGTTGTTTTAATGGTGTTCCACACCGTCGAGATCGTTGTGCTGATCGCATTCATCACTGGTGTGATCACATTATCCTTCATGAAATTCCATGCCGTCTGTACCGCAGACTTTATTGCATTTATCACTGTCGTGAATGTCGTCTGAATCGCATTCCATACCGTCGTGATCGTTGTGCTGATCGCATTCATCACTGGCGTGATGATATTATCTTTCACAAAATTGATTGCTGTCTGTACCGCGCTTTTGATTGTTTCCCATACGCTTATGATCGTATCTCGACAATTTTCCCAGATAAACCGGAACGGTACGGTTATCAATTCAAATGCTGCTTTGATAACTTCCGCTATGAACATGATCGCAACCTGAACCACATTCTTTATTGTTTCCCACACATTAGACACGACATCTTTCACAGCATTAAAGATTGTGCTGATCGTATCGTGTACGGTCGTGCAGAACGCCGTCACGTTTGTAACAATTCCATTCCACACCGTTGTGCAGAATGTTGAAATCCCATTCCAGATTCCTTCAAAAAACGAAGAAATTCCGTTCCAGATTCCTTCAAAAAAGGTTTTCACTCCATTCCAGACAGTTTCCCAGTTAGTTCCAAACCATCCAAGAAAAACGTCCGCTACACCTTTGACTGCTCCGATTATTGTTGAAAAATATTCTTTCAGACCATCCCAGATGCTTGAAAAAATTCCTTTTACAGCTTCCCACGCACCAGACCAGTCACCACTGAATACAGCAGAAAATACATCCCATATTCCAAGAATGACATTGAAAGCTGTTTGTAATGCGATTGCAATCGTACTGAAGGCAGCTTCCAACACTGGTGCAAGCAAATTACAGAATCCGTCCCAGATTGTTTTTATTGCTGACGTCACGTCGCTGAATGTAATTCCTAACGCTGACAGTCTTTCACTGATTCCTGCTGCAAATGTTGTGAATGCATCTTTGATTTTCTGCCAGATCGCCGTGATCGTATTTCTGAAATCCTCATTCGTATTCCATAAATGAATAATGACTGCTGTAATTGCTGCAATCACTCCCACTACAATCGCCGCTGGTGATGTAATCAATCCCAGTGCTTTCGTGAATACTCCTGAAAATCCGCCTGCTTTTACAAGTCCGGCTGACAGCGTTCCAAGTGCGCGTGATACATTTGCGCTGAACGTGATCACTTTCCCCAATCCCATCAGCATCGGTGCAAGTGCTGCCACAAACATTCCGATGCGAAGAATTGTTTCTTTTTGTCCTTCGTCCATTGCATTCAGTTTGTCCACAAAGTTCTGAATATGTGTCACAATATCACGGATTTTTGGCATCAGAATTTCCCCGAAGCTGATAGCAAGTTCCTGAAGCTGTGACATCAGGATCGTGATCTGCCCCTGAAGATTGTCATTCATTGTGTTTGCCATCTTTTCAGATGATCCATCGCAGTTGTCGATCGCTCCTGCCAACTTCTCAAAATCTTTATCTGATCCGTTTATGATCGCCAGCATTCCGGACATTGCTTCCTTTCCGAATAATGCCGCTGCTGCCTGTGCCTGTTCCGCTTCTGACAGTCCACCCAGCTTCTGCCGCAGTTGTTCCATCAGTTCACGCAGCGAAAGCATCTTACCGGAACTATCTGTCAATGATATTCCATACTTATCCATCGCAGCCGCGACAGTATCTGTTGGCTTCGCAAGGTTCGTGATGGCTCCTCGCAAAGCTGTTCCCGCCTGGCTGGACTTGATACCTGCATTTGCCATCAATCCGATCGCAAGCGCAGCATCTTCTGCTGTGTATCCTAACGATCCGAGAACCGGGGCTGCGTATTTAAACGTTTCACCCATCATCGACACGTTGGTATTTGCATTCGATGATGCTGCCGCCAAAATATCAGAAAAATGACTGGAATCTTTTGCCGAAAGTCCGAAGGCGGTCAGGGCATCTGTTACGATGTCGGATGTCGATGCAAGATCTTCTCCTGATGCTGCCGCAAGATTCATGATGCCCTCCAAGCCGTCCATCATGTCCTGCGTCTTCCATCCAGCCATCGCCATGTACTGCATCCCCTGTGCAGCTTCTGATGCGCTGAACTTTGTTTTTGCGCCCATTTCACGGGCTTTTCCTCGCAGTTTATCAAGATCCGTTCCTGTTGCTCCGGAAATTGCTGATACTTTCGACATTTCACTGTCAAAATCCGCTGTCGTCTTAACAGCCGCAACTCCAAGCCCTGCAATACCGGTCGATAACGGAAGAAGTTTCTGCCCCACACTCGTTAATGTGCCGCCAACCTTTTCTGCTTTTGCTGCATATTCATCAAACGGCGCACGCGCAAGTTCTGCGTTCACATTTTTCAATTCCGCTTCCATTTCAGTCAGTGCAGCTTTCGACTGATTCACTGCCGCTTCCTGCTTCGTGATCGCTGTTTCTGTTTTTGTGATCTGGCTTTCACTTGTGGACAGCTGCGAAGACAACTTTTCATATTCTGCCTTCAGCTTCTGTGTTTCTTCGCTGTCTTCGCCTGTCGCTTTCGCACTATCTTCATATGCTTTTTTTGCCGCTTCAACCTTTGTCTTCAGCTGATCGTGCGCTGTTTTTTGCAGTTCCAACTTCTGTTTTAAGTTGTCATACTGTTGTCCATTCTGTTGCACGATCCCCTTTTGAACATCTATCTTCGATGTCAGTTCGGTCACTCTTGCACGCAGGGCGTCCTGCGCGGATCCGCTTAACTTTGCTTGTGCCGCAGCCAGCGAATGCTGTGCTGTCAGGTTTTTCATCTCTGCTGCTGCCTGACGCATCGCCTGCTGATACTGCGACGTTTCTGCCCTAATCTCAATTAAGGTCTTAGCCATGTTTCGCGTTCCTTTCTTTACTTCTCATCGACCGTCCTAATCTCGAATGCCGCATGATCTAAAAGGCTCATGATGTCCGCTTCTATGCACTGCTGATATGAGTTTTTCATAAGATTGATACAGATCTTCACTATCCGATCCA
>OGQK01001851.1_pt1 | contig 10124 bp, 8 predicted proteins | sample 1553221 | NCBI WGS metagenome assembly OGQK01 (sample SAMEA2579996, study PRJEB22360) | human gut metagenome | biome: human gut; feature: human-associated habitat; material: faeces | place: Denmark | collected 2008/2010 | reverse complement strand
CGTGCGTTGCATGCGAGTCCGTTTTTCCGATCCGGGCAGTCTATTCGTAACGATGAACGGAATGGGAGTTACGCAAGTTCGCATCAAGCGGGTTTATGAGAAACCCGGACCGGACGACGGTTTCCGCGTTTTGGTCGACCGTCTTTGGCCGAGGGGAATCCGCAAAGAGGACCTGCCCTACGATTTATGGGCCAAGGAGATCGCTCCGTCGCCCGGATTGCGGAGTTGGTTCCATCGGAACGAGGCGGAAAGATGGGGCGAATTTTCGAGAAGGTACCGGCTGGAGCTCGAAGGCAGCGATTCGGCCGGGCCGTTTCTCGAGGAGATCGGTAAGCATCGCGTCGTTACGCTGTTGTACGCATCGAAGAATGCTGCGGAGAATCACGCGCTGATCCTGAAAAACTTCATCGAAAAGGGAAAATGATTGGCTCCCGGGTTGCGTCCGGGAAATGCGTGCCGGACGGAATAGGCCGTAGGTACGATGTCTCAGCATAATACTGGGAACGATACTGTCAAGGACTATTGGTGGGCGTTTTGATTTTCCCATGACGGAGCAGTTTCCGATTTGGATTACGACATCTTACCTGATCTGCGCGTGCGTCATATTGAAAATCTATACTGCCTACCTCTTCCGAGTGTTTGTTCAGATATTCTTGCGGTTGATAAAAATGATCATTTTTTGTCGTAAATCAACAATGAATTATCCGGCAATAACAGCCACCATACATTGAAAATAAGGCAACGGAAAAGATCAATTTGTATTTGATTTTCTGAATAGCCCGGAAAGATATTCTATTCTCGGTTTGATCGCGTGTACTATACTCATAAAACCCTTTCCATACCCGAAGATTTCCTAGCGGTCGAACTCTTGCAGAAAAGATTGCTCTTGTTGCAACCGGTCAAAACACGGATACGAGGCGGATTGGGCATGCGTCTCATGAATGAGACACAGCAACAAAATGATCTACAGGTTTCTTTTCACGGTAATCGTTGTATGTATATACCTCAGATATATTTCATAAAATTAAGATTATCAATATGAATTGCGAAATGAATATCGGAAAATAAACGATAACTTTCGGTACGGCGCGTCGACGGCAACAGAATCGGAGCCTCGGCCGGTCTCGGTGATTCACGGCCGGAAGGAAAAAGGCGGGCGGTCCCCCGCCCGAACGACGTATCCCGTGTTAGGGCTTGTCGTTCCCCGATCCGGATACGGACATTCCCGATTATTTCGGTTTTTTCGTGCCGCTTTCCAGTATGCTGACGATCGAGAAGAGCGTGAAGCAAATGGCGCCGAGTCCGGCGATTACGCGCGCCGGAACGAAAAATTTCTCCTTGTACGCGGCTTCCTCGAACAGAAAGACAGCAAGGAACAGGCAGATCAGCGCTGTCAGCACGGGAATCAACGGAATGCGCGAAGCGAGCGGGAAATCGCTTTTCCATACTTTGACCAGCAGGATGACCTTGCTGGATATGCTGTAGCAAACCATGCCCAGACCGATCAGCACGAACCCGACGAAATCCCGGGGCTGTCCGAAATAGACGAAAACGACGATCAGGCCCCAGATCAGAGCGATCGAGCCCATGCCGAGCACCAGTTTGGGCCACAGGCTTTTTTCCCGATCGGAGTACACGTTGCGCTCTTGGCGCACGATGCTCGCGACCAGAGCGATCAGCGAAGTGCAGATGCAGGCTATGCCGCCCATGACGCTGCCGGCAACGAAATGAGCCGTCGTCCCGCCTCCCAGCAGGATGAAAGTCCATGCCCATGCTACGACCGCAAAAAACGCGGCCACGGTCTCGAAAATTAACTCCTGTTGCAGGGAGAAGCCTTCGGGATTGACGTCGTGCGTCGGATCGGCGCTGTTCCCGGTAATCAGCTTGAAACGGGTCGATACGGTGGCTGCGGTCGCGACGCAGCCGGTTACCAGCCCGAGCCCCGAGACGACATGTCCCGCCACGAAGTACTCGGCGTGCGCCGTGTCCGAAAAGATCGCCGTACCGAAGACGAACGTGAAGATTGCGACCGCGTAGGCCATGATCGGCAGGAAGTATTTGGCGAAAGTCGAGTAGGTTCCGATGATCTGCCGGATGATCGTCACTGCGGTCGCGTACAGGGCCAGACAGATCGAGCCGAGAAAAAAGACGACCGGACCTGCGATCATGCGCGAGGAATCGTCGCCCCAGAAATAGATGAAGCCTCCGTAAAAGAAGCAAAATAGCGCCATAGCCAGCGGAATGGCCCTGAATAACACGCTGATTCCGTAGTTCATTGTCGGTCGGTTTTAAGCGTTGAACGTTCATGATCCGTCTGCTGCCCTTTCAAAAATTGCGCCTGAACTCCGGAGCGGAAATCCGGTGTTTTTCTTGGGGGACCGAACGGCGGGGCTCGGCCTGTTCGGTCGGGTCTCCTGAAACAGATATCGTTTGGATATTCGGCCGCAAACGTTTACCTTTAGCGAGAAATGGGCCGGGCCGGACGCGCTCGGCCGACGCATGAAAAATTATAATCGATGAAAAAAGGATTGCTATTTCTGGCGGCGTTTGTTCTGTTGACATTCGGCGCGCAGGCACAGAGTGCCGGATTCAAGGCTTCGGTCCGCAAACTGATGGCGGTTTCGGGCAGCGACGCCACGCTTAAAATGATTCCCGAGCAAATACTCTCGATGATCGAGCAGCAGGCACCCGCACTGCCCGAATCGGTCAAGGTCGAGATACAGGCGATGTTCAGCGAGGAAGCGCTCTTGTCGCTGATGGACCGGATGGTTCCGATCTACGCCAAGTATTATACGCAACAGGATATGGACGATCTGATCGCTTTTTACGATACGCCGCTGGGTAAGAAGCTGTCGACCGTTCAGCCTCAGATTACGCTCGAAAGTATGTCCGTAGCCCAGCAATGGGCCGCCGAGATCGGACAGAAAGTCGCTGCGAAAATTATGCAGAGCGGCGTTTCCGAGTAGCGGCGGGCATGTAGCCTCGCAGTGCGAACCGTAGAGTTTATTTTTACTGGCCCTTTGAAGGTATGAAAAGATTCATTTTTTGCATTTTGATAGTTGTTAGTAGTCTATGTGCGCATGGTCAGAGTGTCCATGACTCGAAAGTGGCAAATATGATGAATACTCAGGATTGGTTTGCACTTCGAGCTTTCCTGAATGAGAATGGAGACAGTCTGAATGGTTTTATCGAGTTGTGTGCTTCCGCTTTGATCGACACCTATTTTAACGACCCTCATGCGGCGGCGGATAAATGGAGTGAATTGCTTGATCGCTATGGTAGTGTATTGGATGCAAATGCAAAGTTCGGATACACTTATCTGTTAATGAGCGCGTGCGAAGATAACGGTGATTACAAACGGGGTATTGGTGTCTGTGACAAACTATTGAGTACAGAAAATTTAGACTCTTTGTTTGTCGGGCATATCCGGTCTGCACGGGACAGAATGATCGGTTTGGCACGAGCCTCCGGCATGCGTATCGTGATGTCGGTGCCGGAAGTTTCTGTACGGTTGATTGGCAAGGACGATTTTAGCTGTGAAATGGGGTGGAACGGCCACTCTCTGCCCACCCTTTTTGATACGGGAGCTCAGATTTCCATACTTACCAAAGAAATGGCCGACCGTATCGGCGTAAAATATGTTTCCTCCGACACTCTAAGCGCAACGAAAAATGGCTTGAACATGCTATGTGCCATCGTCGATTCGTTAAGTGTGGAAAATATGACGATTTATAATGTCCCTGTATATGTTCTGCAAAACAGTCCGAAGGAATTGATCCCTTTCCGCTCGGATGATCCGGATGTCGCATTGCATTATGAAAAAAAGGTTAAGGAAAAAGCCGAGGAAAAAATGTCGAAAGCCGTTATCGGTATGCCTTTGCTGAAACGATTTGCGAGGATCGAATTCGATCGTAGGACACACATGGTTACCTTTTCTATGGAGAGGATGAAAGAAGCAGCCGACGGAAGCCAATTATGTATTATCAATAATAATCTGTATCTAAAATATAAGTTGAACGATGTGGACATAATCGGTTATGTGGATACCGGCATGGGAGGCGAGAAGAATTTGGTGATCTATAACGAATATTATCGAATTGGTAGACGAACACAACGGTATGAATCGGATAGACCCTTACTCTTTGAGCGGAAGTTTCATAGGATTTTCATCCGTAAAAAAGATGAAAAAAATAATTTTCGATTTTAGCCGAATGATGTGTTTATGCGAGTGAGGCGCTAAAGCAGAAGCGACCGTCGGGAAAGGGCCTCCATGAAGCGTTCCTTGTACGATTCCGAGACCGGGATATATGTCTTGCCGAAGACGATGCGGTTGCGCTCGATCGTTTTCACCCGGTCGATCTGAACGATATACGAGCGGTGTACCCGCACGAAACGGTCCGGAGGCAGCGACTGCTCGATCGCTTTCATGCTCGTCTGCGTCACGAGGCTGCCTCCCTCGGCCGTATGGATGCGGACGTAGTCTTTCATACCCTCGATATACAAAATGTCGTCGAGCCGGATTTGCTGCATTTTGTAGTCGGTCCGCACGAACAGGGCGGCCGGAATCGCCTCGGGCGAGGCCGGAGCGGTACCGGTCGTTCCGGCCTCGAACCAGCGGCGGGCCTTGCCGGCCGCCCGGAGGAACTCGGCGTAGCTGATCGGCTTGAGCAGGTAGTCCAGCGCATCGGCGCGGAACCCTTCGAGCGCGTACTGTTCGAAGGCGGTTGTGAAAATTACGCGCGACCGCTCGCCGAGCGTACGGGACAGTTCAAGGCCGTTCATCTGCGGCATTTGGATGTCGAGGAAAAGCAGGTCTGCCGGGTGCTCCTGCCACATGGAAAACGCTTCGACGGCGCTCGAACAGATGCCTTCGAGCGAGAGAAACGGCGTCTGCCGCACGTAATCGCCCAGCAGTTGCGCTGCCAGAGGCTCGTCGTCGACTACCATCGTGCTGATTCGGTTCATAGGTCGATAATGAGTTGTGCCACGAAACTCCCGTTCAGGTTTTCGGTCCGCAGGATATGGCGGTTCGGATAGAGCAGATTCAGCCGCTTGCGCAAGTTCTGCAGGCCGATGCCCGAACCGCTTCGGTCTGCGTCGCTTTTCGGGAAGTCGCTGTTTTCGATCGTGCAGACCAATGTCCCTTCCTTGACCATGCGGATCGAAATGTGCACGAACGACGGCTGCGACGGGCTGACACCGTGTTTGAACGCATTCTCGACCAGCGTAATGAACAGCAGCGGTGCGATCGTGTACCCGTCCGCCTGTTCGGGCAGATCGACGGTCGTTTCCACGCGATCGGGCAGGCGCAGCTCCATCAATTCGACGTAGTTGCGGACGAACTGAATTTCCTTTTCGAGCGGAATGTAGTTCTGGTTGTTCTCGTAAAGCACATAGCGCAGCATGTGGCTGAGGCTATGCACGGCGAACTGGGCTTTCGTCCGGTCGATGGGAATCAGCGCATAGATATTGTTCAGCGTGTTGAACAGGAAATGGGGATTCAGCTGGCTCTTCAGGTTCTTCAGCTCGGCCTGCGTTCTCTCCTTCTCGATTTGCTGCTTCTCGGCTTCGATGCGATACCAGTTGCCCGTCATCCTGATAGCGACGGCCAGCCCGACCGTCAGGGCCATCAGCATGGCGTTCCATGCGATGAAAAAGTAGACGGGCGGCGGATCGCCCCGGTTCTCGCGCGGCGGTTCGGTCTCGATATAGAGGCGGCACATCTCGTGCCAGATATGCTGTATGAGCAGGACCGCCGCGATCAGCAGCAGATTGGCCAGAATGAAGCGCCCCAGTCGTTTGCGGAACAGCAGTCGCGGGGTCAGTATGCCGTAGTTGACGTAGAAGACCGTCATGAAAGTCAGCGGCATGATGACGAAGCCGACGTACCGTTCGAGCGATACGGACGCGTTGTCGCCGTACGCGAACAGGAACGGGGAGCAGAACAGCAACCCCCATGCGATCGTGTGAATGACGATCTCGAATATTTTCTCTTTGGTCAGACCGGCTACTTCCATGATTGTTCCATGTAAAGATAATGAAAAACGCGATTATATGTTTTTTGTGGACTGTATGCCGGCTTTGCCGTGCGTCCCGAATCGGGATTTATGCGCCGAAGCGGGCGAGGTCCGAGGTTGCGAGTTGCCGTCCGGCGCGAAAAGCGGGGGACGAGGCTTGGCGCGTACCTAAAAACGCTCGCAGGGTGCGCTCGATTGTTTCGGGGCGAAGGCGGTCTGCACGGCTTGCAGACGCTCTACTCGTAGCGGATCGCTTCGATCGGGTCCAGATTGGAAGCCTTGCGGGCCGGGTACCAGCCGAAAAATATGCCGGTCACGGTACATACGGCGAATGATAGCACGACCGAATACAGCTGGACGTAGACGGGCCATCCGATCCAGTACTTGATGACGGCCGAAGCCGTGATTCCGAGCACGACGCCGATCACTCCTCCGGTCACGCTGATGATGACCGCCTCGATCAGGAATTGCCACAGGATGTGCCGCCCTTTCGCGCCGATCGACATTCTCAGGCCGATTTCGCGCGTGCGCTCGGTTACCGAGACGTACATGATGTTCATGATGCCGATACCGCCCACCAGCAGGGAGATGCCCGCTATGCAGGCCAGCAGCACCGTCATCAGGTCGGTGGTCGAGCTGAGCATCGAACTGAGCTCTTCCTGCGAGCGAATCTCGAAATCGTCCTCGTCGCCGGGCTTGATCTTGTGGTTCTGCCTCAGAATTTCGGCGATTTCGTCGATCGCCTTGTCCGACGCCTCCTCGGTCAGGGCCGAGAGGAAGATGCCGTGCAGGTAGGTGATCGCCAGCACCCGTTTCTGTACGGTCGTGTAGGGTGCGATGATCAGGTCGTCCTGGTCCTGCCCCATCGAATTGTAGCCTTTGGACGACAGCACTCCGACGATTTTCAGCGGGATTTTGTCGAAACGGATCGTCTTGCCGAGCGGGTCCTCGCCCGAAACGAACAGATTGTCGACGACCGTCTTGCCTACGACGCAGACCTTGGCGGCCGTTTTCACGTCGTGATCGGTAAACATCTCGCCTTCGCCGACCGAGTACTTGCGGATCGTCATGTAGTCGCCGTTCACGCCGTACAGCGTGGTCGGCGCGTTGTTGGCGCCGTAGATCGCCTGACCGCTGCTGCTGACCGTGGGCGAGCAGGCGCTGATGTACGATGCCTCGCGCTCGATCGTCCGGTAGTCCTCCAGCTTGAGCGTCTGCATGCTGCTGGCGCTCTGCCGCACTCCGCCGAAGCGGCCGTTGCCGGGGTGTACCATGATCATGTTCGAGCCCATTTCCGAGATCTGCTCGCGGATGCTCCGCTTCGATCCTTGGCCGATGGCCAGCATCGCGATGACCGAAGCGACGCCGATGATGATGCCCAACATCGTCAGGAACCCTCTGAACTTGTTGTTGGCAAGGGCTTTCAGTGCGATTTTTATCAGATTCTTGTAGTTCATCTCCTTGGTCGTTTACATGCCGTTGTCCACCGGAATCGTGTCGAGTACCGCTTGGGCCGACTGGATGTTCCCGTTACGGACGTCGTCGGTAATGTGCCCGTCGCGCAGCACGATATTCCGGCTGCTGAACTGCGCGATCTCCGGGTTGTGCGTGACGAATACGATCGTGCTCCCCTCGGCGTGCAGACGCTGGAACAGCGTCAGAATCTCGAACGAGGTCCGCGTATCGAGGTTGCCGGTCGCTTCGTCGGCCAAAATCATCACCGGATTGTTAACGAGCGCCCGCGCGATCGCCACGCGCTGCTGCTGTCCGCCGGACATCTGGTTCGAGCGGTGGTGGATGCGGTCCGACAGTCCTACCTCTTTCAGGGCTTCGGTCGCCCGTTCGCGCCGCTCGCGGGCCGATACGTCCGGATTGTAGAACAGCGGGAGTTCGACGTTCTCGAGCGCCGTGGTTTTGGGCAGTAGATTGTACGACTGGAACACGAATCCGATTTTGCGGTTGCGGAGCGTCGCGCGGTCGTTGCGCCCCATCTCGCGGACCGAGACGCCGTCGAGCCAGTATTCGCCCGAGGTCGGCGTGTCGAGGCAGCCCAAAATGTTCAGCAACGTCGATTTTCCCGAGCCGCTCGTGCCCATGATCGTTACGAACTCGCCCTTCGCGACCGAGAACGTTACGCCCCGCAGCGCGTGAACCGTCTCGCCGCCGACCTGAAAGTCCCGGCGCAGATTCTCGACTCGTATGATATGATTGTCCATGGTTTTGCGTTGATTCGGTTTCGTGGTTCTGAAACTTTCGTGTGTCCGGCGGCAGGACCGCCGGTGTAGTTGCGCCGTAGCGCGGCGTCTCTGTTCGTGGGTGCCGGAGTCACTCGTCGATACCGGCTCGGTTTGAATGATCGTTCCGGAGAAAAGCGGGGCATGGTTGCCGGCATTCTCTGCCGGGCGGAAGAGGGCCGCCTTTCGGGGGAGACCGGCGCGACTTGCTACTTCTTCTTTTGTCCGGGAGGCGACGGCATGAACGGATTCGACTGGCCGTTCATATCGCCTTCCGCTGCCGGAATTCCCAAACTTTCCGACGTGACGACCCGGTCCCCCTCCTTGATCGGGCCGGTCACTTCGGTATAGATGCCGTCCGTTTCGCCTATCGTTACGCCGACCGGCTCGATTCCGCTGCCCGTTTCGACCCACAGGGTTTTGGAGCGGCGGCTCGAAGAGTCGGACATCGCCGCGGTCGCGCCGTCGGGTGTGAAACGGAGGGCTTTCGAAGGAACGAGCAGCACGCCGTCTTTCTGGAGCGTGTAGATCGTGATGTTGGCTGTCAGACCCGGTTTCAGTTTCAGGTCGGGATTCGGAGCGTTCACGACCACTTCATACGTCACGACGTTCGATTCGGTGGTGGCTTGCAGCCGGACCTGCGTCACGGTCCCTTCGAACACGTCGTCCGGATAGGCGTCTACGGTGAAGGTCGCCCGCTGCCCGTCCTGCACGCTGCCGATGTCGGCCTCGTCCACGTCGGCGATCACGCGCATCTGGCTCAGATCGTTGGCAATCGTGAAGAGCGTCGGGGTCTCGAAGCTCGCCGCCACGGTCTGACCTTCCTCGACCTCGCGGCCGATCACGACTCCGTCGATCGGAGCGGTGATCGTCGCATAGCCCAGGTTCTGCCGTACCTTGAACATATCGGCCTTCGACTTGTCGTAAGCGCTTTTGGCCTTGTTATAGTTGTACTCCGCCGTTTCGAAGTCCGTATCGCTGACCATGCCCTTGTCATGCAGCCCCTTGATCCGGACGAAGTTTTTCTCCTGATACTCGTATTCGGTCTTGTTCGATTCCAGCGTGGCCGTGCTCGACTCCAGCTCTGCCTCTAGCGTCGAACGGTCTATCTCGGCGATCACTTCGCCCTTCTTAACGATCGAGTTGTAGTCGACGTAAATGCGGTCGATGATGCCCGATACCTGCGTACCTACCTCGACCTGGATGATCGGCTCGATCGTACCGGTGGCGGTCACGCTGTGAACGAGCGTTCCCCGACGCACGGTCGCGCTGTTGTATGCCGTTTTGGGCTTCGAGTCTTTCCGCAATAGCCGGAAGGCGGCGACGGCCACGACGGCTACGAGCAGAAGGACGATTCCGGTTTTCATTCCTTTTTTCATGGCGATATGCGTGTTTTTTGATTACAATTCGATGGGTACGTTGCGATAGAAGTCGAGCAGGCGGATCGACAGGACGGCCTGATACTTGGCCTGTATCTGCTCCTGCTGGGCCGCCAGATAGTTGTTCTTCTCGGTCAGCAGTTCGACGGTGTTTTTCATGCCGGCTTCGAATTGCCCGAGTACGAGCGAATAGCTCAGGCCCGCCGAGCGGACTTTGTCCGTCGCGGCCCGGTAGCGACTCTGAGCCGAGACGGCATCTTGATAAAGCGACTCGACGGTCGTCAGCAGGCTCTTTTCCGCATCGGCATAATTCAGTTCGGCCTGACGGGTTTCGAGCCTCGCTTTGGCGCGGGACGTGCGGGCTTGGCGGTTGTTGAAGATCGGTACGCTGACGGTGATGCCGGCGCTTTCGTTGAGCTTGTTGTTCAGTTGGTTGTAGAACGAGTAGTTGGTCCCCGAGGTGTTTCCGGTCCCGATGGCCGCGCTGGCGGGAA
>OGQK01001849.1_pt1 | contig 10141 bp, 9 predicted proteins | sample 1553221 | NCBI WGS metagenome assembly OGQK01 (sample SAMEA2579996, study PRJEB22360) | human gut metagenome | biome: human gut; feature: human-associated habitat; material: faeces | place: Denmark | collected 2008/2010 | reverse complement strand
CCCATTTATAAAATAATTATTTCTAAATTCAATAACTAAATCATAAATATTAGAATCTTCCCAATTATTAAGAATATTGTTCCAATCATTTTGAACATTTATTATATTAGCACCTATGTTAAGATTCCAAATAGAATGAGTATCTACATCAGATAAACCAACACTTAGAAATCTAATAGAAACAGGAATTTTAATTCGTTTTGTATCATATAAAACTTCAACTACTTCAAAAATAGCACTTTCAGAAGTACCGATTTCACAAGTTTTGAAATTAGAGTTATCGGAAGAACCGCCACCTTCTGACCAAGGTTTAAATGTAAGATATGTTAAAGCTGAATGTAAAGTATCAGCATCAGCAGTATCACAATCATGGCCTTGTTTAACCCAAGAAGTTAATTGTTCTCTCGTAGGAATAGCATATTCTAAATTAGGCATATCCAGTGAAAGATTTGGTTCTTCACTACTGATACGCTTAATAACAAACATTGGAATACTTATACCACGCCGATTATTTACACCAGCTTCATTTGTAAAAATCCAATAGTTATAAATATTATCATCATTTTCGTAATAATGAATAATTCGTAATCCATTGATAATTGGATTAGGAGTATCACCACCAAACAATAAAGTTTGATTCGGTCTATCAGTTACATTATCAGTAATTAAAGGTTGAATAAAATCAATAAGCTCACCAAATTGAACTTATGTAGGTATTTTACCTGTTTCAAAATATTGTTTAAGCTGACTTTTAGTTGCCATAAATTTAATTGTATTGTTTGCATCAACAATACAATTAAATCAAATAACTATATTGTTGATACATTTACATTATCAAAATAAGTATTACAGATTTCAGCACAAACATCGTAAGTCATACCAAAATCTTGAGTAAATAAATCTTTACTCAAATCTATAAGATTCGCACTCTCTTTTAATACACCAAAATTATGATGCGTTACTAGACCTTGGATATTAGAAGCAAACCATTCGTATGTAGTAGGAACATAGATTTCTCTAATATCTATAGCTAAATCCCAAGCAACTTTAGTTTTTACACACTTAAAAGTAAAAGTATGAAATTCATTACCTTGGTCTATATAAACTGTTTTAACAAACGTATTACCTATATAATTCCATTGACAAGTTGCAGGAATAGCATTTACTAAATCATTATCTGATACATCGTGCATAGATGCACCAGACAATGTATTATTCATTTCTAAAAGTTGTGCATCATTAAGAATTGTATATCTAAAATAAGCACCACCTTCTAATGGTCTACCACCATTAACTTCGAGAATAATATAAGGAACTATAATACCATTAGATGCATCATAAACACCTAAAAAGATATATGTATAATTATCATCAAGAGCTACAAATCTATAACCCCAAACATAAGGAGTACTCGGATTATACAGTTTTAATGTACTGTCCCCCTGTTAAATCACTATTTGGAATTTTATTTATTAAATTTTCAAAATCAGCTTATGTAGGAATTTTCCCAGTTTGAAACAAGTCTTTAATTTGTGCAATAGTCATAGTAATAATAGTTAAAGTTTGACATATATTGATTAAACTCTAACTATTATTACTAGTAACAGTCAGAGTTTAATATAGTAGTTTTTTACTAAATTTACCAGCGTTTTCTAAATCATTTGCGACAACACTGTCAATAGCAGTCCATTTAGTTTGAGAATTACCAGTACAACGATAAACATATAAATCATTGGAACCACCCATATCAACATCCATTGCGAAAGCATAACCAACATACCATACATCATTTTGCAATACAGGATAAATACGATATGTTATATTGTTTGATTGAATGGTTCGAGGTGACGGATTATTATTAGTAGGTTGTGTGATATTAAACCACGTCCAACCAGAACCTTTAATATTATTAATTAAATCTATTTCATCAGCAGTATTAATATCGCCAACTTCAGATTCAAAACGCGCTCTATCTGTTTTATCTAATAAATGATAAGTTATATTAAAATTGGCACCGTTAACAGCATTATCTTGAAAACAAATAACTGCTACAAGATAATTACCTCTAATTTCATCATCCCAAGCACCAATTAAAAAATAACTACGATTATAATCATAAATATATCTAAGAGATTTAACATATAGTCTATCGGTACTACCTCCATTTCCGAAACATATTGTTGTATCACCAGTCCCCCCCCCCAATGGCATACTCAACATACCATCAATAAGGTTGGCAAAATCAGTTTGAGTTGGTATAGCACCAGTGACAAATTTTGCTTTTAAAGCAGATTTAGATAAAGCCATAACTTTTAATTAATTAAGATTAGTAACAATACGTTTAATTTTAGCAAACAAACTTTCAGATTTAGTTTCTACTGCAACTTCAACAGGTTCTTCTGATAAAGTTTGAACATCATTAGAACGAGTATTTGGTGTACGACCAACTTGGAAAATATAGTGGTCAACACCATCACCTTGTATCTGCATATACCCAATACCATCCGGGCCAGCTGCTTGTGTAACACTAACTGACTTAGAAGTAGCACCAGAATAACTTGCAGTTACAGTAGCAGTTTTTGCTCCAATAGGATTATTAGCTGCTGTTAATTTATTACCACTTAATGTAAAACCTCCCGGATTAGTTGTTAAAGCTAACGTAGGAGTTGCAGATTCAGTAATAGCTGTTCCAATAGAACCAGATGTATAAACAGGAATTTTAGTTCTCGTACAACTTGCTGTAATAGTAGAAGTTCCACCTGATGCAGCAATAGTTGTAGGATTTGCCGAAATAGCAATATTCCAACTACCGTAATTATAAGATTCAATTTTGTTAGCCGCTTGATAAATATATATTGTTCCACTTGCAGATTTACCATTAGCCGACCAAGTAACAGCTTGACTTTTAACAGTAGTTTGAGCTGAAACAGTTGTACCCTTCGAAGAAGCAGTAGCAGTAATGGAAGATACATTCGGAACAACATTAGCAGTTCCACTTGAAGCAGCTTCAGTAGTAACATCTTTTGTAGCACCAGATGTATATTCGTAAGTAGTAATTGTAGCAGATTTATTCCAAGTTTGACTACCATTTCCGACAGTTGCAGTAGCAGAACCTCCAGATGCAGGAATAGTTTTATTTGAAATAGTACCAGCTACAATATTACCGTAAGTATAAATTCCACCAGATATAGACTTAACACTTTCAAGATTTTTCTCTTGATATAAATAATATGTTGTCTTTTTAGAACCCCAAGTTACTTTAATAGAAGCACCTCTATCGTTTGAATAAATAGTTGTTCCAGCAGAAGGACAAGTCCATGTATGTTTTGCAGAATCCCATGTACCAAAAGTAACATTACCAAAGGTACATTCATCACTAACATTAGTTTCAGAACTATCTCCGCTGGTATAATCATATATAGCAAAAGTATAAACCCAAACCGTACCACCGTTAGCTTTAACAGTATTTTGTCCAGTTAAAGGATTAGAACTTGTATATCTATTAGTTATTTCTCGTAATGTTTGAGAATTAGCTTCTTGTTTAATAACAATATTTGCAGAAACAGTTTGACCATCGAACGTATTAGAGAACTTGCCAGTTACATTAATACTCCGTTCAGTTCCTACAATAGTAGTTCGATTGCTTGCAGTAACTGTAACACCAGATATAGAAAATCCAGTAGCACTTCCTGATAGAACTGGAGTAACATTATCTGTACTAACTAAATTACCATTACGATACGTTTTAAGTACAGCTGTAATATTTGCAGTTCCACCTTTTGCGGCAATTTCAGTATTATCACTACTTAATATTAAATCATATGTATAAACAGATGCTTCTTGTTCAACAGTAAGAATAACTTGTTTACTGGAATCTTTTTTACACTTTCCAATAAACTGCATACTTCTCTTAGAAGTACCTTTTTGAACAGGTGATGAAATTTTAACAGTCTGATTTCCTTGAAAAGAGGGAGATTCAATACTAATTGAATCTCCACTCTCGTCATTCCATTTATTAGTGATAACACTCATAAATGATTAATTAATTTATTCAGCAGGCTCGAACGTCCATTCGTCATTCGACAGAATCTTCAGAGTCTGCTCACCACCACCCTTCGGAATAGTAACAGTTGCAGTAGTTGTACCCTGCGAATTGAGATACATATAGCTGTCACCAAGAGCCTGAGTAATAGTAATAGTTTTAACAACAGTCGAACCCTCACCCTTGATTTCAAGAGTTGCAGAACGAGCTGTGATAGTTTCATTCTTCGGTACAACAACAGTAACATCATAAGTATATTCTCCAGTAGCACCGGGGTCACCAGCAATAGCAGTACCAGATGTAGCTGTTGTACTACTATTAACCTTAAATGATGTTACATTTGCAATACCGAAGTTAGTTTTCCATGTAAACGTAAGAAGTTTCGAGTTAGACTTACCAGTTACATGAATTGTTTCACCACCTTTAGCAACATTAATAGTTAAACCATCGGGAGTGATAAATTCGTCAGCAGCCTTTTCAGTAACTATGACTCTAACTGTGTTAGTCTTTCCGACAATCTTACCGGAAATTGCAGTGCTTCTATCTGTACGACCAGTATAAGGATTCGCAGAATTAATCTTAATCTGTGCATTTCCAGTACCAGTTTTAGGAACCCAAGATAAATAACTCGGAATAGTTGCCATTGTTTTTTTTTTGGTTGATTAACTATAATAACAAACTAATTACCAAATTCCCATTCAGCTGTATCACTTGCGAAAACAGTTATGGTATCATGATAATTATTATCTTTATTTAGAATAACAAGAGTTTTATCAACAGCTAATTCTACAACAGGTTCATCTATTGGCCAAACTTTTTTACCATTAAGCCACATATCAAGAACCTGCCGACGATTACCATTAAGCATTACGACAGCTTCCGTAGCTCGTTCAAGAAGATTAAGTTGTGCCATAGTTGTAGATTAATATTAACTTTTCGGTGTTTCAAGAGCAGTTACACGACTTTCCAAAGAAGTATAATTACTCTCTAATGTACTTACTTTACTACTTAAAGTAGTAACAGTTTCTTGTAATGTATTAACAGTACCTTCAAGAGTTTCTACTTTTGTTTGTAATTCTTGAACAGTTGAAGATTCAGCCTTAGTGGCTAAACCTTCAACTACAAAAGTAATTAACTTCTGAAAAGCACCAGTTTTCGGAGGCCAGTTTAAGGCACAAAATACTTTGCGAATTACTGATTCTTTCATATCATTAAACCGTTAATTAGATTCGACATTACCAACCCTAAATATAGGATGTTCAATACCATTACCTTTTATTTGCATATAGTCAATACCATCATTTTCAAATACTGGTTCAGGTACTAATTCAATAGTTGTAACACTATGATTTGCAAGATTATCATAACTTTGATTATATTCAGTGTAGCCATCACGTCTAACCAAAATTACAACCTTTGAATCATAAGTACCACTAATATGAGCTATACCTTGATAATCAGTAACGATAGTTTTAACAGAAGAACTAAACCAACAACTAATACCTGTGGTAATAGGAGCTTTAGTAACAGAATCTACAAATTTAAGAGCTATATAATCTTGACCTTCTTTCGGATGTAAATCAATATAATTGACAACAGCTTCAGAAGGTTTAGCTGCAATAAACAATGCAGGTTCAGTAGCTTCATAACGAGTATCGCCTAAAGTCTTATAATTACGTTCGAAACCAATCGGATTAGCTTCACTAACATAACCATCTTCTGATGAACCACAGTTACCTATCTTTTTACCAGTTTCATCATAAATGGTATCACTAATCATGCAACCAGTTAAAGCATCCCGTGTACGAACTTTAATAAGGCCGTTATTATTACGAAGACATAATATCTCAACTGTTTTATCAGTATCAAATACTACTTCTTCACTACCAATATTATACCAATCAGAAGATAACGGTAAAGCATAATAAGTTGTAACATTACCTTTATTCTTTGTGATTACCAAAGGTTCATCAGGTCTGGTTGTACCAACAGTAGTTCCAGTACTTGATATTTCTTTAATATCAGCAGCTAAATAAAGTTTATTACTATCATAAATTTCATAAGCCTTGATGGTTACAGAAACCTCTTCGGGTTCAGGCGGTAACTCTTCAAGTACAATAGTAACACTATGTTCACCAGTAGAATTAATCGTACCAGTTCCAGTATTAGTTATATAACCAGTTTTAGAAGCTCGGAAATCAACACTTGTTCCAACTGGAGCTGTAACAGCCTCAGATTTGCCAGCAGTCGATTCATCATTATTAAGAGGTTTCCAATCGCTTTCAGTACTGAGTTTATACTCAAACGTAACACCGTCTAAAGCAGTAGATTCAGTATTTACAGCAGTTGCATAGATAGTACCAGATTGAACTGGAACTTTATCCATTTCAACAGTAACTTCTGCGGTAGGAATTGCATAAGTTACCAGTTGTTCAACCTCTATATAACCCGACGAAACAAACCTCAAAATTCGGCTCGTATTGACATCTCCGGTGAGTTGTAGCGGCGTATCTTTTGTTACTTGACCTAATATACCACCCGTGTCCTTATCATAGACGTATGCGGCTATTTTGGCCTTTGTTTCGCTATCGACCACCGTAAGACTTACAGCACCTTGTTCAACTGGTAAAGCTGTAAGAGTAATATCACGAATTATATTCTCATCCAACGTAATACGCTCTTCATAAGTTTCATATCCACTTGCACCAACTTGAATTAAAATATCACGCGGGTCATAAGTTTCATATGTAAGAGTACCAGTACCTTGAGCAATAACTACATTAGAAGGTTTATCAGTAAATATAATTAAAGCATTATCAGGAGTTGCATTTACAGTTAATGTCTTTTTAGTCTTAGGTGTAAGAACAACATTAATTGTCGTATCTTCAACACCTACATCGACATAAACATCTTTTGTAATGTAATTCTCTTTTTCTACAATATAATGTAAACGACTTTGAATTAAACATTCAAGACTTGCACTGCCAACACCTACCGATTCTTTACCTTCCGAATTAATCATTCGTATAGTAGAATCAACCGGAACAGCTTCAATCTTAATTGTTATATAATCTTCTTCATTTCGAGGAATACGAATCCAAAGTGTACCATCTTCAAACGTAGTAGGAATTTCGCTTGTAACTTCAATTTGATTAATACTGTTGCTACGAACATGATTATTATGTTCTACAACAATACCATAAATCTCATTAATAGCATCTACAATACGTTTGTTATCAGTAACAAGTTCTTCAGAAGTTTTATCTTGCTTATTAATAAGCAAACCTTGAAGTTCTTGAGCTTTTTGTTTTAATTTCTCAATATCACTTGCGGCTGTTGGTAAACCAACTTGTGCGGCAGTAACTCTATGAGGATTATCATAATTACGAATATGAGCATTGAAATTATCTTTGTCATTCTCGTAATCTTCTTTATCAAGTTTCTTGTTTATAGCAGCCCAAACATCTTGAAACTTTTTATTAACTTCTGTAACATGATTGTTAATCCAAACATTCAACTGTTTGAACCAACCTTTAACCCTATTTTCAAGAGCATCAATGTACTCTTTTTGAGGTCGAGATACAGGTTTATCCATATCGGCAGTGTTATCAACATTGCCAAGACCAACTTGTTCTTTTGTTACCTCATGAGGATTAAACTTATTATTAATATGTTCAAATAAAAGTTTTGTAAGTTGTTCAACAGGATTTAAGTCCTCAGCTGTAAGCTCACGAACATATACTTGAACATCAAGAATCTCATTAACAGCATCATTAAAATCAAAATTGGTCTTTACATTCGTCCGATAAATCCACCAAGATTTACCCTCGTGAACATAAATACCAGTAAGAGTGAATATCTGATTACTTATGATACCTTGTACTGTAATTGTATGTATAGAACGAACAATCGGTACAAGTATATAAAGATATTGTTGAGTTGGTTTAACCCACGGAACTTTATATTCATAATGTCCTACATCAATATTTCGAGATTCAAACTCGGTAATCTTTGCAGAACTAATATCAGATTTTTCAGTTAGCTTAAATAGAGCACTATTATCGTAAGCAGTTACATTAGTTAAGTCTATTTCAATCCTCTCCTTTGTCCTATATAAATATAGGTGGCCATTCTTTCGATAGTACATATATAATGTAGGAACTGTTTTAACACCAGCACCTTCACCATCTACTGTACCAATATATTCTCCGGTTTGGCCATTATAAACACTCGGATATACACCATCTTCAAGCACACCGAGCGCTACAACATTTCGAAGATTAATTACTGCCATACCAAGAACAATAACGAAATAAATACTCCAACTACAAAGTTAATAATAATAGGATGAATTTTAAGACCAATTATTGCTTTCTTTCTTGCAGCTTGAATACCACAAATAATGATTTGATAAGCTAATGTAATCCATAAACTCATAAACCAAGTAGCAATAGTAGCCTTAAATAAAATACCTACGACAGTAGCAATGACGAAACCAATAATAATATCGTCTTTATGTTCTGAATAATAACCACTTAAAAAAGTAGTTATTTTATTCCATATTTTCTTTATCATAATACTAATCGTATTTATTGTTATATGACGATTAATAATAATAATGGTGCAACTTGTATAGCTCGGCCTGCGGCCTCGCTCCCCGGTGGGGCAGGAGGTTGCACGCCCATTTGTCACATAACATTAGCATCATTAAGAGAATAACTCCTAACACCACAATTAATAGCATTAGGAGTTATCCTTGTGGTTACATTTTTAACAAATCAATTTCTTACTTAATGAGTGCCAATACCCCTTCAAGTGCAGTAATTGCAGAAGTTTTAGTATTGTCAATAGCAATAAATTGAGTAACCTGTAAACCCTCTGTATGTAAATTAAAGGGATGTGTGAAATCAGCACGAGAAGTAATTACATAAGTGTCATACATAACACCCTCGGTAGCTGTAAAAATATCACCATAAACACGGTCATATTCCTTGAAATTAGGATTATAACCTACACCAGCAACATCTGCTTCTTTCTCAAGTTTAGCAACTTGGTCATAAGTACCAACCGGAGTTTGATTCTCAGTACCCTCTTCAAGCGTAGCACGAAGAATACCATCAAACGTCACATAATACTCAAAACCTGCGGCACCAGTGAACGTAACACTTGCTTCGGTAAAATCATCAATCGTGATGCTATCAGCACCAAAACGAGCATTAATCTTAGTCAAAGTCTTTTCAACCTCAACTTTCAGACGAGCAATAATATCTGCACTTGCTTCATCAATTCCGTTGATAGTTACGCTGGCATTGTAAACTTCCAGAGGATAACCACCAAAAGAATTAATAGGCTTACACGAGATAATAACCTCAGCATCGAAACCTTGATAACCAATACCACGATTAGCTACGAGATTCGTAAACTTATACGTTTTACCAGCAGGAGCAAGATACTTTTCCTTATGTTGCTTCGACCACTTAGGATTAATCCAAACTCCGCGTTTAACCTTGCCATCACCAAGACCAAGAACAAACTGCAACATCTCATCATCCTTGACATCCGAAGCAGCTGCAACGACTTTACCAGCCGAATTAAGAAGAACAGCTTGTCCGCGAGTCAGCTTGCTAACATCATTATTAGCAAGTGTTGTCAGAAAATCATTTGCGACAATTACACTTTTCATTTTCTATTCTAAATTTGATTGTTGTTTAACAGCACTAAAACTGTCATCTTTAAGAACAAGAAGAATATCGCTAACTACACTATCTATGAAATCAGGTGTAACTTCCATATCTGACATTTGGTTAATATCAATATTAAAAAGACGTGGCTTCTTAATATATGAAATCTTAACCGCATCAACACAAAAATCATCACCGTAATAAACAAACAGCCTATCATCAACAAGTTCACTTATTGGATTAAGGTGTCTATTTTTATTACCATAGAAGTTATTTAGAGTAGCTCGAATATTTTCGGTAGCAATTAAATCATTTTCAGAAAACTTATTTCCTACATTTACGAACTCGTCATAAGTAGTATTATAAGTAATAACAGGAATGTCTGTATCATTAACTTTCAATGCAATTTCATCTTTTG
>OGQK01001848.1_pt1 | contig 10150 bp, 9 predicted proteins | sample 1553221 | NCBI WGS metagenome assembly OGQK01 (sample SAMEA2579996, study PRJEB22360) | human gut metagenome | biome: human gut; feature: human-associated habitat; material: faeces | place: Denmark | collected 2008/2010 | reverse complement strand
AGGTCTTTTTGCCGGTGGTCAGGTGCGCCACCATGCCGCAGAGAGCCGCGCCCACCGCCCCACAGAGGGCAGCGGCTCCGCCGCCGCCGGGTGTGGGCGACGCGGAGGACAGGTCGTTCAGAAATGCGCGGCAGGTCTTGTTGGTATCGTCCATGGCAGCCTCCTTAGAACAGTCCGTGAACCTCGCCGGTGGCGGTGTCCACGTCCACACGGCGGTACGCCGGGTCGGAGCCGGTGCCGGGCATCATGGAGATGGCACCCGCCACGGGGCAGAGGAACCGGGCCCCGCTGTATTCCAACACGTCACGCACCGGCAGACGCCAACCCTGGGGCACGCCCTTCAATGCCGGGTCGTGGGACAGGGAGAGATGGGTCTTGACCATCATGGTGCAGTAGTCGGCGTAGCGGGGGTCGGATTCGAAGCGCGCCGCCTTTTCCAGTGCCAGCGGCGACCAGTCCACGCCGTCGGCTCCGTAGACCTGGCGGGCGATGCGCTCCACCCGCTGGCGCAGGGGCAGGTCGTCGGGATAGAGGAAGCGGAATTGGGACGGCTCCTCGCAGGCGGCGGCCACCTCGCGCGCCAGCTCCTCGGCTCCCGCGCCGCCGTAACGCCAGTGGTCGGATACGGCGCAGCGGAGACCGTGCTCCCCGCAGAGGCGGCGCAGCAGCGCGATCTCGGCATCGGTGTCGGTGTGGAACCGGTTGATGCAGACCACGGGCGTGACGCCGGCTCTGCGGATGGTGTCCGCATGGTGCAGCAGATTGGCGCAGCCACGCTCCAGCAGGGCGAGATCCTCGCGGGTATACGCCTCCGGCAGAGGGCGGCCCGGTGTGACCGATGGCCCGCCGCCGTGCATTTTCAGGGCACGAACCGTCGCCACCAGCACGGAGACGTCGGGCTTCAGGCCGGACAGGCGGCACTTCACGTTCCAGAATTTTTCGAAGCCGATGTCGGCGGCGAAGCCGGACTCGGTCACGTGGTAGTCGAAGAGCTTAAGCCCCAGACGATCCCCGATGACGGAGGACTGCCCGATGGCGATATTGGCGAAGGGCCCGGCGTGTACCAGCACGGGCTGGTGCTCCACCGTGTAGCATAGCGTGGGGTTGACGGTATTCCGCATCCACGCCGTCATGGCACCGGCGACCTCCAGATCCTCGGTGGTGACGGGGTTCCCCCGCTTGTCGTATGCCAGAACGATGCTGCCGATGCGCTCGCGGAGATCCTTCAGGTCGCGGGCGACGGAGAGAATTGCCATCAGCTCGGAGCTGACGGCGATATTGGTGCAGGTGTCCATGGGGTAGCCGTCCATTTTGCCGTCGCCGCCGATGTGCATTTTCCGCAGAGCCTGACAGCAGAAGTCCAGCACGAAGCTCCACTGCACCCGCGCCGGGTCGATGTCCAGACGGCGCAGCCCCCGCTGCGCCAGCTGCGCGTCGTCGTAGTTGCGCTCGTGCTGCATACGGGCGTTCAGGGCGGTCATCGCCAGATTGTGGGCGTTCATAATGTCGTTGATGTCGCCGGTAAGCCCGAGGGAGAACTCGGTCATGGGGATGAGCAGGGCGTTGCCGCCGCCGGCGGCGGTGCCCTTTACGTTCATGGTGGGGCCGCCGGAGGGCTGGCGCAGGCAGCCGCCCACGTTCTTGCCCAGACGCCCCAGACCCTCGATCAGCCCCAGCGACGTGGTGGACTTCCCCTCGCCCAAGGGGGTGGGGGTGATGGCGGTGACCTCGATGTACTTGCCGTCGGGCTTCTGGTGCAGACGCTCCATGATACGCAGGAAATCCAGCTTGGGCGTTCTGCCGTGGGGCAGCAGCTCGGAGGGCAGCAGTCCCAGACGTTCACGGAACCACTCCGTGTCGGGAAGCTGACGCTCCGCCGCCGCGCCGATCTGCCAGTCCTTGTAGACGGTGGGGTCCAGTGTCACCCTGCCGGTGGGGTCGGTGTAGCTGCCGTTTTGGAAGTCAAATGCCATGCTGCGCCCTCCTTGCTATATGTTGGTGTATATTCTAAATGATTATACATCATCCTGTGTTGTGCCGTCAACAGGCGGGCGTATATCCGTTGGAATTATTTTACTTGCTTTTTGTCGGAAGCAGCGGTATACTATCGTCAGCGTTGTGTAGGAATGGTGCGTTAAGTGCCGGACGGATGGGAGGCTGCCGCCGGACGAAGGAGCTTGCTCCGCGATACCATTTCAGCTTCCACAGCGTAGATTTCACATTTATCTATATGGTGATACCTCCCATCCCAAGGATAAGGAGGTATTTTTTTATGCAGAAAAAAGAATTGGCTTGTGCCAGTACGCCGGTGTTCGACACCTACGCGCTGGCGGTGTGCGCCCTGCTGACGGCGTTGAGCGTGGTGCTGGCGCGGCTGCTGACGGTGATCCCCAGCGAGGTGAGCAGGTTTTCTCTGGAGGCGGTGCCCATCCTGCTGGCGGGGCTGCTGTTCGGCGCGCTGCCCGGCGGCGCGGTGGGCTTTTCCGCAGATCTGATCGGGTGCCTGTTCTCCCCCTATGGGTACAACCCCATCTTCTGCCTGCCGCCCATCCTCTACGGCGTTTGGGCGGGGATCATGCGGCGGTACGTGTGGAGAAAGCCTACCCTGTGGCGCGTGGCCGTGGCGGTGTTCCCCGCCGCCATCGCCGGGTCGGTGCTGTGGCAGAGCATGGCGTTGGCGTTGGTATACGGCGGTGAGGCGAAGATGCCGTTCTTCCTGACGCGGCTTGCCGCCCGCAGCGTGCAGTTCGCCGTGACCGCCTGCATTGACACGGTGCTGGTATGGCTGCTGGCGCGGCGGGACGCCCTTGCCCCCGCACTGCACCGGATGAAAACGAAGGGACGTGAGGAACATGACGCTTGAGGAGGCGTTGGCATATATACACCGCGTGGACTGGCGGGGCAGCGTTCCTGGGTTGGAGCGCATTGACGCGCTGCTGGGAAAGCTGGGACATCCGGAGCGGAGTGTAAAATACATCCACGTTACAGGCACCAACGGCAAGGGCAGCACCTGCGCCATGCTGGCATCGGTGCTCCACGCGGCGGGGTATACGACGGGGCTGTACACGTCGCCGTATATTTTCTGCTTCAACGAGCGGATGCAGGTCAACGGCACGGCGATCCCCGACGAGGATCTCTGTGCGCTGGTGGAGGAGCTTCGCCCGCTGGCGGACAGCATGGAAAACCACCCCACGGAGTTTGAGCTGGTGACCGCCATAGGGCTGACATGGTTTGCCCGGCAGAGGTGCGACGTGGTGGTGTGCGAGGTGGGCATGGGCGGTCAGAAGGACGCCACCAACGTGATACCCCCGCCGGAGGCGGCGGTCATCACCAACATCGGGCTGGATCACACCATCTATCTGGGCGACACGGTGGAGAAGATCGCCGCCACAAAGGCGGGGATCATCAAGCGCGGGTGCAGCGCGGTGCTGTACCCCTGTGCGCCGTCGGTGCAGGCGGTGATCGAATCGTGGTGCCGGGAGGTGGGCGCGCCGGTGGAGGTGGCGGACTTCGGAAAGCTCCGGCCGGTCAGCGACAGTCTGGAGGGGCAGGTCTTTGACTTCGGAGAGCTGCACGGTCTGCACCTGCCCCTGCTGGGCGGGCACCAGCTTTACAACGCGGCGGTGGCTCTGACGGTCATCGAAACGCTGCGGAGGCGGGGCTGGCGCATCCCCCAAGAGGCTGTGGCACAAGGGCTGGCGGCGGTATCGTGGCCGGGACGGTTTCAAGTGGTGCGGCGGGATCCGCTGGTGATCCTGGACGGCGGGCACAACCCCCAGTGCATGGCTTCGCTGGCGGGCGCGCTGGAGGAGTACCTGCACGGGCGGGAGATCACCGTTCTGACCGGCGTGCTGGCGGACAAGGATTTCCGGGAGATGTACGACGCCATCGCGCCGCTGGCATCGCGGTTCGTGACGGTGACACCGGACAACCCAAGGGCGTTGGCGGCGGAGGAGCTGTCCGCGTTTCTGGAGCGGTACGGCAAGCCGGGGACCGCCTGCGCCACCATCGCGCAGGGCGTACAACTTGCAGTGGCGGAGACACCGCCGGAGGGCGCGGCGGTGTGCTGTGGGTCGCTGTATCTGCTGGGAGACGTGGCGCGGGAGCTGGAAAGGGTATGAAAAAAGAGACGGCTTCGCCGTCTCTTTTTTTCGGTGGTCACGCGCCCTTTTCCACGTGGAAGCCGTATGTGGTGCCCGCCTCCGGCGTGTAGGCGTCCACGGACGCCATGGCGTACTCGCCGTTCACGTAGAACGCCCAATAGGTGCCGTCAACGTCGTAGTCGGCGGTCTCCCCGTTGACGGATTTGACGTACAGCCCGTACTGGGAGTCCTCCCCGGACACAACGCCCAGCTTCAGCAGAGCCGCGCCCACCGTTTCCTCGTCGGTGTTGACTGTAAAGGAGATGGACTTGCCATCCCCGCTCTGCACCTCCACGGTGATGGCGGTAGCACCGGTGCCGATGGTGGCACCGTCCGCCACGGGCAGCGTCACTTTTTCCGCGTCCGTGGAGGCATCCTTCTTGCCGCAGGCGGCAAGCGCGAAGGTCATTACCAGTGCCAGCAGCAGAGCCAGCAGCTTTTTTGCGGTCATTTTCATTGGTCGATTTACTCCTTATCGCAGATTCCTATGAGCAGGCAGCCGCGCCGCACCGCGACGCGCACCGCCGAGCCGGTGAAATGGTTGCTGACGCCCAGAGGGAAGTCCGCCGTCAGCGTTGCGCCGGACAGCGCGTATTGGGCTCCCTCGATGGTGATGCCCTCCGCGTCCGCGCCCCAGCAGAACACGGACAGGATGCCGTCTTCGCGGGCGGGGAGCGTCAGCTCTCCCCCGTCGCAGATGGCGGTGAAGCGTTCGCCGTCGCCGTAGAGCCAGCCCCGCCCGCCGCGGCGGGCGATGTAGGCAAGGGTCTGCATATTCGCCACGGTGTGATCCGTGCGGCTGCCGCCCATGCCGCCCAGCAGGCGGAAATCCGTCTCGCCCCGGGCGAAGCCCTCCTTGACGGCGCGGAGCATATCGGTGTCGTCCTTCTCCACCGGCAGGCGGAGGGTACGGTCGAAGTCCGGCGGCGTGGTCAGGGAATCGAAATCCGCCACCAGCAGCGTGGGGGTGATGTGCAGGGCACGGCAGACCTCCCAGCCGCCGTCGGCGGCGATCACGGTATCCGTGGGCTGAATGGGGTCGGGCAGACCGTAAAAGCTGCCCGCGCCGATGATGAAGCAGGACATGGGAGACTCCCTCCTTTCGGGTGCAAGCGGGGAAAATGGGGTGGCTATCGGGTTTGGTGAAATCAGGGTGGAAAGGCGACCCGCTGTCGGAGGGCATTTTCGTCCTGACGAGGACGAGGCTGCGCCGCCATACTCGGTGTATGGCAAGCAGACTTGGTGAAGTCAGGGCGGAAATGAACCCGACAGGGTTACATCCACATGGCAAAAAGGCGCAATAGTGTCCCCAACGCTCTGCGCCAGAAGGGACGCTTGGCAAGCCGCTGGGGCGTTATCGGCTCGCATTGGGCAAGAGTGCCGTCCATGTCCTCCAGAAGCGTTTCGATGGCGGGGACGTTGTAGAGCACCTCGCCGCACTCAAAGTGCAGCTGGAAGCTGCGGTAGTCCATGTTGACGGAGCCGACGAAGGCGATCTCGCGATCCGCCATGACGGTCTTGCCGTGGACAAGCCCGGGTGTGAAGGTGTATACCTTGACATTGTGCGCCAGCAGCTCGGCGAAGTAGCTCTCCGCCACGAGATAGGCAAACTTGTGGTCGGGGATGCCGGGCATGATGAGGCGGACGTCCACGCCGCTGTCGGCGGATAGGCAGAGTGCGCGGAGCATAGGCTCGTCGATGGCGAGGTAGGGCGTGGTGATGTAGACGGTCTGGCGGGCGCGGGAGATCAGCTGGAGGAAGAGATCCTCGGCGGCGTTCTCGGGGTTGTCGTCGGGGCCGTCCACCACCGTTTGGCAGAAGCCCTGCGTCATGGCGCGGTGCACCGGGCGGTAGTAGTCGTACTCGTGGTACGTCTGACCGTTCATGCGCTCCCACATGTGCAGGAACTCGCGGGCCAGTCCCCACGCGCCTTCGCCCTCCAAGCGGATGCCGCAGTCCTTCCAGTAGCCGAAGCGCTCGATGATATTGGCGGTACTCGTCGGCGATGTTGGCACCGCCGGTGTAGGCGGTGTCGCCGTCGATGCAGGTGATCTTGCGGTGGTCGCGGTAGTTGAAGTAGAGGCGGTTGACGTAGTGGTGGACGGGGTTGAATACCTTGACCTCCACGCCGGCATCCAGCAGCGTCTGCACCTTCTCGTTGGGCATACGCATCATGCTGCCGAAATCGTCGAAAATCAGCTTGACCTCCACGCCCATGCGGCTCTTATTGCAGAGAATATAGGACAGGCGATCCCAGATCTCGCCCTCCGCCATGATGAAATACTCCAGGAAGATGAAACGCTGCGCCTGCTCCAAACGCTCCAGCATATCGTTCAGATACGCCTCGCCGGTGGGCAGGTACGTCACCTCCGTGTTGCGGTAGAGGGGGAAGCCCTTGCTGCTGAGGTAGTTTGCCACGGTATACCACTGGGGAGAGGTCTGCCGCAGCCGTTCCAAATTGGTGCGGGAGATCTCCTGCTGGGCGCATGGCTCCTCGATGGGGGCGAGCTTTTTCAGGCTGAGACGCTTGGACTGGCGGTCGCCGTTCCAGAGCAGGTAGAGGATCAGTCCCACCACCGGCACGAACAGCACCAGAATGATCCAGCCGATCTTATAGCTGGTGGCACCGGGGCGCGACCAGATACGCACTGCCACCACGCCTGCCAGCACTTGCAGCACCGTATACGCCAGAGCCATGCGCTGCATGAGCAGGTCGCTGAGGACGATCACCAGCGCGATCTGCGCCAGCAGCAGCACCGCCACCAGCACAAGGCGCAGCGCGGCGGATATGCGCCGCTCTGTCCTCTGTTGTATTCTGGGCTTTCTCAAGGGTGATCCCCCTCCCTTCTCCGTATATTGATCTCTTTATATGCTTGCCGTTCCGATAGTCACTGCTGGGACGTATGCAGCAGGCACTGCTGGATCTCCCAGAGCTTGTCGGACAGATCCACGTAATACTTGTGGGGATAGTCGAAACGCTTGACCTCGTCCCAGAGGGTGTCCACCTGCTGGGCGCAGTACGCCTTGATCTCGGACAGCGGCGGGCAGTCGTAGACACGCTTGCCGTTCAGAAAGATGGGTACCAGCAGCTCACGCGCTTCGAAGTTGTAGACGGTCTTGCGCTTCCACGTTGCCATGGGGTCGAAGATGGTCAGATCCTTGGTCACGTCCACCTTCTCGTCGTGGACGGTGATATAGTCGGCGATCGCCTTGCCGGTATCGCGTCCGTAGAGACGGTAGACCTTCTTGAAGTGGGGAATGGTGATCTTCTCCACGTTCTCGCTGACCTTGATCTTGGGGATGATGGTGCCATCCGGCTCCTCAATGGCGACCAGCTTATACACGCCGCCGAACACAGGCTCGGACTTGGCGGTGATCATCCGCTCGCCCACGCCGAACATATCGATTTGTGCCCCTTGCAGGAGCATATCCTGAATGAGATACTCGTCCAGAGAGTTGGACACGGAGATCTTGCACTCCGTCCAGCCGGCGTCGTCCAGCATTTTCCGCGCCTTCTGGGTGAGGTACGCCAGATCGCCGGAGTCGAGGCGGATACCGCATTTGGTGATGCCCATGGGCTTGAGCACCTCGTTGAACGCACGGATGGCGTTGGGAATACCGGATTTCAGCGTGTTGTAGGTGTCCACCAGCAGCGTGGCGTTGGTGGGGTACGTCTGACAGTAGGTCTTGAACGCCTCGTACTCGTTTTCAAACATCTGCACCCATGCGTGCGCCATGGTGCCGCCGGCGGGAACGCCGTAGACCTCGTCGGAGATGGTGCAGGCGGTGCCTGCCACGCCGCCGATGTAGGCGGCGCGGGCACCCACAATGGCCGCGTCGGCTCCCTGCGCGCGGCGGGAGCCGAACTCCAGCACCGTGCGGCCCTTGGCGGCGCGGACGATGCGGTTCGCCTTGGTGGCGATAAGGCTCTGGTGGTTGACGGTGAGGAGGGTGAAGGTCTCGATGAGCTGCGCCTCGATCGCCGGGGCACGAACCACCACCAGCGGCTCCTTGGGGAACACGGGCGTGCCCTCGGGGATGGCGTAGATGTCGCCGGTGAAGCGGAAGTCCTTCAGATACGCAAGAAATTCCTCGGAGAACATATTGCGGCTGCGGAGGTACTCAATATCCTCGTCGGAGAAGTGCAGGTTCTCGATGTAGTCGATGAGCTGCTCCAGACCGGCTGCGTCAACCACCCCCGTGCGCGATGGCAACGCCGCCGCCATCGGGCACCTTGCGGAAGAATACATCGAAGTAGGTGATGCGGTCCTTGCAGCCGGCTTCAAAGTAGCCGTTGCCCATGGTCAGCTCGTAGAAGTCGCAGAGCATGGTCATGTTCAGCTTTTCCTGTGTTTTCATTCGTATACCTCAAATCGGTCTTTGCGCGGCGCGCAAAGTGTAGTGAGGGTATTATACCGCTTTTTTCCTGCTAAGGCAAGCCTTGACGTTTTTTTACGGGCAAGGGGTGAAAAACGCGAAAAAGCAGACAGGCGGCTGTTCGCCGCGGGCGCAGTGCAGCGGTGGCGTGACGCAGTGCGGGGGAGGTTACGTGGATATGCACAAAAATATTTTCAGTTTGCCTCAATAAATTTGGAAAAGCGATTGCAAATGATGCGGGATTTTGGTATCATCAGCGTAGAACGATTTGTACACGACCATGTACAGACACTGAAGGAGGAGACCATGAACAAAAAGTTTGAGAAGCTGGGCTTTTATCCCGCAGATATTCTGCTGCCCAAGGGACAGGACATGCACAAGTGGGCGGTCGTTGCCTGCGACCAGTTCACCTCTGAGCCGGAATACTGGCAGGCGGTGGAGGAGACGGTGGGCGACGCGCCCTCTACCCTGCGTCTGATCCTGCCGGAAGCCAACCTGAAGGCTCCCAACGTGGACGAGTACATCGAAAATATCAACAACGCCATGCGGAAGTATCTGGCGGACGGCGTGTTCGAGACGCTGAACGACTCCCTTATCTACATCGAGCGGCAGCAGTCCGACGGGCGCATCCGCCACGGGCTTATCGGCATGGTGGATCTGGACACCTATGACTTCACCCCCGGCTCCGGTGCGCTGACCCGCGCCACGGAGGGCACCGTGCTGGATCGTATCCCGCCCCGCGCCAAGGTGCGCCGCAACGCGCCCATCGAGCTGCCCCACGTGATGCTGCTCATCGACGACCCCGACAAGACCGTTATCGAGCCGGTGACTGCCGCCGCTGACACCATGGAGAAGATCTACGACTTCGATCTGATGCAGAACGGCGGACACATCCGCGGCTTCAAGCTGTCCGACAAGCAGATCGACGCCGTGGCTGATGCGCTGGAGGGGCTGACCACCGACGAGGCGATGGAGAAGAAGTACGGCGTGTCCGGCGTGGCTCCCCTGCTGTTCGCCGTGGGCGACGGCAACCACTCCCTCGCCACCGCCAAGGCGTGCTACGAGGAGCAGAAGAAGGACAAGACGCCGGAGGAGTATCTGGCTCTGCCCGCCCGCTACGCGCTGGTGGAGGTGGTGAACAACCACGACGACGCCTTGCAGTTCGAGCCCATCCACCGGGTGCTGTTCGGCGTGGATCGCAAGAAGTTCATGGACGCCTTCCGCGCCGCCTATCCCAATGCCTATGAGGGCAAAGGCGACGGGCACACCATCGAGTTCGTGTGGGACGGCGAGAGCCACTTCATCACCGTGCCCGATCCCAAGGTGCAGCTGGCGGTGGGTACGCTCCAGAGCGTCATCGACCAGTATCTGAAGGAGAACGGCGGCGAGGTGGACTACATCCACGGCGACGACGTGACCCGCGAGTTGGGCAGCAAGAGCGGCAACATGGGCTTCCTGCTGCCTGCCATGGGCAAGGAGCAGCTGTTCAAGACCGTTATGGCGGACGGCGTGCTGCCCCGCAAGACCTTCTCCATGGGTCATGCCCAGGACAAGCGGTATTACATCGAGGCGCGGAAGATCGTGAAGTAAGGCTGGCGCAAACCGGTACCTTATGCTATAATAGTGCTGCG
>OGQK01001845.1_pt1 | contig 10156 bp, 10 predicted proteins | sample 1553221 | NCBI WGS metagenome assembly OGQK01 (sample SAMEA2579996, study PRJEB22360) | human gut metagenome | biome: human gut; feature: human-associated habitat; material: faeces | place: Denmark | collected 2008/2010 | reverse complement strand
CGGGTGCGTGGATTGAAACATCGTCTCCGGACATTCCGCACACTCCGCTTTAAGTCGCACCCTCACGGGTGCATGGATTTAGATGTCGCAGTAATATCCCTGGAATGAGAAGGAGCAGTTGGCTATAACACTCATTAAAAACACCCTTCACTAAAAATGAAGGGTGTTTTGACATTCATGAAAAGAAACGGCTCAGAAGCCTTCTATCATTTCCGGGGTTAACCCCGGTAGATCATATTTCTTTACAATATTTCCATCCTCGGAGATTTCAATGGAATGGTGAACCTTGGCAGAAGAGTATTGACCGCTTTTACAGTTATGTTCCCACCAAATGACTTTTTGAATAGACATGCTACCTTCCGGTCGTGCAGAGGAGGCGTCTCCTTCAAACATCTGAGGAAGCGCTTGTTTGAAAATGGATGCATCTTCATCCGAGAAGCCTGTGAGTTCTGCCAGCTGCGGATTGATTGCTCCAAAGAAGACATAGGTGCCCTTGTCCACCCGGTGCTTCATGCCCATGGTGTCGGAAGATTTTTTGCTGCCGTCTCCGTCATTGCTGACGCTTTTCGTGATTTGTGTACTAGTGATATTCACCGTATCTCTGCTGAAGGCAGGTTGAATAGTGACCGGGCCTCTGATCCCTATGGAGACGCCGGTGCCTTTTGCCGCATCTTTGTCTTTTAAGGCAAAGACCTGTCCAAAAGCTCTCACATCATACCATTCCTGACAGGCTTTTTGTGCCAGTTCAGCAGACGTACCTTTTTGTTTCAGGATGGGAGTAGCACGTTCTTTCAATGTTTTATAGTCGTCTACACGTCTGTCGTCTGACTGGACAAAGATGTTTTGTCCCATGTCCATCAGTTTATTGCGGATTTTTCTTTTAAGACAGACATCGGAGATTTCTCCGAGTCCTTCCAAGGTGGTTCTGGGCCGGTTGCCATCGAGAGGGTCTCCGTTGGGGTTAGCGTTCGTAACGGTAAAGATGACGGCAAAGTCGATTTTGTGATTAAGGCTCATGATGTGGTTTTATAGTGTTGAATTAATATTTTATTCTAAGATTTATTCTGCCAGTTCAGCATTTTTTTCTTCTTTAGTTTTGTAAATGAAGGCTCTCTGGCAGTGGTAGCCGAGGAGGTAGGCTCCGGTTAATGGCGCGTTATCCATGAACTGTCCCATGAGGAATGTTTCCATGATATTGTCTATGTAAGCATCATAGCTTCTCAAGAAAGAAACGGTGTTTTCATTTTTTTTCAAAATGTTGCGATAGGGCTGAATGCTTTTTTCCAGCATGGGCCATGTTTCTGACGGTCTTTGCTGGAACCGCTGCATAAGTTTTTCCGCATTGGTAGGGCGGGAGGTTTTCGTGATATTTAACGCTGATGTTTCGATGGCTTCTGCAACGGCTAAAAGACGGCCGAAGAGGTAACTGCGATCTGTGATTTTTGGATCAAGGCTCATGGTATCTGAGGATGAAGTGTTTATTTGTGGATGGTTATAAAGATAAACGGAACAGGATATTCCCAAGGTCATTTCCCATTCCCACCATTCCATGGCATGCCGTTTGGATGCCTGGGTGACGCATTGCTTTTCCAGGTCCGGAGGGATGGGAAGATTGTGAAGAATGCAGGGTAGTAGTCTGGAGAGGGCGTGTTTGCGTAGTTTATCATCTACCTTTATTCCATACGCTGCTTTGACAATCATGGAGATAGACGGCGCGCCAATATAAGATCGGTCGTTTCCTTCCTTGTCTTTAGGAAGGCGTTGTTTCCAACTGGCTTTGGAATGCCAGGAAAGCAGGTTGTTAAGGTATTCGGAGACGGTAAATTCCTGAAAGCTGGAGAGGGACATGCGCCCCGGCGACGCAGAATTCAAGCTGAGAACAAGAACACGGTTTTTAATATCGTTTTCATTCAATGATGTCCGCAGCAGCTCTTTTCCTCCTCCGGAGAGTTCTTTTTTAAATTGCTTAACCAATTGGGTGACCTGGTCATTCGGTGTTGGCTGGTCGGGCGTGTAGTGTTCCCATTCCTGCACATTGCCGCAGGGAGACGGAACTTTCAATAGACCGGGAGACCAGGCGAGAACGACAAGATCTCCATCATACCAGCCTTGGCGGGAGATAAGCCAGCGAAGCGCGCTGTGGGCTTTTTGGGTGACTTCCGTACTTACTCCGCACGCTTCATCCGCTTCAATGAATCTGCCGCGGTAGGTATAGCCGGAACTGTCATTGGAAGAAATGAGTTTGGCCTTGTCTCCGGCGTTTCTGATGCGCGCCGGGTGAGTGGTTGCCAGCGGTGCTGTTTTTCCCAGGATATAGCACATCCCTTCTTTGTTGGCCTTGGATTCCGTATAAATCCGCCAGGATTCGTACATGGCAGGGTCTTCATACACTTCCGGAGGGTTTCCATCTCTGCTGTTGACCTTCCATCTTATGAACGCATTTTCCTGGGTGGATGCTCCCAGAATTTCAAAGATAGCGGGCATTTCCTGTTTATCCCCTTTCCATACAGGAAGCAGAGTGTTGGTGGAATTTTCCGCATATAGAATTCCCTTGCTGATCAAGTCCGTGATCAGGGATTTTTTACGAATATAGGCCAGAACGGCATTCAGTTTGACATTACCGGGATCAAACGCCGCCCATTCCGATAATTGCTGTTCATATTGTTCGTAGGATTCCTGAAGGGTTTTGAGTTGTTTGGTCCGTTTGACCGGGGATTCTTCCGGAGGGAAATAGTCGGTGTTATCACCTGCCACGTATTGGAGCTTGTCACACAGAGGGTGGGCGCAGGCTCCGCTGGTGCGCCCCCCTGAGGCTTCCGTAACGGGGATGATGGTGGGTTGACTGTTCTGATTATTGAGGGATGCATTAATTAGCTCTCCCTGTTTGTTCAGTGTGATAGTGATGTGAGCATTCTGCATGCTGTGGTACAGCGGCAGAAGAGGGGTAATGAGGCGTTCTTTCCTGTTGCCGTGGGCCGGTTCTTTGTCAATACGACCCACATAATCACGGTTTTGTTCATAGGTGGCGTATAAGGCGTACATCCAGTTCATCGTTTTCTTTTTCCTTTCATTCTCCCAGGCTCAGATCATTCAGTCCGCTGGATCTTGGAGGGCATGCCGCCATGGGGCGTACATGCTTGACAATTTCGCATTTTTCAGGGCGCACGAAGCGGATCGTTCCATTTTCCATGACCGGACGCCAAAAACGTATGGAAAGCTCCTCTTTTCCCGTTTCATCCGGATAATTGAAACCATGGAACATGAGTCCGAAGGACGTGTTTCCATATTGGTCATAGAATCCCTTTCCTTCTCCAAACCGGCATGGTTCCACGTATCCCTGGCATTCCCTGGTTCCCAACGCGATGTCCCTACGTCCTCCGCGGTCAATCATGCGCTGGGCAATTTCATAATGCTTGCCGTCGATCCGGTCCTTGGACATATCCGGACGGTACATGTTCCATTCAAAATGAGCCTTGACTTGATATTCCACATCTTGAAGGTAGGTATATACGGATAAATCCGCTCCGGCTTCATGATATTTGATTAGTTTCATATTTTTGGGAACCAGACGGATAGGGTGCATTATCCTCACCTCGTCAATTAACCAGACCAGGGTGGGTTTCCAGTAGACCGCCTTTACAATTCCTTTCAGGGCTTCATAAGTGGGGATTTGATAGGAACATTTTTCTCCGCCTATCCGGGTGAGAGGGTCGGAGAAAAGCGCATATTTCCCATAGACCTTAAATTCGATTTGATTAAGCATGAATATAAAGCTGTTGAAATTTTTAAACCCGGGAAATAGTCAGCGCACCGGAAGTCTCTCCGGGGTCTGTGAGAAAGCCCAGAAATGGATCATATTTATTAGGGACTGTTGTATAAATATCCACTCCTTCCTGTATACGCATGATGTCTCCCGCATTCAAGTATTTTCCAAGAAGTCGGTTGGAAATTGCGACGGAATAGGCTCTGGCTTTTTGGATCCATTCATTCCATTGTTTCCATTCTTCATCCGTATGAGGATTCATGTTCCAGAGCTTTTCCCTGCATTCTTCTCCTCTTCCATAAGGGGTGATAACAGCTATTGTATCATCCTGGATCGGATGATAGTGGCGTGCTGCCGAGTCAAAGGCCTGGAAAAGACGGAGGGGAGCATATTTGGGCTGCTGACGGGGAACTGTCAGCAGTTTGAAATTTTGAGATAGCGCATCCTCCATGTTGGTGGCGACGCCGGAGCATGTAAACGGGTAGGACAGATGGTCATGATTATACGAGCGAGTGAGCTTGCCATAGAATTCCTTAAAATAGAGTGAAACGGATTTGTTTCCCAGAATTCCTCCTTCTTCAGGATCACAGATCATTCCCATAGCAATTTCTCTTCCGATTTCAAGTTCCGGTAGAAAATCCAGTTTTTCCAGATTGCCTGCGGGATTAATCAGGATAACTCTTCCCCCGGGGCGGTTGGCGTCCCTGTTGCAGCGGCCTGCCGCCTGAGTGCAGGAATCCAGGCCGGCCACGCTCCGTATGATCACGTCAAAGTCTACGTCCACTCCGGCCTCAATGAGGCCGGTACTGATGCACACAACGGCTTTTCCCGTCCTTCTGGCTTTTTCCAGAGATGCCTTGTCAATACGGTTCGTGATGATTTCTTTCCTGTGGGCAGGGCACATGTTGGTGCTGAGGTGGAAAACGTCCGCCTCTGTATTCAGATCCCGGCAGGCGCAGGCCAGTTTGGAGGCCAGTTTTTTGGTGTTTACGATGACGAGGGTGGGGCCTTTGGAGGAAGCTTGCTCCATGATGGAGTCCCTCATTTTTTCTACAGTCCAGTAATTGGAGGGTTTCCGTTCACAGACAACCTCGCATTGACGGAATTGGCTAAATTGATCGAAGTAAGTTTGACTGTCCGGAATAATAGGTGTTTCGATGAGATGAGCATGCGTTCCGTCTTCCGTGGCAGTTTCTGGAGGAGTAGCCGTACAGCGGATGGTGCTGCTGTGGCAGATGCCGGAGAGAAAATCCAGCGAATGTTCAAAAAGCCGTAGTGAGGTTGGGGGAATAGCTTGCACTTCGTCAAAAATAACAACGGCATTTGCCAGGGAGTGCATGCGCCGCACATGCTGTTTGCCGGATGCATATAAGGCATTCAAGTATTGGACGGATGTAGTGAGTACAATGGGAACGTTCCATGTCTGAGTGGCTTCCATATACCAGGTTTTTCTTTCCGGTGACCATGGTTCCATTTCTCCCTCCTTGTTAAGGGTTTCCTTCACCAGATTGGAATGATGCTCCAGGATGCAGTCTTTATATTCATTTCCAAGTACTTTCCGGATGGCATTGGCCGTTTGGTCAAGAATGGAAGTATAGGGAATGATGTAGATGATGCGTGACAAATGGTGCCGCCGTGCATGTTCCAGGGCAAATCTGAGGCTTGAGAGGGTTTTGCCTGCACCGGTGGGAAGTGTAAGGTTCCACTTGCCAACTCGTCCTGGCGCAGCTTGAAGGCACTCCTGCGACATGGCTGCCCGGCTTTGATTGATGGGAGTATCAGCCTTGAATTGTTCGAGATGTTTATTCAAGTTTTTTAACATTCCTTCCCAATCCGGTTCCGGAATGCTTTCGTAGCTTCCTTTTCCGGAAGCACTGGTGTAATCCGCTTCGATAAGGCTGCTCAAGCAGAACCGTGCGATTAGTCCGGCATGGAATGCTTGTTTTTTTGGACAGTAGCCAAACAGGGTGGTAAGGAGGGTGTAAACATTCTTGAATTCCGTGGCCAGTTCCGTTTTTTTCAGGAGAGAGTAGTAATGATCTTTCTCCTGAAACGTCAATTTGGACAGGATTTCATCAAGATGGGTTTTCTCTCCGGATTTTTCCATGCGCTTGGAGAATACGTCATCTCCGGACATCGTGCCACGGAAGCAGTCAATGAGAGCAGAGTGGTGATGGGAGGCAATACATAAAGCAATGATTTGCCGGAAGATAAAAAATTCTTCAGAGTCCTCCGGGATGGGAAAATAATTCCAGACAAACTGGGCTCCAGCAGTAGAATGGTCTATGCCGCCTTTTGGAATTGGAGGACTGATATGTTGAGAGAGAGCATCCATGTATTGCTGAAAGTCTGCACTCATTTTGCCGAAGTCGTGCATGCCGCCGATCAAGGCCCCAAATTGCGATAGTCCTAAGGGAGCAAGCAGGGTGGACATCGTACGGGCACATTCTTGTTCGTGAGTGGAAAGAGACTGATGGGGACGAGCCTGATACATGTGAAACTATCATAGGTTCCATATGATCATTTGCAATATATGAATTGATTAATTTAGTGTTTTATTTAGTGTTTCACCCTGAACAGAATTTCCAAGATGTCTTCTTCCTTTTTTTCAGTGCCCCTGGCGGCATTACAGCATTACCTGTATTGTCCCAGGCAATGCGCGCTGATTCATCTGGAATGCGTGTGGGCTGACAATCAATTTACGGCGGAGGGGAATGTATTTCATGAACGGGCGGATTCCGGCATGACGGAAAACCGCGGGCGAAAGAGGATTCTGCGTTCTCTTCATATTTCCTCCCTCCAATGGGGAATTCACGGCATTGCGGATGTCGTGGAGGCTGTTTATGCTGACAAAGGCGGCATTCCCGTATCCATGACGCCCGGGGAGTACAAGGTGGGCAAGCCCAAGCCGCACCGTGTGGATGAAGTGCAGGTGTGCGCCCAGGCCTTGTGCCTGGAAGAAATGTTTAGGTTGGAGATTCCCTCCGGTTTTCTGTTTTATGGAAAGACCCAGAAAAGGATGGAGGTGGTATTTGATGAAGAGCTGCGTACTCTGACAGCCGGGGTTATCAGGAATGCCAGGGAGGTTTTAACCGGGGGAGTGACGCCGCTGCCCATGTATTCCAAAGCCTGCAAATCCTGTTCCCTGGTCAATGACTGTCTTCCTGACGTTTGCCGGGAGCACAGGAAGACCATGAAAGCCCGGGTGGATAGTGTGTTTGAAGACAGCCTGGAAACAAATGAAGCCGATGATTTATGAAGAAGCATTTAAATACATTGTTTGTGACGCTGGAAGGATGCTGGCTGTCCAAGGATGGCGATACCGTAAAAGTCAATTCGGAAGGAACGTGTCTGCTGCGGGTTCCCCTCCATAATTTGGAGGGTATTGTGACGCTGGGATGGGACATAGGAGTTTCCCCTTATTTGATGGGGGCCTGTGCGGAACGCGGCATCACGCTTTCCTTCTGCAATCCTTACGGTAAATTCCTGGCTGGCGTACAGGGATTCATGAAGGGAAATATCCTGTTGCGTCGGGAGCAATACCGCTGGGCTGATGATGAGGCAAGATGGGTTGGCGTTACCCGGGAAATGATAGGAGCCAAAATTGCGAATTGCCGCAGTCTGCTTTTAAGGGCGCAGAGAACGTACGGGAAAGATTTGTCGGAAGCGGTGGGCCGTCTGGCTGCTTTTTGCCGCATGGCCCGCGGGTGCAGTTCCGGCGATATGCTGCGGGGCATTGAAGGTTCCGCTGCGGAAACCTATTTTTCCTGCTTGTCTCATTGCCAGAGGACGGAAGAGCCGGAGCTGGTGTTTGAAGGCCGCAACAGACGTCCTCCCAAAGATTGTTTTAACGCTCTTTTATCTTTTCTATACAGTTTGTTGTGCCATGACGCCAGGTCTGCCCTTGAAAGCTCCGGCATTGATGCCGCCGCAGGCTTTCTGCACCGTGACCGTCCGGGGCGTCCCGGAATGGCTTTGGACCTGATGGAGGAATTCCGGGCTCCTCTCGCCGATCGCTTGGCCCTTACCCTGATTAACCGCAAGCAGATATCCTCAGATGATTTTGACAAGGAAGAGTCCGGAGCCGTTTTTTTGAAGGAAGATTCCCGTAAAAAAGTATTGAATGCCTGGCAGGAGCGGAAAAAGACCGTGCTGGTGCATCCTTTTCTTCAGGAAAAAACCACCCTGGGATTGCTGATTCACATTCAGGCCCTTTTGCTGGCACGCCATTTGCGTGGGGATCTGGATTGCTACCCTCCGTTTATCGGCAAGTAAAACGAGCTGTTGTCATGTATATTCTCATTACGTATGATGTAGCTACGGATGACAAGGCCGGACAGCGGCGATTGCGGCAAGTTGCCCGAGCCTGTGAAAATGTGGGCCAGAGAGTACAGAATTCCGTATTTGAATGTGAATTGGCTCCTGCCCAATTGGTTGACATCAGGAACAAGTTGCTTAAAATTATTGATAACGAGAGTGACAGTCTCAGAATTTATCATATGGGGTCCAATTGGCATCACAAAATAGAACAATTGGGCAAGGAGAAAAGCTATGACATCTCCGGTCCCTTGATTATTTAAAGACTGTTGAACATGGCTTGTGCGCCAACCTCAAGCTCACACGAATTCTCCGGCAAATCGGCGATTGGTGTAATGCATTGGGAATAGAAGATTGACAGATAAATACCCGGAAAGAGAAACCGTGCAATGACGGTCATTTTAGGGAGGTTGGCGCAAAGTATGATTTGCTCTGTTGAGTAGCAATGTATAAGGTCGGGTGCTGTCGCACTCCGCAGGGAGTGCGTGGATTGAAACTGCGCCGCATCATCAAAAACAATGTCAGATACAGTCGCACTCCGCAGGGAGTGCGTGGATTGAAACCGCTCCATGTCGTCCCCAAGCAACCTGATGCAGGTCGCACTCCGCAGGGAGTGCGTGGATTGAAACCCCTTCCGGGATGCGGCTTGGGTATGTGAAAAGAGTCGCACTCCGCAGGGAGTGCGTGGATTGAAACCATGCTTAGGGTGAAAGTTGCGGAATACGCTTTCCGTCGCACTCCGCAGGGAGTGCGTGGATTGAAACTACAGGAAATATTTTATAACTTAATTAACCATGCGTCGCACTCCGCAGGGAGTGCGTGGATTGAAACGTTGTGTTTAGCCGCTGTATTTTTGAGAGTTCAGGTCGCACTCCGCAGGGAGTGCGTGGATTGAAACTTAGCGGTTTGGCCGTTGTGGCGGTCAAAATTGGGTCGCACTCCGCAGGGAGTGCGTGGATTGAAACCACGGGCTCGTGCTGCCCAGAAGCGTCGGAGACAGTCGCACTCCGCAGGGAGTGCGTGGATTGAAACTGTCACTCAGCTCATGGAGTTGCTGGGCGACGAAGTCGCACTCCGCAGGGAGTGCGTGGATTGAAACTCCATGATGGTCTTGGCGTCGCCGGAAGCGTCGCGTCGCACTCCGCAGGGAGTGCGTGGATTGAAACATGACGAAGGCAAGCTTCGAGAGGATGCCGTCTAGTCTCACTCCCCAGGGAGTACGTAACTCTATCATCTGGAAAAGAAAAAGCTCTCCAGGCTTGTTTGGTCTGGAGAGCTTTTTTGTTTCATCATCCTGTTAAGTTGTCAGGAAGAGGGGTGATTATTGAGGTTGAGTTCTGCCGGGGGGAGGGACTGGAGCAGGGCCAGGATGGGGTCCTGTGGCACGGCTCCCATTTCCCGCTGGCGTTTGAATTCCTCCTCTTCCTGCTGGAGGGCCGCCAGTTTGGTATCTTCCACCAGGGCCTTGAATTTGTCCGCCTGGTATTCCCCATCCGTATCCCGGAAGACGCGGGCCAGCCAGCGGCGTTTTTCTTCCGTACTGAGCAGGGGCTCTTTCATGGGCTGGGGAGCGTGTTTTTATCCAGCAGGTTTCCGGCAAGCTGTTCTCCATCCGTGGTGGGGCGGTAGACGTAAGGGCGGCTGTCCCCGAAACGGTTGATGTATCCCTGTGCAATGAGGTCCTGCAGGATGTTGGTAACGGTATTGGGATGCAGGCGCGTGGCTTCCGTAATGGTGCTGTGGCGCCTGTATCCGGCAATGACGGCCAGGATGACCTGGGCGCTGCTGAGGCGGAAGTCCAGCCTGCGGACGTTGGAGGCGAATATCTGTATGAAATCCAGGGCTTTCATGAGCTTGTATTCACAAGTTGTTGTTATGTTGCTGCCTTGTTATTCTCCTGTTATTCACATTCCTCCGGGCAGGCGGGCGACTTGATTTTCCTCAGCAGGTCCAGCAGGGGGTGGGAGTCGTTGGAGAAACTCTGCACCGCATTGACGGTTGCCGCCTGCGGGAGAATAATTTTATGAAATTCCTGGTGAAGATTCTGGCGAAGGCTCTGGTTGCCCGTCAGGGGCA
>OGQK01001841.1_pt1 | contig 10164 bp, 8 predicted proteins | sample 1553221 | NCBI WGS metagenome assembly OGQK01 (sample SAMEA2579996, study PRJEB22360) | human gut metagenome | biome: human gut; feature: human-associated habitat; material: faeces | place: Denmark | collected 2008/2010 | reverse complement strand
AATCCCAGATACATTTCATCACAACCTGTTCTGCACTTGTTAATTCTTTTAATTCCATAGCTAAATCCCCTTTATCTTTGTTATTTATTCTATATTTATAGTCATATCGCATTCAATAATACTTCTACTTTGATAGTTATATCATAACAAAAATCTTCTTAAATGTAAATATCCTTTCCTTGCAATTTCGTATGATTTCTTGGAGCTTAATTTATTTGCTTTCATATAAGAAAAAATCGCAGCCAAGATATACCTTAACTACGATCCTTCATTCATTACCCAATTCCGCCTAACGCAATCCCAAGCACCAATACCAAAATACAGATCGGTACATAAATATATTTGCAGATTGGATAATACATCTTTGTAAATTTTGTTTCTCTTCCTTTGTTTATCTGTGTTTCTACATATTTCTTTCCGGCGATCCAGAAGAACATGATTCCTGCGAGTCCTGCTCCTAGTGGGCAGATGTAAATGGATAGGATATCCATCCAGTCAGATACGATGCCCTGGATCAATAAGGAGACGATCACGCCAATCACTGCGATAATCACGCAGGCGGTCTTTCTTCCTACGTGAAGCTTTTCCTGTACGGTTGCGATCGGTGCTTCGTAGAGATTGATCAGTGATGTCATTCCCGCAAAAAGCACTGCAACGAAAAAGATGATCGCGATGATCGTACTTCCTGGCATGGAGCTGATCAGGTTTGGAAGATAGATAAATAACAGCCCCGGTCCTCCTTGATCCAGTGTTGCTCCAGTTGTTGCCATAGCTGGGATGATCACGAGTGCTGCAAGCATCGCAGCAACCGTATCAAAAAATGCAACTCTTGCCGCAGATGATGGGATATCTTCTTCATCGGATAAATACGATCCATAGATCAATGTTCCATTTCCTGCGACGGATAAGGAGAAGAAGGCCTGTCCTAGTGCAAAGATCCATGTCTTTGGATCTAAGATGGCCGCCTTATCGACTCTGAAAATATATTGATATCCCATTGCTGCCCCTGGCTGAAATACCACGTAGATTCCAAGGATCACAAACAGTGCAAAGAAAATTGGCATTAAAATCTTATTGGCTTTCTCAATCCCTGCTCCTACACCAAAGATTAAAATACACATGCATAAGATCAAAGCTAAAATCTGCCAGATGTTATTTCCAAATGCAGATGCCATTGTTCCAAAACGTCCGCCAAATTCTTCGATCGTCTTTGGTGCAAGTGTTGCCCCTGTGAAAGTTCCAACAGCATATTTTAAGATCCACCCCATCACAACTGTATATCCGATTGCCATAGCAAGAGAACCAAGAACTGGTATCATTCCTAACCCTTCCCCGACTTTTCTCTTTCCTTTCTTCTCACAGACCATCCCAAATGCATCAATCGGTCCAGACCTTGCCGCACGTCCAAAACTCATCTCTCCGATCACACCAGTGGATGCGATCACAACGACAAAGATAAAATATGGGATCAAAAAAGAACCTCCCCCATACAAAGATACCCTTGTCGGAAACATCCATATATTTCCCATACCAACTGCCGAACCAATGCAGGCGAGGATAAATCCCCACCTGCTGTTAAATGATTCTCTTTTATCTTTCATATTTCAATTTTATCCTCCTGATTTTACTTTTTAAACTTCAAGTCTGTCGGTGTCAATACTCCATCATCTCCAAGCTGCTTCCATTTATATGTGAAATTCTTCTTTGCTGAATGTATCTTCTGTCTGTTGATCGTTTGACCTTTCATACCGATCAGCTGTTCATTTATAATAACATATGCTGTATCTTTTTGCATCTGGTATTGTTTTATTTTAGGTGAAATATAGGCTGTTTTTTTGATCTTGACATCATCTTTGTTCATTTCGATGATCTGAATCTTTTTGACTGCACAGTCTGCTTTAAAATCCACACGGTATGTCATCTTTCCTTCTTCTGTATCCACAGAAAAAGATTGGCTGATCACAGACCCTCCTGTTTTACAAAGATCCTGCACAGAAGACCTTCCTGAAGGTTCCAGATAAAATGTACCATCTGCTCTTTTATATACACTTCCAATCTGCACTTTTGTGATTCCTTTTGTTTCCTGAACATAAATTGTTGCCTTACATGACTGGCCTGTCTTTTGCCATTTATCTTTTTGGATCTCGCCATCTTTCATATTAGAGCCGCCTGAAAAATGAGTCAACTGTGGATCACCATCCATGCTGATCGTATTTTCTTTCTGATCGTATTTATGAAAAAAGAAATATCCCTTGATCTTTTTAAAATGAACAAATCCTTTTTTATCTTTCTGCCCAACGGTTGTTCCTTCCATCTCTGGATCTGGAATGTCTGGATCATCCAGACTCTTTCCTACAACTGCATAAGCACCATACAATGTTTTCTTTACTGTTCCATCCTCGTCTTTTTTTGCAAGGCGGCATCCTGATAGAGTTGCTGCCAGCATCACAACCATTGCCAATACTCCTGTTTTTCTGATTTCCCTACTCATCTTCTTCCTCCAATCTCCCGTCAAATTTCAAGATATCCCCGACATCGCACTCAAGATAATAGCAGATCTTATTGATCGTTGAGAAACGTACTCCTTTTGCCTTGCCGCTTCTTAAGATTGACAAGTTTGCTTCTGTAATATGGACTTTTTTACATAATTCTTTGGATGTCATATTTCGCTCTTTTAAGATGTCATCCAAATGTATTTTAATTGCCATAACTATCATTCCTTCTATATAAACTGGTCATTTTCTTCTTTTAGTTGTTTGGTCCGCTTGAAGTATTCATGGAAGATCAATGCTCCAAATGCTATGATCAATGGTTCCATGGATACATCTGGTGCAAATGTAACATTTACATTCTGTAAGGTTGCTCCTAGTAAAAACTGGTAAAAATTCAGGATAAAATCTGATATGACTGTAACCACTGCAGTAACCTTTGCGACACTTGCAAGTCTTGCCACTGTCATCATCTGCTGCTCTTCCTTATGATCTTCGATTGCTTTTACTACATGAATGATGTTGATAAATAGCAGGATTGTCATAATGATTGGTAATAACTGTAATACTGATTTAAACCATTCTATCGAAGATACATTTTGCAGTTTATTTTCGCTCTTATGAAGCAGTTCAAATGTCTTTGCATATGTGATCAAAAGCGTGTAATAACTGACTAGCGCAGCAATGAGTCCTTTCATTCCAAAATATAAGCGGCTTTTCCAATTCTTCTGGCTGTCATCTCCAAGAAAACGGATTGCTTTCATGATCAACCACATAATCAGGACGCTGTAAATGATGAATGCGTAAATAATTTTCATTACAATCAGACTACTCTGGTCCATTGAAAAAATGTCTGGCATTTTCTGATACATGAGTCCTGGATTGATGAACATATACAGGGAATAAAATAATAGCCCTGTGAATGCAACAAGTAATATGTCTTCTTTGTGTGTTCTTCCTCTTTTTCTCTGATAGATGATATAGATTGCTGGTATCATTGAAATGGCTGCGTATATGATGATCGCGATGACATTTCCTATTGCTGAACTTAGGGATAGAAATCTTAGCCCTTTTCCTATGAGTTCAAATGGTAAGTACATGATCTGTAGTGCTGCTGTCATATGTAGGATTTTGCTTGCTATAAATGCAAAAAGGATTCCTGCGATGACTTCGATCAGGATTAGTTTATTTATGTTTGATTTCATCCTATCTACCTCCAATTATTGTTTTTCGATAATTTCAAGATTATTGTAGCATAAAAATTATTGAAAAACAATAATTTTTTCAACACCTTTACATATTGCTTCTTTCTGATACACAAAAATCCCCTGACACTATTATCTGCCAGAGGATTTTAATTCTCACTTTATTTTATTTTCAATCACAATTAAGCACGTAATTCAACGCCTAATTTCTTCAGTTCATCAAGAATCTTCTCAACGATCTTAGATACTTCTGCGTCTTCTAACGTACGGTCTTTTGCTCTGAATGTTAAGGAGTATGCTACGGATTTATATCCTTTTTCGATCTGGTCTCCTTCGTAGACATCGAATAATTCGTAGGATTCGAGAAGTTTTCCACCTTTATCTTTGAAGATCTTCTCAAGCTGTCCAACGAAGATGTCTTTCTTCATAACCATACTTAAGTCACGTTTCATTGCTGGGAATTTGGCTACTCCTTCGTATTTGCGGTCGAAGGTTGCTTTTGGTACTAATGTTGGCATGTCAATGACCGCTACATAGACTTCACCTTTCATGTTATAGTTATCCATAACTTCTGGATGAATCTGTCCGATGTAGGCGATTTTTTCTCCATCGATCGTCACATCTGCTGCTCTTCCTGGGTGTAAGAATGGATGTTCACCTGTTGGTGCATATTCAGATTTTCCACCTAATCCTAAGGAATCAAGCATATCTTCTACAACACCTTTTAATGTGAAGAAATCACATTCTCCGTACATTCCAAGTGTCATCTGCATTCTTTCATCTGGTAATTCTGTTAATGGTAATGATTTTGGAATGTAGATATTTCCAAATTCATATAATCTTACATTTTTATTTCTGTGTGCTAAGTTTGTGGACAGAGATGTTAACATTCCGTTTAAGGAAACTGTTCTCATGATACTGAAGTCTTCTCCTAATGGGTTTGAAATCTCGATTGCCTGACGTTCTTTTGCATCTTCAGCTAATAATAATTTATCGAATACTTTTGGACTTTCGAAGGAATATGTCATTCCACCACAGAATCCGTTCTGTTCTGCTACATTTCTGCAGACATCTTCAACACGGATCTTGAATGGTTTCTTACCGGCTGTGGATTCTCCGTTTGGTAATGTAACTGGGATGTTATCATATCCGTAAAATCTTGCAACTTCTTCTGCAAGGTCTGCCATACGGTGAAGATCCTGACGGAAGGATGGTACGATGACTTCATTTGTTGCTTCATCATATCCAAGGTCGATTCTTCCGAAATATTCTAAGACTTCTTCTTTGGATACATTTGTTCCAAGAAGGGCATTCATCTTGTCTACTTCTAATGGAAGGCGGATCTGTTTGACTGGATTTGGATAAACATCAACGGCTCCTCCAACAACTTCTCCTGCTCCTAATTCTTCGATCAGCTGGCATGCACGATCCATCGCTGCCATTGCATTTTCTGGGTCTAATCCTTTTTCGAATTTACCAGATGCATCGGTTCTTAAACCGATTCTCTTAGAAGAAAGTCGGATATTGGTTCCATCAAAGCATGCTGCTTCAAATAATAATGTCTTGATATCATCTGTTACCATGGAGTTTTCTCCACCCATGATACCTGCGATACCTATTTCTTTTTCTCCATCACAGATCATTAAGACGTTTTCGTCCATCGTTCTTTCTTCACCATCTAATGTAGTGAATTTGTCTCCTGCTTTTGCACGACGTACGACGATCTCTTTATTTGCGATCGTATCAAGATCGTATGCATGCATTGGCTGTCCGAATTCTTCCATCACGTAGTTTGTGATGTCAACCAGGTTATTGATCGGACGGATTCCCATCGCAGCTAATCTTCTCTGCATCCATTCTGGTGATGGTGCTAATTTGATATTCTTTACAACTCTTGCTGTGTATCTTGGGCAAAGATCTTCGTCTTCGACTCTTACTTTGATGTAATCATTGACATCTTCATTATTTCCAGTCTTTGTGACAACTGGTGGGAAGAAGTCTTTCTTAAATGTAGCGGCTGCTTCTCTTGCCATACCGATCATGCTGAAGCAGTCTACACGGTTTGATGTGATCTCGAATTCGACAACTGCATCACGAAGTCCTAAAGCTTCGACTGCATCATCTCCCGGTTTCACATCTTTATTGAAAATGTAGATTCCATATTCCGGTGCTTCTGGGTACATGTCTCTGGAACTTCCAAGTTCTTCAATAGAACACATCATACCAAAAGATTCTACTCCACGAAGTTTTCCTTTTTTAATCTTAATTCCGTCTTCTGGGTTCTTTCCACCGTCATGTCCTCCGGCAACTCGTCCACCGTCTAAGACAACTGGTACTAAGTCTCCTTCTGATACGTTTGGTGCTCCTGTTACGATCTGAACTGTTTCATCTCCAACATTCACCTGACAGACGATCAGTTTGTCTGCGTCTGGATGTTTTTCGATCTTCTCGATCTTTCCGACTACGATCTTTTCTAAGTTTTTATCTAAATATGTGACACTTTCCATGTTGGAACCAGATAATGTCATTTTATCTGCATATTCCTGTGGTGTGCAATCAAGATCAGGCACATAAGCTTTTGATCCATGAAATTGGTGTATCCATTACTTTTATTCTCCTTTATTCTATCTTCTCTATTCGAAATATTCTTATCGTTTCTCTTAGAACTGTGATAAGAATCTCTTATCATTTTCGTATAACAGACGCATATCGTCGATCTCGTATTTTAATAATGCGACACGCTCTAAACCGATTCCAAATGCAAATCCTGAATATACTTCTGGGTCGATTCCGCACATTTCAAGCACGTGTGGGTGAACCATTCCACATCCTAAGATCTCGATCCATCCGCTTCCTTTACACATACGACATCCTTTTCCACCACATTTGAAACATGTCACGTCTACTTCCGCACTTGGCTCTGTAAATGGAAAATGATGTGGACGGAATTTTACTTTGGTATCTGGTCCGAAGAATTCTTTTGCAAACTGTTCTAATGTTCCTTTTAAGTCTGCAAATGTGATTCCTTTATCTACAACTAATCCTTCTACCTGATGGAAAGATGGAGAATGTGTTGCGTCAACTTCATCAGAACGGAATACTCGTCCAGGTGCGATCATACGGATTGGCATCTGTCCTGTTTCCATGATACGAGCCTGTACAGGAGATGTCTGTGTTCTTAACACGATATCTTTGTTGATATAGAATGTATCCTGTTCATCTTTTGCAGGATGGTTTGCAGGGATATTTAACATCTCAAAATTGTATTTATCATATTCTACTTCTGGTCCTTCTACAACTTCGTATCCCATACCGATAAATACTCTCTCTAAATCTTCTAGCGCGATCTGGTTTGGATGACGATGTCCTTTCTCATGAGTTTTTCCAGGTAATGTAACATCGATGACTTCACGTTTCATCTTTTCTTCACGAACTTTTTTCTTTAATAATGTCATCTCTTTTTCTAATGCTTCTTCGATGACTGCTCTGGTATCATTGACCATCTGTCCAACGATCGGACGTTCTTCTTTGGCTACGTCCTTCATTCCTTTTAATACCTGAGTTAATTCACCTTTTTTACCCAGTACAGATACACGGATATCATTTAAACTATCCATTGCATCTGCTTGCTCGATTTTCTCCAAGGCAGCTTTCTTGATTGCCTCTAATCTCTCTTTCATCTGCTTAGTTCTCCTTTATTGATCTTTTCTATATTCTCGGATCAGGTTACTTTTTCTTCTGTATTCAGGCAAAAGAAAAAGAACCCGTCCGCAAAGGGACGAGTTCTTAATATATACTCGCGGTACCACCCTAATTCCTATGGTATCGTTAAACTTCTTCTTAATTACCATAAGCACTTAAGTCTCTGCGTAACGGGCAGACTCCGTTATCTCCTACTGATGCCTGATGTGAAAATGTATATTGCATCGCATTCAGAGATACAGCTACGGTGTGAAATTCGGAAACACTTGGTTTCTTACTGTGCACCATCAATGCCTTTAACGTTATTATTCTATAACATTCTTATGGCATTTGTCAATTAAATTTTCTGTGGAAGTTGTGCCAATACGATCGCTATAAACATTAACCCACACCCTATCAATTCTCTCTGGCTCAAATTCTGATGCAGAACCAAAAATCCAGCGATCACAGAGGTCACAGATTCCAGACTAAGGATCAACGATGCTACCGTAGGATTCATATTCTTCTGCCCCACGATCTGTAATGTATAAGCAACTCCACATGACATCACTCCTGCATATAAGATTGGTTTCCATGCAAGTAAGATCATGCTAATCTCCGGATGTTCAAAAAGCATCATTGGAACAAAACAAAGAATCCCGCAGATAAAAAACTGAATACATGACATTTTCACTCCATCATTAAATTGTGTAAAATAATCGATCACTAAAATATGAATCGAAAATGCAATTGCACCTAAAAATACATAGATATCCCCTTTTCCAATCGAAAATCCGTCCGTAATGCATAAAAAATAAAGTCCTGCAAGTGCGATCACAACGCTGATCCAGACGGATAATCCGCACTTTTTTCCTAAAAATAATCCCAAAATTGGAACAATGATAATATAAAATGCTGTAATAAATCCTGCTTTTCCTACAGTTGTATACATGATTCCAAATTGCTGCAAGGTGCTTCCTGTAGCTAATGCGACTCCGCAACAGATTCCGCCTAATAGCAATCTCTTTTTCTCCGTGAAGTTTGTTTTCTTCCTTACTTTTCCTCTGTTTAGAAACGCAATACACGGAATCAATACAATGCCTCCGATCAATGTACGAACACAATTAAATGTAAATGGTCCAACATAATCCATTCCAACACTTTGTGCAACAAATGCAGCGCCCCATATGATCGCAGCTAAAAATAATGATAAGGATCCTTTGATCTGTTCTTTTTTCATACTTTTCAAACCTTCTCTTTCGTTAGCATATTGAATTTATTTTACTACGGTAGTTTTTTGTCTGCAAGTAAAAAGAAAGAATGCATCTTATGATCTGATATCGATCATAAATACATTCTTTCTTTTTAAGTTTAAGAATTGTATCTATATTTAATTTTATAGTTACCTATTTATAAAGGGTCAGTATTTCTTCCCCTACGTTACACTCTCCAATATGTTTCAATGAAATACTTGCGTATTCCGCATTATTACTGATAACTACCGGAGTCGTCATAACATATCCATCTACTCTTATATCTTCTAAGTCGAACTCACAGATGAGCTCTCCTTTTTTTACTTTCTGACCAGCTTCTACTTTCATATAGAAGCCTTTTCCACCTCGCTTTACTGTATCAAGCCCAAGATGTATCAAAACTTCTGCTCCATCTTTGGATTCCATAGCAAGGGCATGTTTTGTCCTAAACACTGCTGCGATGATCCCATCTACTGGTGCATATAGTTTTCCTTCTTCTGGTTTAACTGCAAAGCCTTCCCCTAACATTCCACCAGAAAATGCCTCATCTCCAACTTCTTCTAGTTCGATCACACATCCTTTGATCGGACAGGCGATACTTTCCTGTTGCATTTTATCTTTGGAATGTGTATTTTCTTTTAGTAATTGTTTGATTTCTTTCTTTGCTCGTCTTGTCCTTAAATAATCTTCCAGTTCTGATTTTAGCACCGTTACATATGGACCATAAATGATCTGAATGCTGTTTCCTCGTTTCAAAATTCCCCTTGATCCTGTTTCTTTGATCATGGCATCATCCACCAGACTTATATCTTTCAGTCCACATCGAAGTCTTGTAACACAACAGTCAATATCACCGATATTCTTTTTGCCTCCAAGTCCCGCTGCGATCTTTGCTAATAATTCTTCTGAAAAATCTTCTCTGTATTCATATTCTGGCTCTTCTTCATATTCTTGTGCTGGTTCTTCTTCCCTTCCTGGTGTTTTGATATCAAATTTCAAGATCAGAAAATGGAATAAGAAATAATACACTATGAAATAAACAATTCCCAGTGGAATGACCATCATCCAGTTTGTTTTTTCTTGTCCTTGCATGATTCCAAAAAAGAACAGATCGATAAGCCCTCCAGAAAATGTTAATCCAACTGTAATCTTCAATACATGCATCATCATATATGCTAGTCCTGCAAAAACACAATGTATTCCATATAATCCAGGTGCAATAAATAAAAATGTAAATTCCAACGGTTCCGTAATTCCTGTGAGCATTGATGTTAATGCTGCTGAAATCATAAGTCCACCGACAACTTTTCTCTGTTCAGGTCTGGCACAACGGTAAATTGCAAATGCCGCTCCTGGCAATCCAAAGATCATCAATGGGAATTTTCCTGCCATAAATCTTGTTGCTTCCACATTAAAATGTGTTGTTGCTGGATCTGCTAATTGAGCAAAAAAGATATTTTGTGCCCCATCGATCATTTTCCCAGCAACTTCCATCGTTCCACCTAGCGATGTCTGCCAGAACGGGAGATAAAATAC
>OGQK01001839.1_pt1 | contig 10168 bp, 10 predicted proteins | sample 1553221 | NCBI WGS metagenome assembly OGQK01 (sample SAMEA2579996, study PRJEB22360) | human gut metagenome | biome: human gut; feature: human-associated habitat; material: faeces | place: Denmark | collected 2008/2010 | reverse complement strand
AGAAGCCGCTTTTTGTCGTCCCCAATCATTTGACCGAGCAGTGGGCATCCGAGTTCATCCGCCTCTATCCCTCTGCCAGCATTCTGGTTGCCACGAAAAAGGACTTTGAGCGCGCCAATCGGCAGAAGTTCTGCGCGCGCATTGCGACGGGCGATTATGACGCGGTAATTATCGGGCACAGCCAGTTTGAGCGGATTCCCGTCTCGCAAGAGCGGCAGCAGCGCCTTCTCCGGGAGCAGCTGGATGACATTACGCATGGTATCGAAGAACTCAAGTACCAGCGCGGCGAACAGTTTTCCATCAAGCAGCTGGAACGCACCCGCAAACAGCTGGAAAATCGGCTCTCCAAACTGGAAGCCGAGGAACGGAAGGATGATGTCGTCACCTTCGAGCAACTGGGGGTGGACAGACTCTATGTGGACGAGGCACATTCATTCAAAAATTTATTTTTGTATACAAAAATGCGGAACGTCGCAGGGCTTTCGCAGACAGAATCGCAGAAATCATCGGATATGTTCCTGAAATGCCGATACATGGACGAAATCACCGGCGGCAAGGGCATTGTGTTTGCAACGGGTACGCCCGTCAGCAACAGCATGACCGAGCTGTACACCATGCAGCGCTACCTGCAGTACGGCACATTGCAGCAGAAAAGCATGTCGCATTTTGATGCGTGGGCTTCCACTTTCGGGGAAAGCACAACCGCGATTGAACTCGCTCCGGAGGGCTATACTTTAATAGGACAAAAAAATTAACTGTCCTAAATTGAAAAAATACATACGGAAAGGAGGATAAGAAAATGTCAAGGACTTCAAGAATTACAGCACTTTACGAGCGTTTGTCAAGAGATGATGACCTTACTGGCGAGAGTAATTCTATTACCAATCAAAAGAAATACCTCGAAGATTATGCCCGTAGGAATGGTTTTGAGAACATTCGCCATTTTACCGATGACGGATTTTCGGGTGTAAATTTCAATCGCCCTGGCTTTCAATCTCTGATAAAAGAAGTTGAAGCAGGAAATGTAGAAACCTTGATTGTTAAGGATATGAGCCGATTGGGGCGAAATTATCTGCAAGTAGGTTTTTATACGGAAGTTCTGTTTCCACAGAAAAATGTCCGTTTCCTTGCAATTAACAACAGTATTGACAGTAACAACGCTTCGGATAATGACTTTGCTCCGTTTTTGAATATTATGAACGAATGGTATGCCAAAGACACGAGCAACAAAATCAAGGCTATATTCGATGCCCGTATGAAAGACGGAAAGCGTTGTAGCGGTTCTATCCCTTATGGGTATAACCGACTGCCGAGCGACAAACAAACGCTTGTGGTTGACCCTGTGGCTTCGGAAGTGGTAAAGCGTATCTTTACTCTTGCCAATGATGGCAAAAGTACAAGGGCAATCGCAGAAATACTGACCGAAGAAAAAGTTTTAACCCCTGCGGCATACGCAAAGGAATACCACCCCGAACAGTACAACGGCAACAAGTTCACAAACCCTTATCTTTGGGCAATGTCAACGATAAGAAATATTTTAGACAGGCAGGAATATCTCGGTCACACCGTTTTGCGAAAGTCGGTAAGCACAAATTTCAAACTTCACAAGAGAAAAAGCACAGACGAAGAAGAACAGTATGTATTTCCGAATACACACGAGCCTATCATATCGCAGGAACTTTGGGACAGCGTTCAAAAACGCAGAAGCAGAGTAAATCGTGCCTCGGCTTGGGGAACGCACAGCAACCGTTTAAGCGGATATTTGTACTGTGCCGATTGCGGAAGAAGAATGACTCTGCAGACACATTACAGCAAAAAAGACGGTTCTGTGCAGTATTCTTACCGTTGCGGTGGGTATGCAAGCAGAGTGAACAGTTGTACCAGTCATTCGATTAGTACCGATAATGTTGAAGCCTTGATATTATCATCTGTCAAACGCTTTTCAAGGTTTGTTCTGAATGATGAACAAGCATTTGCTTTGGAACTACAATCTCTTTGGAATGAAAAACAGGAGGAAAAGCCGAAACACAATCAATCGGAACTGCAACGCTGTCAGAAACGCTATGACGAACTCTCTACCCTTGTTCGTGGCTTGTATGAAAATCTTATGTCGGGATTACTGCCCGAAAGACAGTATAAGCAACTGATGAAACAGTATGATGACGAGCAGGCAGAGTTGGAAACGAAAATGGAAACGATGAAAACAGAACTTGCCGAAGAAAAAGTAAGTTCCGTTGATATTAAGCATTTCATTTCGCTGATACGCAAGTGTAAAAATCCTACGGAAATCTCCGATACAATGTTTAATGAACTTGTTGATAAGATAGTGGTTTATGAAGCAGAGGGTGTGGGAAAAGCACGAACACAAAAGGTCGATATTTATTTTAACTATGTCGGTCAAGTGGATATTGCCTATACCGAAGAAGAACTTGCCGAGATAGAAACACAGAAAGAGCAGGAGGAACAGCAACGCTTGGCAAGACAGCGCAAGCGTGAAAAAGCCTACCGAGAAAAGCGAAAGGCACAGAAAATCGCTGAAAACGGTGGCGAAATCGTTAAGACAAAGGTTTGCCCTCATTGCAACAAAGAGTTTATCCCGACAAGCAACCGACAGGTGTTCTGTTCCAAAGAGTGCTGCTATCAAGCAAGGCAAGACAAAAAGAAAACAGACCGAGAAGCAGAACGAGGAAATCACTATTACCGACAGCGTGTATGTGCTGCGTGCGGCAATTCCTATTGGCCTACACACAGCCAACAGAAATTCTGCTCCGAAGAATGTCAAAGGGTAAATCACAATAAGAAAACCTTGGAGTTTTACCACCATAAAAGAGAAAAGGAGAAGTCGCAATGCAAAGATTTATCACAGACGAAAGAACGGGTATCCGATATGAACTTATCGGGGACTATTACTACCCCTGCTTAACCGCAGAAGAAAAGCCTTTGCTTTCAAGGTACGGAAGAATGCGAGAGCGATATTTGAAAGAACACAAGCGAGTTTTATATTACACTCTGCTGACAAGTGGAAAGTTATATGAACACCTTGCCGAGATTGACACTTCGGCTTGTGATATGGCTGAATATCTCATAAAGGAAATGGCAAGAAAGCAAGGCGTTACCGAGCAATTAAAGGCTGTGGATATGATGAGATGGATAGGATTGATGAACAATATCAGAGCTTGCGTAGATGAAATCGTATTAAACGATATTGTGTATTCATAAAGGAATACTACCCGAAAGAGAACTGCTGTCAAGTGATGGCAGTTTTTCTTTTTCGGCAAGTGTTCAAGAAGTTATTAAGTCGGGAGTGCAGTCGAAGTGGGCAAGTTGACAAATTCACAAAAATGTGGTATAATATCTTTGCTTATTAGAGCGATAAACTTGAATTTGAGAGGGAACTTAGATGGTATTTGAAAAAATTGATAAAAATAGTTGGAACAGAAAAGAGTATTTTGACCACTACTTTGCAAGTGTACCTTGTACATACAGCATGACCGTTAAAGTGGATATCACACAAATAAAGGAAAAGGGAATGAAACTATATCCTGCAATGCTTTATTATATTGCAATGATTGTAAACCGCCATTCAGAGTTTAGGACGGCAATCAATCAAGATGGTGAATTGGGGATATATGATGAGATGATACCAAGCTATACAATATTTCACAATGATACTGAAACATTTTCCAGCCTTTGGACTGAGTGTAAGTCTGACTTTAAATCATTTTTAGCAGATTATGAAAGTGATACGCAACGGTATGGAAACAATCATAGAATGGAAGGAAAGCCAAATGCTCCGGAAAACATTTTTAATGTATCTATGATACCGTGGTCAACCTTCGATGGCTTTAATCTGAATTTGCAGAAAGGATATGATTATTTGATTCCTATTTTTACTATGGGGAAATATTATAAAGAAGATAACAAAATTATACTTCCTTTGGCAATTCAAGTTCATCACGCAGTATGTGACGGATTTCACATTTGCCGTTTTGTAAACGAATTGCAGGAATTGATAAATAGTTAACTTCAGGTTTGTCTGTAACTAAAAACAAGTATTTAAGCAAAAACATCGTAGAAATACGGTGTTTTTTGTTACCCTAAAATCTACAATTTTATACATAACCACAGGTTAGTGCAAAGACCTTGTGTTTCTTTTTGAAAGGCTTAAAACAAGGATTTTTCCTTGATTTAAGCCCCGAAAAGCAACACAACCAAGGTTTTAGTATCAATCTGTGGTTTTTATATTTTCAGACGAAAAGGAGAACAAGAAATGATGAAACAGAATGAAAACGAAATGAATTTCAGCGTACCTCTTGAAATCATCAAGGCAAGTGAAATCGAGCCGAAAGAAGTAAAGTGGCTGTGGTATCCGTATATTCCGTTTGGCAAAGTTACGCTATTGCAGGGAGATCCAGGCGATGGGAAAAGCAAGTTAATGCTTTCCATCGCCGCCCTGCTCTCAAAGGGCGAACCTCTCCCCTTTACAGAAACGGAAGAAAACGAGCCTATGACTATCATCTATCAGACAACGGAAGATGACGCAGACGATACCGTAGTACCCCGTTTCAATTCTGCCGACGGAAACGGAGAAAATTTAATCTTCATCAAGGAAGATGAAAAGACTTTGTCTTTCGGAGATAACCGCATTCGTGAAGCGATTGGAAAGTACAATGCAAAGCTCTTAATTCTTGACCCATTGAGTTCGTATATCGGAGAGAACTGCTCTATGAACAATGCCAACGAAACACGAGCAGAGTTTAACCATCTGATAGCGGTTGCAAAAGATACGGGTTGTGCGATTGTTATTATCGCTCATATGAACAAGATGAAAGATAATAATCCTCTCTACCGCACCAACGGTTCGATTGACATTGCGGGTGCTGTAAGAAGCATTCTTGCAATCACACGCACGCCGAACAAGGAAGCACCTGCGGAAAGATATTTGGTGCAAGTGAAATCAAATCTTGCCCCGACAGGTTCGGCAATTCTTTTTGAAGTTGCCGAGAAAGGCGTGGACTTCATTTCCGAAATGGAGATGACAGCCGAAGAAGCGTTTTTATCTCTTGCTCCACAAATGGGCAGACCGAATGAAAAAGAGATGAAAGCAAAATCATTTCTCATTGAAATGTTGCAGGACGGAGAGATGCTTTCCTCGGATTGTGAAGAAAAACTTGAAGCCGCAGGGTTCAAGAAATCGACCATCAAAAAGGCAAAGAAAAACGCAGGAGTTATCTCCAAGAAGAAAGGTTTCCTCTGGTATTGGTCTTTGCCGATGGGCGATATACCGAGAGAATAAAAACAGAATGTCTGCCGATGGGATAGTCTGTTTTTGTGATTGAGGTATCAAAGGAGGTCAAGGGGGAACACCCTTGCCCACGACATCTTTGCAGACGAAGTCTGAAAGTGTCATAGTGGGTTACACACATTCAAAGAATGTTGTGTAATGGCTTCGCCCTGCCGAGAAAGGAGAACGAAAATGGCGAAAAACAACAAAGCGGATATGAGCTGTGCAAGGGTTAAAAAGTACACCGCTTCCGATGTCAGCAAGGCAGAAAGACACAACGAGCGCAAAAATGAAACCTATGAAAATATGAATGTCATTGAGGAACGCATACCTTTTAATGTGCATTTCAAAAAGCCTTTTGCTCCGACCTATATGGAACAGTTGAAGCAGATGGAAACCAACGGGCTGGTGTCGCTCCGTGGGTTGAGAAAAGACGCTACACTCTTTAACGAGATTGTGATTGATGTGAATACGATGTACTTCGAGCGTAACGGTGGTTATGAGTATGCAAAGCAGTTTTATGAAGAAGCCTATCATTTCATCGAGGAAAAATTCGGTGCGGATAATGTTATATCGGCAGTAATGCACGCTGACGAAATCAATGTAGCTGCTACCGAGGAACTCGGAAAAGAGGTTTACCATTATCATCTGCACGCTATGGTATTGCCCGTAGTCGAAAAAGAAATCTTATGGAGCAAGCGTTGCAAAGATGAAAAACTGCGAGGAACGGTTAAGGAAGTAGTCAATCAGATTAGCCATTCAAAGAAATGGAAATCGGATATTCCGCTAACCGATGAGAAAGGTAATCCGTTATTGCAAAAGAACGGAAAGCCGATGTTCAGAGCCTCATACAGCATACTTCAAGATGAATTGTTCAATTATATGACCGAGCAGGGATTTAAGGGGTTTCAGCGTGGCGAATACGGAAGTACAGCAGAACACTTGACCTCTCTGCAATATCAAATCAAGCAGGACAAGGAACGCTTGGAGAAACTGCAACAGCGTATTCAGAAAGAACAAGTGAAATATGAGCCTGCCCGTCATATCTCAAAGACCTTAAACGAGATTGACGGTATGGGACAGAAAACCTTTACAGGCAAGATGGCAATATCCAAAGAGGACTACTCACAACTGACTGCACTTGCCAAAGAGGGCATTACAAGTCGTGCCGAAATCAAGTCATTAGAGCAAAATGCAAATTATTACAGGCAGAAGTATTTTGACAGTGCAAACGCACTTGAAAGAATGAAAACCAAATACAACGAGCTGAAAGAAAAATGCAAACCGTTTCTTGAAGCATTGGAACACTTCCCCGAAGTTGCCAAACTTTTCACCGAAAAAGTAAGGCAACTTTTTTCTTTTAAGGAAGAACAACAACGAGCCGAAAAAGAAGCAAGGGAAAAAGAAAGACAAGAGCGTATCAAGGCACGAAGAAATAAGCGTGATATGGAAAGATAATCACTTCGACTACACTCCCGACTTAATGACTTCTTGGACTGTTGGGAATGTATTTTCGGGCAGTAATCGGGACACTTGGCAAACGAGTGTCCCATATTTTTTGAAAGGAAAGGAAGTGAAACGATATGGAAAACAAAAATTCAAGTTATTCGGTGCAAATTGGAAAGACCACTTTTATTGTGTGCGTAAAGCAGTCGGAAACCGCCAAAAAGCCGATAGAAAAGGTATTTAAGGATATATGCAGACACGAGGTTCAGGAAGATTTCTTTTCAGCCGGTTTGTTAAGTTTAGAAAAATTAAAGAAATCATCTTGACAAATTCGTTCCCGAAGGGACGGGCTATCGGGCGCGGACGCGCTTTGCGAAGTTCTTCAACCTCCCGGAGCTGATGAACCTTTTCAAGGAAGTTGCGGACATCAAGACGGCTGATCAGCTGAATCTGCCCCGACCGACCGCGCACTACGAGACGGTTGTTTTGCTTTCCAAGGGAGAAATCGACTCGAAGAAGGTGCGGGTGGAGTTCTCGCTGGAAGATATGGATATGTCCGGCTTCCAGAAGGGCGCGACTTATGAACAGATCAAGGCGTATGTGTTGGAGCATACCGGTTTGAAGGTATCTTCCCTGTACATCTCACAGATAAAGCGCAAGTGCGGGCTGGATGTGGGGCAAAATTATAACCTGTCAAAGAAGGAAGATGCCAAAGTGCCAAAATGTCCGCCGGAGAAGGAAGCGGCGATCAGGGATGCGTTGAAATATTTTCAGATGATTTAAGAGTCTATTGAGCAAAAAAGCAGTAAATCAATTTCAGATTTACTGCTTTTGCTGGCCGGGCCGGTGAGCTACGAGCATTCATGACTTTTTGATAACTTGTTCCATACTGATATATTAAGCGGAAAGTTGTGGCCCTGTATTTTCAGAGGGAAACGAATGCTCCTTGAATATATCCCACAAAATATGCCATCGCTATACTCAGTGCAATGCAACATATACATAGTATTTCAGCAATTACCTTTTTTTCGATTATTTCATTTATGGACTTTCCGTAATCAATAGTAGACCATACCATTGAAAGCAAAAATAGAATTGAAATCCATTGAGTATGAAATGATAGTCCCATGCTAACAAATACATAGTTTGAGATGATGTAAAAAGCGCTTCTGACTACAACTTCTGTCACTTTTACAATCCGATTTCTCATAGAATTCTCCCTCTCTGATAATACTGGGGGCGGCAGCACTCCTTGCTGTCGCCCCTTGATTGCCTATCTGCAAAGGCGGGCGGGGCTGTCAACGGCGGCGCTTGCGCCGTTCATCTTGACCGTTGACTGGCTCGGCTGGCTTTGCTATTCCGTGATCTCTTTCAGTTATTGTCAAAGGAAATGTAGATAGTTAGACTATTGGGTATGTAGCTGACACTTAACCACTTTTCGTCGTTTGATAAAAGTGTCCCGATAGAAACATAGTTTTCTCCCTCGATTTCCTCTGACACATTTTCAATTACGGAAAAGCCTTCTTGGTTCAAAAGCTCCATATACTCGTTATAGTCGTTTTCGCTAATACCGGTAAGGTTGATATTACAATTCTCATGTTCTGTATCAAGTGTAGCCCATGCAACCGTACCAGGCGCAACAGGAAGCCCCTCTGTGTACTCATTCTCAGGCCAAACACCCTCGTCCAATTTTGTAACACTATTAGATTGCGTATTGTTCTCATTGCTTGTCGGTGTAGATGAGGTATTTTGATTAGAACACGCAGCCAAAAAAATCATAATCATGATTGTGAATACAGAAATATATTTCTTCATTGGTTACCTCCTGTTTTTGTGTATGGTTCGGATAATTAACAAAAGAGCAATAGCTGTTGCTGCAAACCCAATAGCCAAAAGGATTTGCGAAATATCAAAGGCAAACGCGCCCTCAATCTGTATATTTGTTGTCGCGTCGGCTTGTCCGATTGCTCCTTCTGGTACTTTTCCTGATTGTGTAACAGCATATACCGAAAAGGCAGCAGCCGCGATAACAAGCGCAGCAAGAGTAGAAATGATACCGTTCCTTTTTTTCGATTTGGTGTTATCAATGCCAAACTGTTCTGCGGTGCTGTCTGCAAATTCTTTTGGCGTCCCCAAACGCTGGATAATCTGCTGCTCTGTTTCTCCATGCTCCATAGCAGACGCAAAAACTTCATTCAAGTCACGTACAACCTCTTTTTTCATTTTGCGTGGTAAAGATAGTTCCTTTTCAACCTGTTTGATATATTGTTCTTTCATTTGGATACCCTCGCTTGTTGATAACTTTCTATAAAGCCGTTTACGCAGTTTTCATAGCTTGACCAAAATAAGATTAGTTCATCAAGTACATTCCTGCCTTTATCCGTTAAAGAATAATACTTTTTTGAGCCGCCATTTGCCGCAGCCGGAGCCAATCGGCATTTGATTAGTTCTGCTTCCTGCAAACGATACAAAATGGGGTAAATGGTTCCCTCTTTCGCATATCCCAAAACAGACGCACTATTGTTCAATTCAGTTATAATTTCATATCCATAAGTTTCCTTGCGTCCGATTAGGCATAAAAGTATCATTTCCAGAGAGCCTTTTTTGAATTGCTGGACATATTTGTTATTCATATCGTCGCCTCTCTTTAGCTTTGCTATTTAGACTCACTAAGTAGCAACTATATTATATCTCTTCCGAAGTATCAGAGTCAATAGGCTTAACGAAAAAGTTACAAGATGTCTGTGTAAGGTAATGACAGAATAGCGGTGTGCTGGCGAACTATGCTTTATTTTGTTTTTTATCTAAATCATTCAATAGGGCGGTAGCATCCCTATTGGCAAGGGGATTCCAAAAGGGAACAGCGTTCTCCTTTGTCTGGGGTGTTCAGAGGGGATAGTGTTCCCCTTTGACCGGAAGAATCCAAAGAAACCGGCGGTTTCGTGGCACACGATTTTCCGTAGGAAAGTCTAGTGTGTTATACCTTTGTGGAGCAGATGGCAGCCGGAATTGTAGCACACCCTGAAAAGTGTGGCCACAGTTGCGGCGTTCTGGCGGGAAAGGTTGCCCCTTGCGGGGCAGCATAAGCGACAGAAAAAGGCTGGCAGGCGGTGCGGGCAAGCACTGTCTGTCAGCCGTGTCATTTGCGGAACAAAGGTATATCAAAGCCCCCCGTCAGCCGCTGCTTCCCATCGTATCAGAACCACCACGGCAGCTTTCCGCGCAGGCTGTCCATCGCCTCGCCCTCCACCTTCTTTGTCCGGCTCTCGCTGAGATGGAAATGGAGCGCCGCGCCGATCAGCGGGTGCTCGATTCCATCGGTAAAGCCATAGCGGTACAGAAGATAGGTCTGTTCTCTGGCAGTCAGCTTGTCCAGCGCCGTATACAGTTCCGTCAGCTGTTCTTTTTGGATATAGATTTGCTCCGGCGTTTGGGTGT
>OGQK01001835.1_pt1 | contig 10187 bp, 8 predicted proteins | sample 1553221 | NCBI WGS metagenome assembly OGQK01 (sample SAMEA2579996, study PRJEB22360) | human gut metagenome | biome: human gut; feature: human-associated habitat; material: faeces | place: Denmark | collected 2008/2010 | reverse complement strand
TTGGTGAGGAGGGCGCTTCCGGTCTGCGCCGGATGGGGCTCTTTTCCCTTGCGGCGGGGCTCATCGTACTCTGGCTCACGCTTGGGTAGCCCTTTGGGGGCGATCCTCCGCGTTGTTCCGGCAAACCGGAGGCGCCTTATGGAGCCGGAGTACGTTTCCTTTGCCTGTTCCCTTGGAACGGAAAAGCCCCTGAAGCGGGATTGCATTCAGGGGCTTTCGTTACGCTGAGGCCGTTCTTACATGAAGAACAGATAGGTGATGAGGGCGAAGCAGGGGAACAGGATACCCACGGACCACAGCATGTAACCGAAGAAGCTGGGCATCTTCACACCCTGATCTTCGGCGATGGAGCGGAGCTTGTCTTCCGAACGGGCGCCCATGACGATCCGGGCCCCTCGCGAAGCGAACTCGTACGCCAGCGCGTAACCGATTCCGGACGATGCTCCGGTAATGACGATTGTTTTGTCCTTGAAGTTCATGCTTTCGTATCTTTTGACTGCGTTTCGGGCGCAGCGGTTATTCGTTCTTCCTTGCGCTTTCGCGTCGGAGCCGGCCGGGCGGGGCCGTTCTCCTCGTTTGTTTCCGGGCCGCCGAGTGTTCCGATGCGAAATCCTCGGTGCGTAGCGACCGTGACTCTGTTTGCCGTGCAAGCGCCTTTGCAGCGGCTTATTTCGGGGGCGGCCCGTCCCGCAGGGCTTTGGAAATTTATATCTGCAGCAGGCCGAGCGGCCGCATCAAGTCCCATTTCTTCGACAGGTAGAAAGCCACGAAAGACTCCTCGCTGTAATGCCGGAACAGCTCGGCCGCCTCGCCGAACGTGAACTTGCGCGACAGATCGGAGGCGGTTTGCATCAGGCACAGCAAAAATTCGGTCTCATGCGGCTTGAATTTCAGTTTCCTTGCAGACGAGGCGCCGTGCAGCACGAGGCCGTTCTCCTGCCGGACGGGGGGAGGACCGATCCACACGACCCTTGCGTTCTCGTCGAACAGACGCGATGCGTCGGGCCGGATCATCTGATCGGCTATGAGCGAGGCGTCCACTGCCGTGCGTGGCGTTTTCCCGGCGAACCACTTGTGAGCCGGACGGTCGAGCCCGTCGCCGGCCATGTAGTGTCTGAGCGCCTCGTTGAGTCCTTCCCCGACCAGACGGATATCGTATCCCCGGTTCTCGACGAATGCCACTTCGTTGTTGGCGAACGCGTGCACATGGGCATTCCGGCGACGGACGCCGAACGCTTCCGGGTCGGTTCCGCTCGGGCTGTGAACCGTCATCGCGTACCGGTGCCAAAAGGCCGAATCGATCAGTCCGGCCCGGAACATCTGGCGCACCACCTCGAGCGAGTCGACGCTTTCTTGCAACGTCTGAGTAGGAAATCCGTACATCAGGTAGGCATGGACCATGATGCCCGCATAGCTGAAGTTACGCATGGCGAGCGCGGCTTGCGCTATATCGACGCCTTTGTTCATTTTCTTCAGCAGCCGGTCCGAAGCCACTTCCAGCCCGCCCGACACGGCGATACATCCGGCCGCGGCCATCAGCAGGCACAGGTCGCCCGTGTAACGGCTCTCGAAGCGGACGTTCGTCCACCAGCTGACGCACAGTCCGCGGCGGAGTATCTCGAGCGATATTTCCTTGAGCAGCTTGGGCGGGGCCGCCTCGTCGGTGAAGTGGAAACTGCGGCTGCCCGTTTGGCGGATCACCTCTTCCATCCAGTCTACGAACGTGGCGGCCGGAACGCTCTCGTACCGCCGGATATAGTCGAGCGACGTATCGCAGAAGGCGCACTTGGCCCAGTAGCAGCCGTGCGCGATCGTCATCTTGTTCCAGCGTCCGTCGGTCCACAGCCGGTGCATCGGGTTGGTCGTTTCGAGCAGCGAGAGATACCGGTCGAAAGGCAACCCTGTGAAATCCGGGCAACCTCTTTCCTTGTGGGTTACGTTCCCCTCGCCTTCGTGGTAGCCGTCGCGCGTGTAGGTCCGCACGAGCTCTCCGTCCGAAAGAATCCGCTCCAGCGGCAGCTCCCCGTCGTCGAGTATCAGGTAGTCGATGTAACGGAAGATGCCCCGGTCGCTCATTGTCCGGAGCTCGGTCGACGGATATCCGCCTCCCGCAGCGATCCGGATGCCGGGATAATGTTGCTTGAGGTATTGCGCGCACCGCAGCGCGGCGAGCAGGCATCCCGGAAAAGGAATCGTGAAACCGACGATCGTCGGCCGCTCGGCCGTGATTTTCCGTTCGAGCAGTTCGCACATTCTTTCTTCAATCGGGTTCATCGGCTCGACCAGTACGGTCTCGATCTCGGCGAACGACCCGATCGCCATGGCCAGACGTTCTCCGTAACGGACGATCTCGAAGTGTTCGGTCACCGTCGCGCGGATCAGATCGCTCAGATCCTGCAGGTAGAGCGTGCAGAGGAATTTGGCGCATTCCGCCGTCCCGAGGGTTCCGAACAGATCGCTCAGGTCTCCGATCGCCTCGAATCTTCCCGCCTGCGGCAGAAACTCGCCCGTGCAAATCAGTTGGGCGAGGCCCGGGTCCCGTCCGCGCAGGAAATCGACGACGGCGTCGATCGTGGCCGTATAGCGCGTCCGCATGGCTTGGATGCGCTCCAAATTCTCGTCTTCGCTCGGAATCCGCAGATCGAAAACCCGTTCGAGAAAATCCCGCGAAAACACGGTCCCGATCAGTTCGACCGACAGGTCGGCCTGAGCGACGTCGAACCCCCTGCGCCGGAGGTAGCCGCTCAGGTAAGCGGTGGCCGGGTAGGGACAGTTGACCTGAACGAACGGAGGCGTGACGAGCAGCAGCTTTTCCACGTTATTCGGGAATTTCGACGGTCAGGCCGTCGTATGCGAAATAGACGCCCTCCGGCAGCGCGGCCTGTTCCTCCGCGTGGCGTCCCATCTGGTGCGATACGTGCGTCAGGTAGGTGGCGTTGGGAGAGACGGCGCGGCTGATCCGCAGCGCATCGTCGAGCGTGAAGTGCGACAGGTGAGGTTCTTTGCGCAAGGCGTTGATGACCAGCGTGTCTACGCCCCGTATTTTGTCGATTTCCCGCTCGTCGATCCGGTTCATGTCGGTCAGGTAGGCCAGCGGTCCTATCCGGAAGCCGAGGACCGGCAGCTTGTAGTGGATGCCCCGGATCGGGACGATCCTCGTCTGTCCGATGGAGAAAGGCTCGTCGGAGCGAATCGTATGCAGGTCGATTTCCGGAACGCCGGGGTAGGGATGCTCCGAGAACGCATAGTCGAAGTCCTGCTTTACCCGCTTCTGGACCCGTTCTTCGGCATAGAGCTTCACCGGAGCGCCGGAAGTGTAGTTGAATGCCCGCACGTCGTCCAGTCCGCTGATATGGTCCTTATGCTCGTGGGTCAGCAGAATTCCGTCGAGTCTTTCCACGCCCGCCCGCAGCATTTGTTGCCGGAAATCCGGGCCCGCGTCGATCAGGATCGTTTCGCGGCCCGTCTCGATCAGGGCCGACGTTCGCAGCCGCTTGTCCCGCTCGTCCGGCGACAGGCAGACCCTGCAATGGCAGGAGATGACCGGTACCCCCTGCGACGTCCCGGTTCCCAGAAAAGTCAGTTTAGCCATGCGGAATGATAGTTTGCAGGTCCCAAAGGTAGCAAAAAAAAACGATTCGCCGGGCCGCTCGGAGACTGCCTGTCGCGCTGCCGAGGAAGTTTCTTCCGAACCGGCCTGATTCCCGATTTTTTCGGAAGACGGTGAAAGCCGGGCGAGTTCAGGTCTGCCGTGCGGCGGATTTCCCGGACGACTGATCGGGAAGCCCTGCCGGACATATTTGCCCGAAGTTTGCTGTAATCGGTTCGGTGCCTGTACACGGAGCCGAAATGATCATAGCGGATTTTATGGTAGTTGCCTATTTGAGAGTGAGCACTGGGAAGCAGAATCTGGCGAACCAGCAGGATGAAATCAGGCGGTTCGCCGCCGCCAGAGGCATCGTGGTCGACCGTTGGGTGACCGAGGTGGTCAGCGGCCGCAAGAACGAAAAAGAGAGAAAGCTGGGCTCATTGCTTGGAAAAATGCGGTTGGGCGATACGTTGATCGTGACGGAGCTGTCGCGGCTGAGTCGCACGCTGACCGACATCATGGCGATCATGGGGCGCTGCCTCGAGCACAGGATCGTCCTTTACAGTATCAAGGAGGGCTATGCCTTCGACGACAGCATCAATAGCAAGGTGCTCTGCTTCGCCTTCGGGCTGGCGGCCGAGATCGAACGGAACCTGATCTCGATGCGAACGAAAGAGGCGCTGGCCCTGTGTCGGGCCGAGGGCGTGAAACTCGGCCGTCGCAAAGGGAGCTACACGAAATTGCGGATACTGATCGATAACCGTCGGGAGATCGTACGGATGCTGCGCGGCCGCAAGTCGATCGCCGACGTATGCAGGCGTTACGAGGTTTCCCGGGAAACGTTCAACGCACTACGGAGGCGGTACGGTTCGGTCGCCCGCGCAGCCGAGTCGCGCCGAAAGTCCGGATAGATTTCCCGTAGGGAAGCGTGCGTTCGGCGACATGGCCGCTTCATGCGTTGTTTTCGAGGTATCGATTGCCTGAGGCATTGGAAACAATCCGATACTTTCCGTATCTTTACGCCCGGAAATCAACAAGCAAGGTTATGAAATTCGAAGAATTGGGGCTTCATGAAGATATTCTGGAAGGAATCCGGCCGATGAATTTCGACCAGATGACTCCCGTGCAGGAACAGACCATACCGGTGATTATGGAGGGGCGCGACCTGATCGGCTGCGCCCAAACGGGAACGGGCAAGACGGCGGCTTATACGCTCCCGCTGCTCGAGCGGCTGTTGCGGGAGGGCAATCCCGACAACGTGGTCAAGTCGCTGATCGTCGTGCCCACGCGCGAGCTCGCGCAGCAGATCGACGTCCAGTTTCAGGGATTTTCCTACTTCCTGCCGCTTTCGACTACGGTCGTGTACGGCGGCGGCGACGGGTTCGGGTGGAGCGAGCAGAAGCAGGGCATGCTGATGGGAACCGATATCGTGATCGCCACGCCGGGCCGGCTGATCGCGCATATCCAGAACAGCGGAGTCGACCTTTCCCATGTCGAATACTTCGTGCTCGACGAGGCCGACCGGATGCTCGACATGGGCTTTTTCGACGACATCATGCGGATCGTGTCCCAGCTGCCTTCCGAGCGTCAGACGATCATGTTCTCGGCCACTCTGCCGCCCAAGATACGCAAACTGGCCAAGGAGATCATGCATGATCCGGCCGAGGTCAATATCGCCGTGTCGAAGCCCAACGAGGCGATCGAGCAGTCGGCCTACGTCTGCTACGAGAACCAAAAGATGGGTATCGTCCGCGAGTTGTTCTCGAAGCCTACGGGAACGAAGACGATCATTTTCTCCTCCTCGAAGCAGAAGGTCAAGGAGCTCGCTTTTTCGCTCAAGCGCATGAAGCTGAACGTCGCACCGATGCACTCCGACCTGAAGCAGGAGCAGCGCGAAGAGGTCATGCTCGACTTCAAAAACGGCAAGATCGACGTGCTGGTGGCTACGGACATCGTGGCGCGCGGGATCGACATCGAGGACATCGGCACGGTAATTAATTTCGACGTTCCGCACGACCCCGAGGACTACATTCACCGCATCGGCCGGACGGCCCGGGCCGCGGCGACCGGCACGGCCATTACGTTTGTCAACGAGAAGGAGCAGGGCAAGTTCCACCGGATCGAGACCTTCATCGAGCGGGAAATTCCCAAGGCCGCGCTGCCGGAGCAGCTGGGGCCGGGTCCCGCCTACGACCCCGGTGCCGGAGAACGTCGCGGGGGACGCGGCGGTCGGAACGCCTCGGGCCGGGGAGGCCGCAACCGGGGCCGGGACCGTGGCGGAGACTCCCGTCCCGCACTCGAGTCGCGTCCGGACCAAGGCGGCGGTTCCGCTGGACGTTCCCGAGGGCGCCGTCATGGCCGGGGACCCCGCAGGGAGGAGAGAAAGAAAGACGCCGAGAGTTAGTCTTCAGGGGCGGATCGGCACGCGGTATGCCGTTTCCCGTCGGATGTCTGCCGGATGTTGCGTCGGTGCGGGGAAAGCGTCTTTGCGCGGAATCCTATGAGCCGACAGCGGGTTTCGGTCCTCCGTTTATAGCGGCTTCCGGTTCGACCTCGGAGGAGCGGGTCGGAAACGGGTTGCGCTTCGTGGTTCCGGATTTCGGCGGCATGCGGTTGATTCGCGAGGATTGAGATTGATATAATATCGTTATGGAAGTATCTTTGAGCATAGACGACGAGACCTGTATCCGGTGCGGCCGGTGCGTGCGGGTGTGCCCGTCGGTCATTTTCACGCAAGCCGCCCCGAAGCGGCCGGTCGGCGTGCAGCACCCGAACACCTGCATCGTCTGCGGACATTGCGTCGCGGCTTGTCCGACCGGCTCGGTCCGGCACGGCGACTTTCCCGAGGAAAAAGTGCATCCCGTGGATCGCGGCGGGCTTCCCTCGCCCGAGCAGATGCTGGCGCTGTGCCGCTCCCGGCGCTCGAACCGCGCGTTCACATCGTCTCCCGTTCCCGAGCGGGCGCTCGAGATGATCGTCGAGGCGGCCCACCGCGCGCCGACGGCCAGCAATCTGCAACAAGTGGCGTTTACGCTGGTCACCGATCCGGATACGCTGAGGCGCATCACCGCCTTTACGGTCGAGACTTTCGCTTCGGTGGTCCGCAAGCTCGAGAATCCGCTGCTGAAGCCTTTGTTGAAAGTTCTTGTCGGCGGAGCTTACAAGTACCTGCCTAACTTTCACCGGTTGATCGGTGAGTACGGCGAGGGGCGCGATCTGATTTTGCGCGGTGCCACGGCGGTGTTGCTGATCCACACGCCCGACGGCTCGCGCTTCGGCTGTCAGGATTCGAATCTGGCCTATCAGAACGCTTCGCTCATGGCCGAGAGCTTAGGGGTCAGCCAGTTCTACACGGGCTTCGTCTGCTCGGCTGCCGGGCAGGCCGGACACGGTCTCGAGAAGCTGCTCGGAATCGACGGGAAGATCCATGCCGGCATGGCGATGGGCATGCCGGCTTTCCGGTTTCCCAATTACGTCGATCGCCGCGAGGTCGAGCTGCGCAGACTGTAAGTTTGCCTGTGTCCGAGATCTTTTTGTTCGGGACATGCATCCCCCGACGGCTTGCGGGCTATCGGTTGCGTGCGATGCTATGCTATTAGAAATAAGAGTATTTCCGACTGCCTGATTGCAGATATAAAGTCATAGAATGGCTTGACATTGGATGGCTTTTGTTTAATCAGAGCTATACGGGGAATATTGGCATATTGGATGGGTAAGTTTTTTATAACTATATCCAAAACCTCATCTTCGGTAGATGCCAGATTTTGACCGCCATTTACCCATTTCCCATCTTCAATCCAGCAGTAATTGATAAAAAACAAATTATCCGATTCATTGTATGAGATAACCGATGCTGCGGAATCACAATAAGTTATAATGCCTTTGATCTGTTCGTTTAAGATATATTGTTTGGTATGATCGCTAATGTCCTCGTCTGGACGGTTTTGTGAAAGGTTAAATTGAAAGGTTGAAATGGCTGACCAGTATTTTGGTTTGCCGTTAATGCGAATCCAAGTCCTTGATAAATAGTTATTAAGCGGGCTGGACGGATTTATAGAGTCTGGCTCGAAGTCCTTGATGCTTTTATTTATTTTTACTATCGCAAAACCGGCCGGGAGTTGACAGTAAATCGGAATCGTAAAGACCCCTAATAATAAAGAAAGAAGGATTTTTTTCATATTTTGAAAACAGATATTACCCGTTGGCGTTCTCCGTATGCACGACCTGTATGCAATATTCAAAAATATCTCGATACTTCCAAACGGATTTGCAGGTAATTTGGTCAACGAGCGAGGAAATTTATCCCGGTTGGGTGTCCTCCTCGGATTTTCTGCGTCGGAAGCGGCACTCTCGGTATGGCTTCCGAATCTATAGGCATTGATAGACTGTTCAATTGCGAGAGTATCAGTGTGAGATTCTTCGTTTGATATCTCGTCGGCAATATAATTGACGGACGAAAATTCACGGCATTTCTTTGTGCTGCCATTCGCAAAAAGATAACAGAAAATACGGATGGTGGTGAAGATTACTTCCGTAATAATAGAAATCGGTCGCCCTGTTCGCGCCGCAATTTTCTCTTGCGTCCGGAGGCATGGAAAGCGCCGGAAGATGCCGTCGCTGTCATTTCCGTCGTCGGAGACCGGTACGATGCCGAGCAGCAGCGGCAGGCAGGCTGCTAAAGAATCTGTAAAAAGGGTAGTATTATCCGGAATCGGTCTACCGTCCGGACGGAATGCGCCCTTATCTTTGCATAGAAGAAAATAGCGGAAGGTATTGCGTTATCGCCGCATGATGCCGGCGTCGGCCGTGCCGGCTTCTGTCGGTCGGACGATCGGGGGCGGATGGGTGTTGTGTGGCATTGCAAAAGCGCGGCCCTTGTACGAGGTTGGCGGAACGGACGATGACTGCGCTCGAATGTGTGTCTGTGCGGGGACGATTCGTACCGGCTGAAACTGAAAATGCGGGGCGAAGGATATTGTATGAATAATGTTTAAATAGGATAACTATGAGGATACAAGCAATCGTCATGCTGACATTACTGACCTTGACGCATGTCGCGGCGCAAGAAACAACTGTTAAATCGACGGATATGGAGGCATTGGAATTGACGCGGGAGTGGGACAAGACATTTCCGCAGAGCGATCGGGTGGAGCATTCGAAAGTCACGTTCCACAATCGCTACGGCATTACGCTTGCCGCAGACCTTTATAAGCCGAAAAACGGACGGGAGCCTTTGGCTGCCGTCGCTGTCAGCGGTCCTTACGGGGCGGTGAAAGAGCAGGTGTCGGGCCGCTATGCCCAGACTCTTGCCGAGCAGGGCTTTCTGACCGTCGCTTTCGATCCTTCCTATTATGGCGAAAGCGGCGGTACGCCGCGTTATCTCACGTCGCCCGAAATCAGTACGGAGGATTTCAGCGCGGCGGTCGACTATCTCTCGACCCGTGAGGACGTCGATCCGGAACGTATCGGAATCTTAGGCATCTGCGGCTGGGGCGGGTTCGCGCTCAATGCCGCGGCCAACGATCCGCGCGTCAAAGCTACCGTAACCTCTACCATGTACGACATGAGCCGCGTGAATGCCGACGGATATTTCGACGCCATGAGCGCCGATGACCGTTACGAGCTGCGCGAACGGCTCAACGCTCAGCGCACAGAAGACTACCGCAACGGCAGTTACAAACTCAACGGCGGCGTAGTCGATCCGGTTCCCGAGGACGCTCCGCTTTTCGTGCGTCAGTATCACGACTATTACAAGACTGCGAGAGGCTATCACCGCCGCTCTCCGAACTCCAACGGAGGAATCACCGAAACCAGTGCCCTGTCGTTCATCAACATGCCTATTCTTTCCTATATCGGGGAGATCCGCAGCCCCGTGCTGCTGGTTCACGGCGAGAAGGCTCACTCTCGATATTTCAGCGAGGATGCGTACAAGAGGCTGACCGGAGACAACAAGGAACTGCTGATTGTCCCCGGAGCCAACCATGTCGATCTGTACGACAATCCGGATGCGATACCGTTCGACAGGATAGGCGAATTTTTCCGGAAATATTTAATGGATAAGAGATAAACCGTCGCACATGGATTGCAGAAACTTTCTGAAAACGGCATCGGATTTCGGCCGCCTGCCGCCGAATACGAAAGAGTCGTTTCGACTGCCGATCAGCTCGAAGTAGCATTCCCAAGTCCGGTAGACCGAGGCGGTGCGGGTCGCGATACAGATGGAGGCGTAGAGACCTTTGGCCGAGGAACGGATTGTTTGCGGACGAAACGTTGATAGGAATCGGTCGGTAAATACGGACCGGTCGACGGCGCAGGTCGTGCTGCGATGGCATTGGCGGCGCGGAGTCGTCGCCATTCCCAAGACGGTGCATTGGCGGCGAATAGGGGAGAACTTCGGAATAGGGGATTTTACGCTTGCGGCAGAGATATGGCTGCTATCGCGGCAATGGACGCCGGCCGTAGCCTGATCCTCGATCGGCGTGTCTCCTCTGAGGTGGAACGATTGTATGATGTTGAATGTAAAATGGATGACCGATGAAAAAGTTATTGTGGATTCCGCTGTTGTCGGTTGCTCTGCTGTCTGTGGCGGCCTGTGGCG
>OGQK01001834.1_pt1 | contig 10187 bp, 6 predicted proteins | sample 1553221 | NCBI WGS metagenome assembly OGQK01 (sample SAMEA2579996, study PRJEB22360) | human gut metagenome | biome: human gut; feature: human-associated habitat; material: faeces | place: Denmark | collected 2008/2010 | reverse complement strand
AAGCGTTAGCTTTTATTCTTGCTTCTGAAATTACCACTTTTAAAGCGATCAAGAGTAAAGTTAATGCCTGCGGAAACGTGGGCTTTACTCATTTATTTGATCGCAGGTTGTGGTAGACCTCAGAAGCAGATAAAAAGGTACTGTCCCACGTCTTTTTATGTGTAACTAAAACTCCGCCGGGGGACGGGTGGAAATGATTTATACAAATGAAAAAACATCTGTTTTTATTGATGCTTTCAACGGCGATTCTTGCCGGTTGCAGCAAAAACGAAGGCGGAGAAGGCGAGCCGTTCACTCCGCCCGCACAAGAACAACTTACGCAAAACGCCTATGCCGATAACGAGAGTACGGGCGGCGGCTTTTCGTTCACGGCCGGCGCCCCCTGGACGGCGACCGTGAACGAAGTGCAGGCGCAGGCTTCGGCATTGGCATCCGTACAAACAAAATCCGTTACACGGGCTGCCGGCAACAACGGCAATAACGTAGTTTGGCTGAAACTCTACAACGGCGACAAGGAGGCTTACAGCGGCGGGGCCGGGACGATTACGCTCCGCATCGAGATCGACCAGAACTATACAGGAGAGCGGCGCGAGGCCACAATTACCATCCGTTCGGGCAACAACACCTTTACCGTAACGGTCGTTCAGGAGGGAACCAAGCAAGACGGCAGCGAGAACGAGCCGCCGGTCAAAGTGACGAAGATTACCCTCGACAAAACCGAACTTTCGTTGAACGCAGGAGCTAAAGCTACGCTGACCGCCACTGTAGAGCCTGCCGACGCCACGATCAAATCGGTGGTATGGTCGAGCAGCGACCCCGCCATTGCGGACGTTAATCCCGTAACCGGCGAAATCACCGCGATAGCCGACGGAACGGCGACCGTTACGGCTACCTCTTCCTCTAACAAAGAAGTGTCGGCCTCTTGCGCGGTAACGGTGGGCGACGACGAACCTGTCGTGCCCGATCCCTCGAGCTACGCTCTTGTCAGCCGGATCGACCGCACGGTAACTTATTGGAATCAACTCCCCACTTCGGATCACGATGAAGAGGAGGCGACCTATACGTTCGAATACGACGACCATAATCGCGTTTCGTCATACACGATCGACATCCGCCCCACCAACGATCCGGAAGGTTCGAGCCAACTGGTCAGCAGCATCGACTACTCGGCACCGGATCGTCTCCGCATCGAGGATCGGTGGTCGGACGCCGGAACACAAACCTACGACGTCCTGCTGAACGACAAAGGATACATCCGACAGGGCAAATCGCATCCCTATTCCCATGACGAAGATAATTATGAGTTTTACACCTATAATATAGAATATAACGACGAAGATCGTATCTCGCGCGTCGCCTACTCCAATACGTGGAACACGTATACCTATAAAGACGGTGTGCTGTCGGGCGGTTCCTATTCTGACGGAGCTCAGCCGGACGAAGTGTCCGGGTTTGAGCAATATTTCAACCAGACGCCGAACGACAAGTTGAATCTGGACATCAATATGCTCTTTTTACCGGATATGCTATTGGAAGAAACCGAAGACGGAGAGGTGCCGGGCCGGCTCGGGCGCTTGGCTCTGCTGCGCCTGGCGGGTCGCGGTATGGACCGTTACACAACAATATTTACCGGATGGAGTGACGATGAAGAAGCCTCTGTCGCTACTCCTGGCTATCCGGAGCCCAATGTGAAGGTTCATAAGAGTTACGAATACTACGCTTATGTCGAGGACACGGAGGAGCGCCTGGATTACGTCTTTAACGACGACGGTACGGTCGCTTCGGTCACAGCACACGCAACCGTGGCCAAAATCAAGCATGAATACGACATCGTGGTGGGTAATGAACTCGTCAAGCCCGAATATCCGGAAGCGGGATACAAATACGAGATCAAAAACAGAAAAGATACCGAACTGGATCGCGGTACGAATTCGGCCGTCTATTCGTTTACCTACCGCTAATTTCTTGTATAACTAAAGAAGACAGGCTAAAAGTATATCGACTTTTAGCCTGTCTTTTATTGAATAATCAGGACAATAGAGCAGTAGAGAAAATAAAACACCCAAACTTACATTTTAGGGTGTAAGCCTGGGTATACCTTTAAATTTACTGATAATCAGCATCATTTGCGGAGAGTTAGGGATTCGAACCCCAGGAACCACATAAGCGGTTCAACAGATTTCGAGTCTGCCCCGATCGACCACTCCGGCAACTCTCCTATTGCGGGTGCAAAGATAATACTTTCCGGGATATATTTTCCATCCCGGACGTATTTTTTTGAAAAACACTCCGACGGCACACCGTCCGAACGTCCGGACGCACATTTTTTTACGATCCGGCAGCATCGTCCCGAAAAAAAACTATCTTTGCCGTGCAAAGGTTTCCGCATCGCGCTTTCGACCGCGACCAGGGAATTAAAAGGGAATGCCGTGCGAATCGGCAACAGTTCCCGCTGCTGTAAGTTCCGGCTCCGCAAGGAGCAAAACGTTTCGACACTCTTTTGCCACTGACATCGCGTCGGGAAGGCGCCGAAACAGGAACGAGTCAGAAGACCTGCCTTTGTTACACGGGTTTTACAGTCTGCGGTGAACGGACAAGGAATCGACGATGTTTCCCTCTTTTTCGCTTTGAGTTTCCACGACATCGCTTGCTGTACGACCGGTTTTATTTTTACGATTAAACGGCAGCGACACATGGAATTTTTCACACACGAACTTCTGTTCCGTCCCGTTCCGCCCGCAGCGGACCGCTTCTTCCTGTTTTCCGGACGCCCGATCCCGGAAGTGCCGCCGCACCCGAATCGAAGGAAAACCAACCTCATAAAACAATGAAAATAAAAACATTACTCACACGCGCCGTTATTCTCGCCTGCTGTGCGCTCCTGGTGTCCTGCGGCAAGGACGACACGGCTACGAGTCTTCCACCCGTCATCAAAACCGAAGGAGCGAGTCCTGTCTATACGGTAAAAACAGGAAAGACGCTGACGATTTTCCCGGTCGTCGAAAACGCTGAAAACGCGCTCTACGCCTGGAAAATCGACGGCAAAATCGTCGGAACCGAAAAAAGTTTTTCATTCTCGTCGAACGAGATCGGAAGCGTCTTCGTCAATTTCAGCGTAAGAACCGACTACGGATCGGACGAAACGGAATTCCGGATCAACGTCGCCGGACTCTCCGCGCCTTCCGTTTCACTGCCCGTACCGGAAAAAGGGTACAGCGTCCTTACGGGCAAAGACCTGGTCTTCGAACCGGAAGTCGAAAATTCTGAAAACGCGACTTTCCTGTGGAAAGTCGACTCGAAAGAGGTCGGAACGCAGCAGAACTATACGTTCAACGAAAACAAAGCGGGAAAATACGAGGTCGTTTTCGCGGCCGCCAACGAAGACGGCCGGGACGAAATCTCTTTCACCGTGACGGTCAACGAACCGAGCGACATGCCCTTTTCGTGGAAATTCGAACGGGAATCTTACAGCATGTCTTCGGGCAGAACGATCCGCCTACTGCCTTACGGTATCGAAAACGCATTCGACGCCGTCTATACATGGAGCGTAGACGGCAACGAAAAACAGAGCGGCAAAGACCCGCTTTTCGTCTTTACGGCCGAAGAACGCGCCGAACCTTACCGCGTGACCGTAACGATGAAGAACGAATATACCGAAATCTCCCGCCCGCTGACCGTACGGGTAGCCGGTCCGGAGGGCACTTATTTCCGGCCGTCCGATGCAGTCAGCCAGATCAGTTTCAACAAGGTATATGAATTCACGCCGGCGCCCGGTCAATTCGTGAACGAGGACTACGACGCCTCGACCCCGGAACAGGCCTGCGCCTATGCCGAAGACCGGCTGTCGCACGAATACTACGTTTCGCTGGGAGGTTTCGGCGGATACATCGTTGTCGGTTTCGACCACAGCATCGTCAACGATGGGGGCTACAATTTCCAAGTACTGGGAAATTCGTTCAAAGGCTCGTCGGAACCCGGCGTCGTATGGGTCATGCAGGATGAAAACGGCAACGGCCTGCCCGACGACACCTGGTACGAACTCAAAGGAAGCGAATACGACAACCCGCAGACCGTACAGGATTACGAAGTGACCTATTACCGTCCCCGAAAAACGGGCCAGCCCGTACAATGGACGGACAACCGCGGCAAATCCGGCTCGATCGACTATTTGCCGGCCTGGCACAACCAGGATTTCTACTACCCGAACTGGGTGAGCGAAAACACCTACATCCTGCGGGGAACCTGCCTGCCGTCCAAAACGCGGGAAGTCACCCCAGGCTACTGGTCGAACGACGAATACGAATGGGGGTACGCCGATAACTTCAGTCCCATCGACCGGCTGACCGACGACGATAACCACGATGCGGGCGTCAACGCGAACCATTTCAGGATCGGCGACGCCGTCACTTTCGACCGAAAACCGGCCGAGTTGAAATACATCGACTTCGTCAAGGTACAGACCGGCGTGAACGCCAAAGCCGGATGGCTGGGCGAGAACTCCACCGAGGTATTCGGCATCAGAGATTTCAATCTGATCAAATCCAAATAACAATCACCCTAAAAATCAAAAAACATGAAAAAACTATTCGGAATTCTCGCACTGGCATGCTGCCTGCTGAGCAGTTGCTCGAAAGACGACGAAAGCCCCTTCGAAGGGAAGGACAACCACATCCTCTCCTTCTCCCTGACGGTCGGCGGCACGACGTACGACGCCGCCATCTCGGGAAAAAAGATCGTAATCACGGTTCCCGTCAACGTCGACCTCACCGGAGCCACCGTAACCTACGAACTCTGCGAGCAGGCCACCGTATCGCCCGACCCGGCGACGATCGAAACGTGGAACGACGACCAACAATTCCGTATCAAGGCCTATAACGGCACCACGGCGGATTATACGTACAGCGTATCGCGCACGGAGGTGAGCAATCCGGGCGACGTCGCGCTGCTGACCCAAGCCGACGTCGAAGCGCTGGGCCAAAGCGGAACGACCGTAATCGACGGCAACCTGATCGTCGGCACCGGCGCCCCTGCGGACGAAGAGACCGCAATCAAAGACCTGAGCCCCCTGCGTTCGCTGACCCGGGTAAATTACAACATCGTGATCAACAATTCCTTCGCAGGAGCGACCCTCGACGGACTGGACGGACTGACCAAAGCCGGAGGACTCTATATCGGCACGGCGAACACGGCCTGCAATCCGCAGGATACGCTCCGGATCGAATTGCCCGGATTGATGCAGATCGGAGACATCGTAATCAACAGTCCCCTGGTTGTCTCGTTCGCCGCTCCGCAACTGACCTCGGGTGGAAGTATTCTCTTCAATGCGCCGAACCTCGCTTCCGTCGATTTCGGCGCGCTGAAAAGCTGCGCGGGCGACATTGCGTTCAAAGGCTCCTCATCCGCCCCGAACCAACGGCTGACGGAAGCTCTCTTCCCGGCGCTGGTCTCCCTTTCGGGTTCCTTTTCGGTCGAATACCATTACGAACTGGCCAAACTGTCTTTCTCCGGACTGACCGCCGTCGGTGGCGATTTCCGAGTCGGTTCCGGAGCCCTGGGACGCATCGACATGAACGTCCTGGCGCAGCTCGAACTGCCGCGTCTTGTGACCGTCAACGGCTCGGTTACCATCGCGGCGAAACAAATGCCGTCCCTTTCGATGCCCGCACTGACCCGTACCGGGGGCTTCTCGTTTATCGGCGGGGACTACTATTCGGAAAGTCCTTTCACCACGCTCGAACTGCCGGCATTGGCCACCGTAGCGGGAACCCTGAAATTGGGACAGCTTAAAAAAATGGAATCCCTGAGCCTGCCGGCTCTAAAAAGCTGCACGAACATCGAGATCGACGCCCTGACTCTGGTTACGAGCCTCGACTTTTCGCAAATCGCCGACCTCGAAGACCTCAGCATCACGAGCGCCTACGAGCTTACCGATCTGAAACTCGCTTCCACGATCCACGGAGACGTATCGCTCAACGGCGCGCAACGGAATTATCTGGTGCGTTTCTCCGGCGTGGAGACAATCGAAGGCGCGCTCACCCTATCGAATTTCAAAGGCTCGGAAATCTCGCTGGACGGCATCAAACGCGTGGGAAGCTTTACCCCGGGTTCGTGCAGCGAACTGACGACATTATCGCTACCCGACCTGGAAGTCGCAGACAGCCTATTTAAAATATTCTCTTTCAATAAACTGACCACCGTAAACGCTCCCGCGCTGACTCGTGCCGGCGACCTGAGCTTCGGATCCAATTACGAGCTGCAAAATCTCGAATTTCCGGTATTGCAAGAAGTCACCCGGACGTTCAATTACGAGGGCGCCTCGTGGGAATACGGACGCAGCCAGGTGAAAATAACCGGATTTCCCGGACTGTCCGCTCTGAAAAAAGTCGGCAAAATCACGATCAGCGGCTGCGGCCACCTGACCGACTTCACCGGATTGAAAAACACGCTGGCGAGCCTGACGGCCGACGACTGGTCGGTAACGGACTGCGCTTACAATCCGACCTACGAACAGATGAAAAACGGAGAATACAAAAAATAACGCTCCGATCCCTTCTCTCCTTCCCCCCGGCCGTTTCCGGCCGGGGTATTTTTTGCAATCCCGTCCTATTTTTCAGAAACAAACGCTTTGTTACAAAAAAAACGCTACCTTTGTGTCGGCAAAGGTTTTCGGCGTCGCACCTCCGGTCGCGACAACGAATGAAAAGGGAATGCCGTGCGAATCGGCAACAGTCCCCGCTGCTGTAAGTTTCTGTTCCGAAAGGAATAAAATGTTTCGACACTCTTGGCCACTGACATCGAGTCGGGAAGGCGCCGAAACGGGAACGAGTCAGAAGACCTGCCTCTGCCTTACGGATTTTACAGTCTGCGGTGAACAGACGAAAATCGACGGAATTTCCGGCTGACCTATTTGCGCACGATGCCGCCCGCTGTAAAACCGAATTGGATTTTTTAACGATCAACGAGCGGCATGGAACGTATTCCTCCCATTTGTCTCTTCCTGTTTATGTGTTGCCTGACACCGGCGGCGCTTTATGCGCAGAACGGCTCCGACAGCCTGACACGCAAAGCGTATCCGGACAGCCTACGCCATTACAGCATCGACGAGGTGACCGTATACGGACAGAACCAACCGTCCCGGATTATCCCCGCCCAGGAACTCTCCGGCAAAGAACTGCAGCGACTCAACGCCCTGTCGGTCGCCGATGCGGTACGCTATTTTTCCGGGGTGCAGATCAAGGATTACGGCGGAATCGGAGGACTCAAAACCATCAATATCCGTAGCATGGGCACCCAGCACGTCGGCGTTTTCTTCGACGGCATCCAACTCGGCAACGCACAGAACGGGCAGATCGACCTGGGACGCTTTTCGCTGGACAACATGGAATCCATTTCGCTGTACAACGGGCAGAAAAGCGCGGTATTCCAGCCGGCTAAAGATTTCGCATCGGCCGGTTCGATTTACATGCAGACGCGAACGCCCCGTTTCGACCGGGACGGAAAAAACAACCATTTCGGCGTGTCGATGAAAACCGGCTCTTTCGGCACGGCCAACCCGTCGATCCTGTGGGAACACCGGTTCAACGACCGGCTCAGCAGTTCGTTCAACGTCGAATACCTGTACACCACGGGCCGCTACAAGTTCAGCTACACGAAAAAAAACGGATACGACACGACTGAAGTGCGCCGCAACGGCGACGTGCGCGCCCTACGGGCCGAAGGCGGCCTTTTCGGCCTGGTACGCAACGGCGAATGGAAAGCGAAAGTCTACTTTTACAACTCGGAACGGGGCTACCCGGGCGCTTCGGTGCGACAGGAACCCGGACGGTTCCGGCACGAAGACCGGCAGTGGGACGACAACTTTTTCGTACAGGGTTCTTTCCAGAAAACCTTCAGTCCGTTTTACAGTCTGTTGCTGAACGGCAAGTACGCCTACGATTACCTGCACTACCTGTCCGATCCGCGCCTCGACGAGAGCACGATGTATGTCAACAACCACTACTACCAGCAGGAGACGTATTTCTCGGCAGCCAACGAATTTACGTTTTTCAAATGGTGGAAAGCCAACCTCGCCGCCGATTTCCAATGGAACACGCTGGACGCCGACTTGGTCGATTTCGTCTATCCGCAGCGCTATTCGGTACTGACGGCCGCGGCGACCTCGTTCGAATTTTCCCGGGTCAAAGTGCAGGCAAGCCTGCTGCACACTTATGTCCACGACCGGACGAAAGCCGTCGGGGGAAGCGCCGGCGACAAAAGCGAATTCACGCCCACCTTCGTAGTCTGGTACAAACCGTGGAGTCGGCCGGAGCTGAGTTTCCGCGCATTCTACAAACGGATTTTCCGGATGCCTACGCTGAACGACCTGTACTACACGTTCATCGGCAACAAATACCTGAACCCGGAATACACCACCCAATACAACCTCGGCGTCACCTATGCGAAAAATTTCGACGGCGTCCTGCGGCGGATCGACTTCCAGGCGGACGCCTACTACAACGAAGTGGACGACAAGATCGTCGCCATGCCCACCAGCAACCAGTTCCAGTGGACGATGATCAACCTCGGTCGCGTGGAAATACGAGGGATCGAAACGACCGTGCAGACCAACTGGCTGTTCGGTCCGGTAACCTTCAACGCCCGGCTGAATTACACTTACCAGAAAGCCCAGGACGTCACCGACCGGACGAGCGAATGGTACGGCGGCCAAATCCCCTATATCCCGTGGCACAGCGGTTCCGCCGTACTGAATCTCGACTACCGGGGATGGGATCTGAATTACAGCTTCCTTTACACCGGAGAACGCTACGAATCCGTCGCGAACATCCCCGAAAACTACGCGCGGCCGTGGTATACGCACGACATGGCGCTCTCGAAATACATCCCGTTCAAAAAAACGGCGCTGCGCATCACCGCCGAAGTGAACAACATCTTCAACCAGCAATACGAAGTCGTACAATGTTACCCGATGCCGGGCACGAATTTTAAAATCAAAATAAACTTTACGTTATGAAAAAACATTTGACAAAATCCCTGCTGCTTTTGCTGCTCAGCGCAGCCGTCTGCAGCCTCAACTCCTGCCGGAAAGAAGAAACGGGCACCCCTTCGTCCGGTTCGGGCGGCGGAGAGGGAGAGACCGCCGGTACGGTGAAAGGATTCTTCCTGCTGAACGAAGGCAATCAAGGCAGCAACAAGGCCTCGCTCGACTATTTCGACTACGAAACGGGCGTCTACACAAAAAACATCTACCCCGAGCGAAACCCGGGCGTAGTCAAGGAATTGGGCGACCTGGGCAACGACCTGCAGGTTTACGGCGAAAAACTGTATGCCGTGATCGGCGGTTCGGGACTGGTCGAAGTAATGGATGTCAACACGGCCAAGCACGTGGGGCAGATCTCCGTTCCGAGCGGCCGCCGACTCGCATTCAAAGATCAGTACGTCTACATCAGCTCCTACGCAGGCCCGCTTAATTTCGATCCGAACGCCCGGAAGGGTTACGTGGCCCGGGTCGACACGGCGCAACTCGGGAAAGTCGATACCTGCGTGGTCGGCTATCAGCCCGAAGACATCGTCGTCTCCGGCAACAAACTTTACGTTGCCAACTCCGGCGGATACCGGGCTCCGGTCTACGACAGCACGGTTTCGGTGATCGACCTGAGCACATTCAAGGAGATTTACAAAATCAACGTAGCGATCAACATACAGAAGATGAGGCTCGACCGTTCGGGCAACCTCTGGGTGTCGACCCCGGGGAACTACTACGACATCCCGTCGCGGACTTTCGTGATCGACACGAAAACGGACAAAGTGACCGACACGCTCGAAGTGCCGAACGCCAACATGGCCCTGCGCGGCGACTCGCTGCTACTGTACAGCGCCACCTGGGACATGACCACCGGAAAAAGCGCCTATTCGTTCACTTTCATAGACACCCGGACGAAAAAAGACGCCGGGCAGAATTTCATCAAGGACGGAACGGATAAAAATTATACCGCAGCCTATGAAATCGCGGTCAACCCGGACAACGGAGACTTTTTCGTCACCGATGCGAAAGACTATATAACGCCCGGAAAGATCTATTGCTACGGTTCCGACGGACGCACCAAATGGTCGGCCACCACGGGCGACATTCCGGGGCACATCGCATTCACGCATAAAAAGCTGCAACCGCTGAAATAACGGCTCCCCCC
>OGQK01001832.1_pt1 | contig 10193 bp, 8 predicted proteins | sample 1553221 | NCBI WGS metagenome assembly OGQK01 (sample SAMEA2579996, study PRJEB22360) | human gut metagenome | biome: human gut; feature: human-associated habitat; material: faeces | place: Denmark | collected 2008/2010 | reverse complement strand
AATACCGGTTCCGGTGAGCCGGGACGCGGCTTCGGGTTTTCTATCCTTTCGAGGCGGCGGACCGTTCTGTCGGGGGGCGCCGCTATCTGCCGGCGGCAGCCTGTCGTCGATATCCGGTTCGGAAGAGCGAGGACAGAGCGGCTACCGGTAGGCTTCCGGTTTCCGCTATCGATGTGGCATCGTTCGGAATGCTTGCGATACAGCGCTTCCGAAGCTTTGTCGGACGGGTACGGCAACCTGATCCGCTGATCGGATACGCCGACTGCCGATCGCTCTCTGCCGAGGTATTTCGACGGCGGCCTTGGGGATTGCGGAAAGACAGCCGTTCACGCATTCGTTTCTCTTGCGGGGCGCTCCGGTCTCGGGCCGTTTCCGACCGCGCACATTACTTCTTCTTGAAGCGGACGACGGCCCAGCCCGAGCGCGTCCGGGTCCGCAATCGCTCGAAGCCGAACTGCTGCGCCCGGTCGGTCACGGCGTCGACGTCCGTCTCGAGGATACCGCTCAAGAACAGCATACCGCCTGAGTGCAGCGCAGCCGCATAGGCATCCATGTCGGCGAGCAGGACGTTCCGGTTGATGTTGGCCAGTATGAAGTCGTAGCGCTTGCCTTCGATCGCCTTCCGGTCTCCGAGTAGCGGCCGGATGCGGTCGGCCATGCCGTTGTCGGCTATGTTTTCGCTCGCATTGCGGTAAGCCCATTCGTCTATGTCGACCGCATCCATCCGCTCTGCTCCGCGAAGTACGGCCAGCATGGCCAGCACGCCGGTTCCGCTTCCCATGTCCAGACCCCGCTGTCCGTCGAACCGGCAGTCGATGATTTCGGCCCCCATCAGGTAGGTCGTTGCATGGTGACCGGTACCGAAAGCCATTTTCGGCATGATGACCAGCTCGTATTCGGCAGCCGGGTTTTTCGGATGGAACGGCGCGCGAATGCGGCACTTGCCCTCGATGTCGATCGGTTCGAAGTTCGATTCCCACAACTCGTTCCAGTTCCGGTCCTCGATCGTTTCCGATCGGTAACGGTAGCCCGTTTTCTTCAGATATCCGTCGATCCGGGCGACTGTTCGGCGATAATCCGCTTCGCGGATATAGGCTTTCAGGCAGTCCGCTTCCTCGCAGAAGGATTCGAACGGAAAGTCCGCCAGTTCGGCGAGCAGGATTTCACGTCGCCGCTCGTCGGCGCACTCTACGGTCACTTCGATATGGTTCATCGCTGTCGAATGGTTTGCATTGCGGAACAAAAATAGTAATTTTGAGAACAAAACCCGCTCGCTTCATGGTTGCTTGGGAAAACGAAATCGAGGGATACACCTATTACATCAAGCTCGAGAAAAAACTGTCCGACAATACGGTCGAGGCCTATCTCCGCGATCTGAGACAGATGGCCGCCTACATGGAGAGCGAGTTTTCGATTTCCGATCCTGAGCAGGTGCGCGAGCAGCATGTCGAGTCGTTTCTGGCGTATCTGTACGACAAGGGGGTCGAGAAGACGACGCAGGCGCGCGTTCTGAGCGGAATCAAGAGCTTTTTCACCTATCTGCTGATCAACGACCGGATCGACAGCCTTCCGACCGAGTTCATCGACACGCCCAAAATCGGCCGTAAGCTGCCCGATGTACTGTCGGCCGCCGAGGTTGACGCTATGCTCGACGGGATCGATCTGAGCCTGCCGTTCGGCCATCGCAACCGTGCGATCATGGAGATGCTCTACGGTTGCGGACTGCGTGTCACGGAGCTTGTGACGCTCCGCATCGGAGACCTGTTTTTCGAAGAGGGCTATGTCCGTGTCGTCGGCAAGGGCGACAAGCAGCGCTTGGTGCCGGTCGGCGACGAGGCAGTCCGGTTTGTTACGCTCTATTTGGAGCAGCGACGGACGATGCGCGTCGATCCGCGTCATGCCGAGACGCTGTTCCTGAACAACAAGGGACGCGGACTGACCCGTGTGATGATTTACCATATCATTCGCGAGGCGGCTCGCACGGCCGGCATCACGAAACATATCAGCCCGCATACGCTGCGCCATTCGTTCGCCACGCATCTGCTCGAGGGCGGCGCGAGTATCCGTCAGGTACAGCAGATGCTCGGGCACGAGTCGATCGTCACGACCGAGATTTACACCCACCTCGATGGCGAAAGCCTCGGCAGGAACGTCGATCTGCATCATCCGCTGTCGGACCGGTAGTGTTTCGGCCGGGGCTTTCGGATCATCGGATTCGGGCCGTTCGTGTCCCCATTGAACCGGGGGCCCGCTGGCCTTGCATCCGGCCGCTCGTGAGGTTGCCGCCGTTTCTTCGTTCAGTCGTCTTTGGGCACGACCTTCCTGCCCGGCTTGCTCCGTCCGGGGCAGGGTCTTGCGCGGATTCGTGTGGGGATGGCTTTCTCCTGCCGGCGGAGCGGTTATCTCGACGCGACCGGTATCGGCTCGTCGCCGAGCTTGTACCAGTCGCCTCGCGCGCGCATCACCTGCTCCACGACATCGCGCACGCAGCCCGCTCCTCCGTTGAACTGGGAGACGTAGCGCGATATGCCGATCACTTCCATGGCGGCATCGGCCGGGCAAACCGGCATGCCCACGTGCGTCATGGGCTCCAGATCGGGCACATCGTCGCCCATATACATGATCTCGTCGGGCTCCATGCCCCAGATGTCGCGCAGCTCGTGCAACGCCTTGAGCTTGTGGTGGCAGTTCGTGTAGACATGTTCGATCCCGATCATGTCGAAGCGCACCTGAAGCGCTTTGCCCCGTCCCCCGGTGATGATGGCAATGCGGTATCCCTTTTTCAGGGCCAGCGACAGCGCGTAACCGTCCTTGGCGTAAAAAGTGCGCAAAAACTCGCCTTCGGGCGTGACGGTGATGCCGCCGTCGGTCATCACGCCGTCTACATCGAATACGAAGGCCCGTATGCGGGCTATGTCTTCTTTGAAATTTCCCATATGTGTCGGCTTATGTTTTCGTATATGTTCTGCAGTTCGGGGTAATCGTCCAGCATGTCGAGATGGCGTTTTTGCGTCAACATGTCGCCTCGGCGGGCCGGACCGGTCTGCACGTCCGCCGCCGAAGCGCTTTCGAGCGCTTTGGCGGCCGTCTCGCGCATCAGGGGCTTCAGCAGATCGGCCGGAAGTCCGTACCGGTCGAGCAGCTGCTGGGCGATCGCGTACATGTGGTTCGAAAAATTGCTTGCGAAGACGGCTGCCAGATGCAGCTTCGCCCGTTCCTCCGACGAGGCTTGCCTCGCGTTCGAGCTGAGCGCGCGTGCCAGACGAAGCAGGGTACGGGTCGTCTGCGGATCGGAGCCTTCGACGAGCAGCGGCACGTCGCCGAGAGAGATGTGCCGCCCGGCCGTGAAAGTTTGCAAAGGATAGAACACGCCCCGGTTCCGGATTTTTCCCGGCAGCCCGTCGAGCGGTACGCTGCCGGCCGTATGGGCCACGACGGCTCGGCCGAAATCGAGCGCTTCGGCCACTTCTCCGACCGCCCGGTCGCTTACGGCGATCAGATGGATGTCGGCCGCAGCCAGCTCTTGCGGATCGCTGGCGAACGGACAGCCGTACGAGCGGGCGATCCGTTCGCCCCGGTCGCGGTTGCGGGCGTAAAGCTGCGCCAGTCCGTACGGCCTGGCGGCGATTGCTCCGGCCAGCGCTTCGGCCACGTTCCCGCTTCCGATGACGACGACCGTTTTCATGTACGCTCCTCCTTTGGGGTGTCGATTTCTATATCCATGATCAGACGGTTGGCCGGACTGTCGCTTTCCGCCCGATTCAGTGCCTGCACGATGGCGTCCATGGTCTCGAACTCGGGGCTCTGCTCGGGCTCGAACGCGGCATGGCCGGAGGTTTCGACCCGGTGAATGACGTCGTACACGCGGATCGTATGGATGTCGCGTGCCGGCACGTACCGCCCCGTCTTTTCGTCCGGGCTGACGACCGGGACGATCAGGCCCGCTTTCTCCAGCGCGAAAACCGTGTCGCGCACGACGCGTACGGGCAGGTTCAGGTTCCGGGCTATCTCTTCGGACGACATGGCGCTTCCTCCGGCCATGAAATGCTTGACGATCTGGTGCATGATGACCAGCAGTGCCTTTTTCCTGTATTCGAGGCTCATCTCTTCGGCGGTTTTCTCGAACTCGAATTTCCGGATATTCTGATAGGCGAACGAGAGCTCGGCTCCGAACAGCACGATCTGCCAGCTCGTCTGAAGCCAGATCAGGAACAGGGGTACGGCCGCGAAGCTGCCGTAAATAGCGTTGTAGTTCGTCAGTCGCGACTGGATGAAAACGTAGGCCAGTTGGAACAGGACGAAGATCGTGCCCGCCATGATTCCTGCCGTCAACGCGCTGCGCAGTTTCACTTTCGTATTGGGCATGACCAGGTAGACGAACGTGAACATCGTCCAAATGACGAGCGTCGACAGCGTACCGAGCAGGACGTTGACGATCGGGGTCGAGGTGTAATGGAGCAGGTGCTGCTGTATCTGGATGCCGATGCTGCTCGAGATGACCCACAGAATCGGCGCGATGACGATGACCGTCGTATAGTCGCTGAACTTGCGCGTCAGCGAGCGCGAGCGTCGCACTTCCCAGATGCTGTTGAACGAGCTTTCGACGTAGTTGAATACCTTGATGACCGACCAGAACAGCACGACCACGCCGACCGACGCGATCACGCCGCCTTTGGTCCGCTGGATCATCGCGTTGGCGAATGTCAGCACCTGATCTATCAGGACCCTGTACTGCGGGAACTGCTCGTGCAGGTACTCGTTCAGTCGGGCCTCGAATCCGAACCCTTTCATTACGCTGAAGACCAGGGCCGCGATCGGTACGAGCGACATCAGCGTGTAGAAAGTCAGCGCGGCCGAGCGGACCAAAATGCTGTGCTGCCCGATGCCCTGAGCCGTGAAGATGAAGACTTTGAACTGTCGGACGGCCCACCGCGTGCGGCGCGACTTGTACTCGTGCTCTTTCTTCACCCAGATGTCCTTGGTGATGTACTGGACGATTTTCTTAATCCATTCGCTCATTGCGTGTCTATCGTTCTACAAATGTAATGAATTGTTCTCAAAGTCGCCTGCCCCTTTCGCGTCCTTCTTCCGACAGTATGACGGCGATCCGTTGCCCGTTCACCGTCGTGAAAGCCGCCATGCCGTTGCCGCCCTGCCGGATGCCGGTCGCCCGGGCGATTTGCTCGGCATCGAGCGGAAAATCCCTTTTCAGCAGGTTCAGCCGTTCGATGCCGTGCGTTCTGAACAGAGTTTTCAATGCCTTGGGACGATACGGCACGATCTCTTCGATCGGATACGCGTGTCCGAGGAAATCGTCGGGCAAATGTCGTGCAAACCCGTAGCCCGGTTTCCGAGGCGGCGAATGCGCCTGCCGATTGCAGGTAGCAGCGGGCCGCCCGGATTTTGTAGAGCGAGACGTCGGGGACGAGCAGGAATCCGTAAGGAGGGTCGAATCCGGCGTCCGGCTTTCCGTCTCGCAGCTGCTCCGGGTGAAAGATCCGGGTGCCCCGGCCGATTGCCGTGGCTCGCAATAGACCGGGTGCTTCCGGCCGGTCCGTGCCGGGCAGATCGATCAGCAGCTCCTTGCACTCGCCGTGCAACGACACGGCCTCGACCGACACCTCGCCTCCGAACAGGGCGAAAGCCTCGTCCGTATCGAACAGCGGGGATGCCTTGACGACTATCCGTCGGGCTATTTGCCGCAGGCGGGGCATCAGCGAACGGACGTCGGGCGAGCACTCCTCCAGCCGGACCAGCCGGCCCGTCCCGTCGGGCCGGATCGGCGTAAATCAGGTCGGCCGTTCCGGCGAATTCCGCGACGAACGTTTCCGCCGACGTGCAGATTACCTCGATATTGCGCGCTTCGAGCCGCTCGAAATTGTACCGGGCGACGAGCGCCAGTACCGGATCGCGCTCCAGAGAGACGACGCGCCGGAATCGTCGGGACAGCATCAGCGAGTCGACGCCCAGGCCGCAGGTCAGATCGATGCACAGTCCGCCTTCGTAAGTCTTCGCTTCGGCTGCTGCTTCGCTGCTGGCCTGCTCGAACGCCAGCGGCGGAATGATGCAGCGGGCCCGGTGATAGGAAGGCAGTTTCGTTTTGGCCCGTTGGAGGTATTTGATCTGCGTCGACAGCAGAGCGGCATGCGGCCCGAGGCGGAGGGCCGCCCGGGCCGGGTCTTCGCCGATATGCCGTTCGATGAGCTCCCGGGAAGAGTCTTGCGCCAGAATGTCGAGTTCCTGTTCTGTCATAAGGCAAATATCCGGCAAAAACGGCTAATGCGCAACTTTTCTCTTCCGAATGCGTCTCGTCGGGCCGTCCGTCCGTTTCTCTTCGCGCAGCTTGACCGCCACGGCCAGCATTCCCAGCAGGGCGTACGCAAGTACTACCGCCCATTCCGGGAGGACGATGCCCTCGATCGCGGCGGCGGGAGACGCGGCGGCATGCGCGACCGTGCCGTTTTGAACGGTCAGGGCCGTTTCGACGATGCGGCTCAGAAATAGGTTCCACAGCGGTAACGGACACAGCAGCCAGAGCAGCGAGGCTCCGATTACGACGAAAGCCGCGAAAATTACGACCGGATTGATTGCCAGCGAGACGAGCGGAACGTTTCCGAAGTGATAGGCTATCAGGGGCAGCGTGCCGATCTGGGCCGCCGCGCCGAGCAGCAGCGAACTGTACAGCGCGTCGAGCGCCCGGTGCCGGCTCAGACGCCTGCGGTAAAGGCGGGGATAGAAAAACAGGATCGACAGCACGGCGGCGAACGAGAGTTGAAAGCTTACGTCGGACAGATAGCTCGGCCGGACGGCCAGCATCAGCGTCGCCGTGCCGAGCACGACGTTGTAGCCGTTGCCGCTGACCGAGGCACCGAGCGCCGCTTGCGCGGCCGACAGCATCAGGGCCGAGCGGACGACCGACGGCGACAGTCCGGCCATAACGGCATAGGTCCATAGCGCGAGGATCGCCAGAACGTTCCGGATCAGATGGCCGTGCCGCAGCAGTACGACCCAGCCGAGCGCCAGATTGACGAGCAGCATCACGAATCCCATGTGCAGGCCCGATACGGCCAGTATGTGCGCCGTGCCCGTGCGGGCATAGGCGGCCCGCAGGTCCCGGTCCATGGTGCGTCTTTCGCCAGCGACCAGCGCGCAGACCATGCTCCGGTCGGTTTCCGACAGACGAAGCCGTGACAGCCGCTCGACCGCCGCCCGTTGGAACAGCGCGGCGCTCCGCATGGCCGTTCGCCCGTTGCCGTCCATGCGGGCTATCAGGTTTCCTCGGGTGACGTAGGCCCGTGCCGTCAGGCCCCGGCTTCGCATCAGGGCGCCATACCGGCTGCCGGAGGTGTCGATCGGGTTCAGATAGCCCGCGACGGCCATCTGCTCGCCTACGGAGACATGGAATCCCGTGTCGAACCGCAGTTCGATTTTCTCGTCGGTCGGCTGCCAGCGGGCTGGCGTCGTCCCTGCTTGTCTGCCGAAGCAGCGATACATTCCCGCCCGTGCGGTCGTGACGGCCCAGCGTCCGGAGAGGGACGGCGTCCGGTCGATTTCGACGATCATCGCCAGCCGCTCGTTTCGGGGCATCGGCCTTTTCGTCGAGGAGAGGTCGGCGAGCAGGAGACCCGTGCAAAACAGCGAAGCGTAGACGTAGGCGCGGCCTGCCGGAATTTTCCGCGTGAGCCAAGCTCCGGCGTAAACGGCGGCTGCGATCAGCGCGACGGCCCACAGCGGCGCGCTTGCGAACCGCTGGCAGGCGATGCCTGCTGCCAGAGGGGGCAGGATTCGGGCGAAAGGCGTGATCCGTATTTTGTCGTTCAGTAGCATGGGTGCGTTTTCGTCGGGCTTGCCCGGTCGCTTCGGCCGGCTTTTATCCCGCGGCGTTCGGAAGAAGCGGTTTGTCGTGTATGGGTCTTGACGATCATTGTCCCTTGCCGTCGAACCCGATAAGCGCCGGAATCGGGATGACTCGGTGGCCCTGTTTTTACGTTCCGGCGGTCGCTGTCCGACATGAGAGCTCCGCTCGGAGGCCGGAACGTGCTATCGGCCGAAGCTTGGGTTTCTTACCCCTGACGCACCGGGAAACGGGGCGGCTCGCATGCGTATCTTTTCGGATACGGCGGATATTCCGTTTTCTTGCCGTTGCGTATGGCTTTGTTTATCGAGCCGGGTACGCCTTTGGATTGCATTGTCCGATCCGCGGGCCCTGCGGCTCGCGTCCGGGTGGCTCTTTCCGGCGTATCGGGAAGGAGCGTTATCTCGCCGATTCGCGGTCGAGACTGCGGTAGCGGATCGCTTCGGCGATGTGGGCCGGCGCGATCCGGGCCTCTCCGGCCAGATCGGCGATCGTTCGGGCTACTTTGACGATGCGGTCGTAAGCCCGGGCCGAAAGGTGCATGCGTTCCATGGCACGGCGCAGCATGGTTTCCGATTCGGCAGGCAGCGGACAGAATGCGCGGATTTGCTTGCTTCCCATCGAGGCGTTGCAATGAATCGGCAGTCCGGCGAATCGGGCCTGTTGCGCCGCCCGGGCCGCGACGACCCGGAGCCGGATCGTTGCGCTGCTCTCCTCGGGTCGCTCGCCGTAGAGTTCGGAAAAGCTGAGCGGCGAAACGTGCACGTGCAGGTCGATCCGGTCGAGCACCGGACCCGAGATGCGGTTCATGTACTGGTACACGGCGCTTTGCGAGCAGACGCATTCCCGCGAAGGGTGCCCGTAATATCCGCACGGGCAGGGATTCATCGCGGCTATGAGCATGAAGTCGGCCGGATATTCGACCGTGTATTTCGCCCGCGATACGGTCACGCGTCCTTCCTCCATCGGCTGGCGCAGCGTTTCGATCAGCGTGCGGCCGAACTCGGTCAGCTCGTCGAGAAACAGAACTCCGTTATGCGCGAGGGATATCTCTCCCGGCTGGGGCGTGCTTCCGCCGCCGATCAGCGCGACGCGCGAGGTCAGGTGGTGCGGGGATCGGTACGGGCGTTGTCCGATCAGTCCGCTGCCTGCTCCGATGCGTCCGGCCACCGAGTGGATTTTCGTCGTCTCGAGCGCCTCGTCGAGCGTCATCGGCGGCATGATCGACGGCAGCCGCCGGGCGAGCATCGTTTTGCCCGAGCCCGGAGAACCGATCATCAGCACGTTGTGGCCTCCGGCCGCGGCGATTTCGAGCGCTCGCTTGGCGACCCGCTGTCCCTTGACGTCGCTGAAATCGGCTTCGTAGGCTCCGCCCTGCTGTAGGAGAAGCGCTTGCGTATCGGCTTGTACGGGCTCGAGTTCCCGGTCTCCGCGCAGAAAGTCGACGACTTCCCTCAGGTGGGATATGCCATAGACGTCGATCGACGACACGACGGCCGCTTCCGGGGCGTTTTGCCGGGGCAGGATCACGCCCGCGAATCCCTTGTCGCGGGCCGCGAGAGCCATCGGCAGGGCTCCTCGCACGGGCAGCACCGAGCCGTCGAGCGACAGCTCGCCCATCACGATATACCGCGAGAGCCTTTCGGCGGGCAGTTGCTCGGTCGCGGCCAGAATACCCAGCGCAATGGTCAGGTCGTAGGCCGATCCCTCCTTGCGGATGTCGGCCGGCGAAAGGTTGACGACGACTTTCTTGCCGCTCATTTTGTACGAGCAGTTCTCGAATGCGGCCCGGATGCGTTCCTGACTTTCTCGGACCGCGTTATCGGGCAGGCCGACCAGATACATGCCGATGCCGGCCGTGATATTGACCTCTGCGGCGATCGGCAGCGCGTCGATACCAAGCACCGCGCTGCCATGGCTTTTGACGAACATACGGGTGAAATGATTTGTGATACATCGTTGGGTATATGCGATTTGCTACAGGTAAAGATACGAGAGTTTGCCGAAAATAGCAAGTGGCCTGCCGCGCTTGTCGCCCAGTCGCGGCGCGGCAGGCCTTGATTCGTCCGGCATTGCCGGTTTCGGGCCGTTCATAGAACTCTTCCGAATGCGACCTCGCGGACGGTATGCCGGTCGGCGATCAGTCGAAGAACAGCGCGCAGAGCGATGCGTTCGTTCCTCGCACCTGATTGATCCTCAGCCGTACGGAGCCTTCGAGCGACAGGACGACGTACCGTCCTTCGCGATAGTCCCGGACGATCTGGACGGGCATCAGCAGCCGTTTGTCGTCCAGATCGAATACTTCTACCGCCGACCGGCGACCCGTCTTTTCCCAATC
>OGQK01001831.1_pt1 | contig 10209 bp, 7 predicted proteins | sample 1553221 | NCBI WGS metagenome assembly OGQK01 (sample SAMEA2579996, study PRJEB22360) | human gut metagenome | biome: human gut; feature: human-associated habitat; material: faeces | place: Denmark | collected 2008/2010 | reverse complement strand
GGGAACCGTTACCGTTACTTTTTTCTTCGGCGACGAGCAACCCGTCAGCAAAGCGGGCACGCCGACCGTACTCAAAACGCCCAAAGTTCCCAACGCGGAACTTTTGATAAAATCTCTACGACTTAATTTAAAATCCTCTTTCATGGGTCAGTAGGTTATATGACATCTACAAATATAACCTTTTCTTCGCGAAAATGCAAAAAAGAGCGCGAAAAAGGGGGTCGGATTCATTCTGATCCGGCCCCCCTTTCATTCCTCGATATCCGCTACGATCCGGATATGTCTTCGAGCCGCCGCTTAGGATTCAAACCTTCGATCGCAACGCGAGCGGCGACTTTCGCAGTACAACGAAACTTAAGGTAAACCTTGCCCTGATTCAATAGTTATATTTTATAAAAGTTATAAAGATATCCGTTCTTCCGAAGCCCCGAGTTCCGGGCCGGAATTCGCGAATCGCCCCCGCTGCGGACACCCCGGAAGAACAGAGCACAAGTTAAATATTATTACCGGCATGTTCCACAGAGACATCCGTAAAATCATAACGGATTATGTCCTCTTTTTAACGAATCCGGACAAAATCCGCCAAAAAACGGTGTCCGGGGCCTAAAAGCGCTTGACATACCGGTGGCAATAGGGCGACGCGCCTTTGCGGTCATAATAATTCTGATGGTAATCTTCGGCCTTCCAGAACGTGGTCGCGGGAGAGAGTTTCGTCACCACGTCGTACCCTTTCGCTCGGAGCCGCCCGATCAGTTCGAGAGCCGTCCGTTTCTGCTCGGGAGTCGTGTAAAAAATCTCCGAACGATACTGATCCCCGACGTCGGGTCCCTGGCGGTCGACCTGCGTCGGATCGTGTATTTCGAAAAACAGACGGGCCAGCGTCTCGTAAGACACGACGGCCGGATCGAACCGGATACGAACGGCCTCGGCATGGCCGGTCGTATGCGAACAGACCTCGCGGTAAGTCGGATGCCCGGTCTTTCCACCGGTATAACCCGACTCGATCGAAAGGACGCCGGGCGTCTTGCCCATCAGGTGCTCCACGCCCCAAAAACAACCGCCGGCGAAAACGGCAGTTTCGGTTTTCCGTTCCGCTCCTTCGGTCTCTTCCGGCACGAACCGCAACGAAACCGAGTTGACGCAGTGTCGCGTATCCTTCGGGGTGAGTCCCTCGCCCTCGAAAACATGGCCGAGATGGCCGCCGCATTTCGCGCAGACGATCTCCGTCCGACGCCCGTCCGCATCGGGAACCCGCTTGACGGCCCCCGCGATCTCGTCATCGAAGCTCGGCCAGCCGCATCCGGAGTCGAACTTGTCCGAAGAGCGGTACAACGGCGCGCCACACTGTTTGCAACAGTAAGTTCCTTTTCCTTTAAAACGGTAGTATTCGCCGGAGAACGGCGCTTCGGTTCCCTTGCCGACGATCACGCGCTTCTCCTCGGGAGTCAGTTCTTTTTTCATAGTCTGCCCATTCGATTGGGTACACGACAGCATCAGTACCGTCTGTACGATTAAAATCCATTTCATCATTCCCGCAAAAATATTGCCTCTTTTTTACAGGAACGTATCCGGATGCAACCGTGTTGCGCTGCCGCCCGGCAAAAACGTACCGGATTCCGCTCCGGTCGGACTTTCCGGCCGGTACGACCTTTCCCAGACGGGACTACCCGTCCGCCGGGGGAATCCCCGGCGCAGCCGCGCTTGCGGGCACAAGCCCTGACCGCGGGAAGCGTATCCGGAAGACGACGAAGCGGAACGGACGAAACGGGAAACCGCGTCGCGGAGCCGGGCCTCGATCCACAGCAGCTCCCGGTGCGAAAGAAACCCGACGACGATCGAGCCGAGCGTCGGAAACCTCCGCCCATGCGTCCGCGACAAGGCGCTACGGTAAAACTATAAAAAAGAAAGGGCGAGAACGCCCGGACATTCCTTTCCTGTCGGCCTCGCGAGCCTTCATACGGAAAGTGTCCTTACGTCCAAGCCCCCTCTACGGTCGTATGCGACCGTCTCCGGCGACGATCTCCGCGACAAGTTACTTAAATTTTCTTCCCGATATAAAACGCATAACCGTAAAACTCCTTGTATTTGCGGTACAACTCCATTTCGCGGCGTTGACCGGCAATAAATTCTTCAGCGGTTCTACTGCCCGCATGTTTTTGCAGAAACGCGTCCTGTATCCGGACGCACGGAAAAAAGAAATGCTCCGTCCAGCAGTTTTCCGGCAGAACAAAGGTCGCGACGGGAACATAACCGGCGTCCTGCATCCGGGCGACTTTGTTCGGAATCGTATCTATTTCGGGATAATGCGCCATCCAGAAGTCGTGGATTTCGGCGGGGCGTTCGGCGGTAAACCACGAACATTCGGAAACGGCGATATATCCGCCCGTTTTCAGATAGTCGCGCCACTCTTTCAATCCCCGCTCGAAACCGATGTTGTAGATAGCGCCTTCCGACCAGATAAGATCCAGAGATTCCTTCCCGAAGGGCAGGTCGTCCATCGAGCCGACGATCCCTTTCACCCGGTCGGAGAGGCCGAGCGCACGGGCGTTCCGGTTGAATATCCGGATAAAATCGGGAAAGAGATCGAGCCCCGTGACCTGCCCCGGCGCTCTTTGCGCCAGCGTCATTGTCTGTCCGCCCGTCCCGCAACCGAGATCGGCAATGCGGGATTGCGGGGTCAGGCCGTCGATAAAGCCCAGCGCCCGGACAGTCACTTCGGGACTGCCCGGTCCCTGACGTTCTACGTTCGAAAAATATTCGCAGATTAAATTGAAATCAAATTCGTGAATCGTTTTATACTCATTACTCATTACTTCGGTATGTTAGCGCACGCGTGAAGGCATAACCATACCGTTCACCACCGCACGCAGATTAAAAATTAAAATTACAGCAATACGAAAATTGTTCCCGGAAAGAACGATCCGAGAGCGAACGAAGGGACAATCCGTATCAAAAACACAGATTGTTTACCGCACCAAATCCGATTTAAACGTCGTCGTCATGCCGCGAAGATATACAATATTTGTCATACGGCAAATCGGGAACCATATCGAAGTATATCAAAACGACAGGCACCCTTTCATTTCGGTAGACCGGCACGCTCCCTTTCGTTCCCGTACAACACTGACATTCAAAGCACAAACTAAGACACCGGAAAACGGCACTCCAATTGTCCGATAGGAACCGCGAACCAAATCGCAAACAAAAAAACAAACCAATGAATCACGAGCAAGGGAAAATAAAAATCCTGAAATTCGGAGGCTCCTCGGTAGGCTCCGTCGAAAGAATCAAACACGTCGCACGACTTATCAGCGACGAACAGCCCAAAGTGGTCGTACTTTCGGCCATGTCGGGAACGACCGACGCGCTGGCCGGGATCGCGGCGAAACTGTCCGGCGGAGATATGGCCGGCGCGTGGAACGACGCCGCCCGCCTGGAAAACAAGTATTCGGCGGTCGCCGACGCGCTTTACCGCCGCGCAGGAAGCGCGGGAAAGGCGAAAAAACATATCCAAAACAGCTTTTCGCTGGTGAGAGAAATCTGCCGGAAACCCTTTTCCGCCGCCGGAGAAAAAATCATTCTGGCCCAGGGGGAACTGATCGTAACCCGGCTGATGTACCTTTATCTCGCGGAGACGGGAGTACATGCCGCCCTGCTGCCGGCAGTCGATTTCATACGGACGGACAAATGCGGGGAACCGGACATGCGATTTATCCGGAAACATGCGCGCAAAGCCATAAACGGTTATCCCCTCAACCGGATTTTCATTACCCAGGGCTACATTTGCCGCAACGCTTCGGGCGAAATAGACAACCTGCAACGGGGCGGAAGCGATTACACCGCTTCGCTGCTCGGCGCCGCGCTGGACGCCTGCGAGATCCAGATATGGACCGACATCGACGGACTGCACAGCAACGATCCGAGGATCGTATCCGCAACCTCTCCGGTACGCAGACTCACTTTCGACGAAGCTTCCAAATTGGCCCATTTCGGCGCGAAAATCCTGCACCCGACCTGCATCCTGCCCGCCCGGCAAAAGAACATCCCGGTACGACTGTTGAATACGCTGGATCCACAGGCACCCGGCACGCTGATCTCCGAGGCGGCCGACACGGGACGAATCAAAGCGGTGGCCGCCAAGGACGATATAACCTACCTAAAAATACGCTCCACCTACAAGGTACCGGGCTACCGCTTCCTCGACAAGGTATTCCATTGTTTCGCTCGTTCGCACACCCCGATCGACCTGATGGTCACTTCCGACACGGAGATATCCCTGTCGATCGACAACCGGAAGCACCTGCCGGAAATCGCCGCCGCCCTGAGCCGTTATGCCGACGTTACGGTGGAAGACGACATGGTCGTGGTATGCGTCGTGGGCGACCTGAAATGGTACAACGTGGGATTCGAACACCGCATAGTCGATTCGCTGAAAGACATCCCCGTGCGCATGATCTCTTACGGCGACAACTGCGATATCTCGTTCGTACTGCGCCGGAATGACAAAAAGAAAGCCCTCGAAGCGCTCAACTGCTGCGTCTCGCTGTAAACGGAATACTTTTCCCCGGAAAACGGATCTGTTGCAAAACAAAGTCTCCGCGATACATTCCTGTATCGCGGAGACTTTCCAATTATCCGGGAAGAAACGGGAAATCCCCTCCCTATTTGAATTGAACATACTGTAAGCCGACGCAGTCCCTACGGCTAACGTACTGGAGACAGAGACTGCATAAAAACACCAAACACGTTAATTTTCATATATTTACACTTGAAACACGGCTATTTTAATTGCAGAAAATACACACAGGAAAACCCTATCGGCACAAAGGCTGTCAGAGAAATACAAATATACCTATTTATCAATAGACTATTTGATTTGAAGAGAGAAAATAAGTAAAACCAATAGATATAATCACAATTGTTTCGAGAAAGTACAATTACGTTTTAATAGACAAAAACTATCAAATAGATGATATAATAAACCTCTCTTGTGCGCATTTTTCATGTACATAGCGGGACAAATAAAAAAGTAGCTGCGAAGCAAATCGCAACTACTTTATTTACAGTGCTCGGAACGGGAATCGAACCCGTACGGACATTGCTGTCCACAGGATTTTAAGTCCTGCGTGTCTACCTATTCCACCATCCGAGCATCATCGCCCTATTTCTACGCATGGAGCGCAAATATAGGGATATTCGGGGATTATACAAACTTTCGCAGGTACTTTTCGATCGATTCGGCGCATCCCTCCCCGCCGTCGAACCATTCGATCCGGTCGTCACGGCCGAACCAGGTCTGCTGGCGCTTGGCATACCGGCGGCTGTTGCGCTTAATCAGCTCGATCGCCTTGTCCCGGGTGATCTTCCCGTCGAAATGCCCGAAGAACTCGCGGTAGCCGACCGTTTGCAGCGCATTGCAGTCCCGCAACGGGTAAAGCGTCCTCGCCTCCCGTTCCAGACCTTCGGCCACCATCCCGTCGACCCGATCGTCGATCCGCCGGTAAAGCGTCTCGCGCGGCATCCGGATCCCGATCTTCAGGATATCGAACGGACGCTGTTTACCCTCTCCCCGGCGCAGGGAGCTGTAAGGCCGCCCCGTTTGCAGGCACACTTCCAGCGCACGGATCACCCGGTGCGGATTCTCACGGTCGACCTGCCGGTAATACGCAGGATCGTATTTTTCGAGTTCCTCCAGCAACGGAGCCAGCCCATCCCCACGGAAACGTTCGGTCAACCGCCGCCTCAACTCTTCGTCGACAGCCGGCAACGGGTCCATTCCGTCGCAAACCGCATCGATGTAGAGCCCCGATCCGCCCACCAGAAACAACAGATCGTGCTTTGCGAACAACTCCCCGAGCAGGCGGAGCGCATCCTCCTCGTAGCGTCCGGCTGAGTAATCCTCGCTCACGCTGCGCGTATCGATGAAATGGTGCGGCACGGCAGCGAGCTCTTCGGCCGTAGGCTTGGCCGTGCCTATACTCATCTCCCGGTAGATCTGACGCGAATCGGAAGAGACGATCTCGCTGCCGAACGCCTGCGCCAAACGGATCCCGACCCCGGTTTTGCCCGTTGCGGTCGCTCCCAGAACGACCGCCAGCGTCTTACGTCCTGCCACGTTACTCGTCATCGCCATAGCCGTCGGTGCCTGCGAAATCGCTGAAATCGCCCATCGCGTCGTCGAAAACGGAACCGCTTCCGCTTCCCGCCCCTGCACGATACTGGTCGGGAGCATCGCCTTCGGCAAGCGTTACGGCCGGATAGCGCTTGTCCGGTTCCGCCTTCATGGCCTCGGTCAGTTCCAAGAAAAACGCCCGGTCGCCGAGCACGTCGAACTGGTAAATCAACCGGTCGCGTTTTTTACGAACCACCTGCGACAGCAACGTGCGGTCCATCGCCTGCGGCAACAGTTCCCCGTCCGACTCCGTCGCGCCCATATCCATCGCCGTAAACTCCTGCAACTTGTTCCAACGGTCGTCCGCCGTGAAGAACGACGTCAGTTCTTCCGGACGGTATTGCAGATCCTTATTGATAAAATCCCGGAAAGCGGCGAGCGTCATATCGTACGGCACCTCGTATTCGCGAAGGAAATAATCGTCTTCGTCGCACAGCATCCTGAATTGAAAAATCATCGACATGGTCTGTTCGTTTTAATATCCAATAAATATAATCAAACTTATTTAAATCCGCCGCAAAAAAGCGATCACATCCGTCCCGTCGGGATAATCCGTAGGCGAAGGATGCTGCGCCCGGCCGAAACCGACCCGGCGCGGGTGGCCCACGACTTCGGAAACGACGCACTGCAGCCGGTCGTCGTGCCGCCGTATCCAGGACTCCATTCCGTCCAGATCATCGTAATACGCATACCCGATCTCGCTGAGGTTCGGACTCTGCTCGTCGCTCTCGCGGAGCAGGAAAAAACCGCCGTCCAGCAGCGGCTCTCCGTCGAGCATCCGCAGCGCCCGCGCCTGGCGGTAATTGTTCAGGTAGCCCGGATGCGACATCGGATAGCGCGACAACGCATCGCGCAGCAACGTCGGATCGTAACCGCGAGGAACAAAAATCCGGCCGACATTGCGGCACCCCAAACCGAAATATTGGAAAACGTCGTTCGAAAGTCCTTCCAACTGCGCTTCCGTTTCGGTTCCGTCCAGTACGGCAATACTGTACCGGCTACCGCGCAACAGCGACGGCATTTCCCGGTAACGCTTCCCGAAATAACTCCGGGTCGAATCGCTTCCGGTCGCGATCAGGGCGTCCAGCGGCGTATCCTCTTCCAGCGGAGCGACCGGCATTGCGGGCTCGATCCGAAGCAACTGCTCCACGACATAACCCGTCAGCACGCGATCCTTCGAGGAAGGTTTTACGAAACAGCGGTGCCCGCAAATGCAAACGCACAGCAGGTCGAAAAAGCCGACCAGCGGAATGTTGCCGGCCAAAACGATCCCGACGCGCCGAACGGCGGAAGCGTCCGGACGGGGATAACGGGCGAGCCAGTCCCGCAGCACGGTCTCGTCGAGCAGATCGGTGCAAATGGCTTCGATCGCCTGCGCGACGCTCTGCCGCGTAAACCAGCCGTTTTCGGCAATCGCACGGGCGACGACCGCATCCAGTTCCCCGCCGGCAAGTTGCCGAGCCAACCTCCTGCCCAGTTCGACAAAAGGGCTTATCCGATAATTTGTTTCCATATCCGTAGGCGCAAAACTATAAAAAAGTTAAATTTGCAACGCATTCAGGCCGGTAAAACTTTCCGCATCCGCTGCTCTCCGGCCGTTAAAAAAACGAAAAACATGAAATTCCTGGCACTGATACCGGCACGGTACGCATCGACCCGATTCCCAGGCAAACCGCTGGCCGACCTCGCGGGCAAACCGATGATCCGGCACGTCTACGAAAAAGCGCACGCCTTTTTCCCCGACTGTTACGTGGCGAGCGACGACGAACGGATCGTCCGCACCGTCGAAGGATTCGGCGGACAGGCCGTTATGACCTCCGCCGAACACCGCAGCGGAACCGACCGCTGCCGCGAAGCCCTCGACCGCATCGAGGCTTCGACCGGCAAACGATTCGACGCGGTCGTCAATATCCAGGGCGACGAACCGTTCGTCGCCGAAGAACAACTGCGGCTGATTACTGGATGTTTCGACGATCCTGCCACCGAAATCGCGACGCTGGTTAAAGCGTTCGACGCGCACGAAGACATATTCAACCCCAACTCGCCGAAAGTGGTGCTTTCGACCGACGGCTATGCGCTCTACTTCAGCCGTTCGGCGATCCCCTACCTGCGCGGCACGGAGCGCGATCGATGGCAACGATCTCACAAATTCCTGAAACACATCGGCCTGTATGCCTACAAGAGCAGCGTGCTGCGGCGGATCGCCGAACTACCGCAGGGCACGCTCGAAAAACTGGAATCGCTCGAACAACTCCGCTGGCTCGAAAACGGCTTCCGCATCAAAGCGGCGGAAACGCATTCGGAAAGCCTGGCGATCGACACGCCCGACGACCTGAAAGCAGCCGTCGAATTCCTGAGGCGAAGCGAAAAATAGACCTCCGTTTTGTTATTCTCAAAAAATCCGCTACATTTGTATCATCATTAAACGATGGTCTTCGTTGTCCGTTCGGACAAACGTAAATCACTGAAATAAATAAAAACAGCATATTCTATGTATGACGCAGAAGCATTGAGCGGAAAGAGTCTTGCCGAATTGCGTGAAATAGGGAAAAAGTTGGGTATCAAAGCCCAGATGCGCAAACAGGCCCTCATCGATAAAATCCTCGAACAGTCGGAACGGCCGGAAAGCGGCGAAAGCCCCCTCCAGGAAACGAGTCCCGCGGAAACTCCGCAAAGCGACCATCCGGTGCCGCAAAAACGGGAAAGACGCAAAAAGATCAATGCCGTCAAAGTAACCGGAGTCGGCTCCGATACAAAGCCGGAAACCGAACTCCCGATTCCGTCCGAACCGTTCTTCGCGGAAAATGCCGCAGGAAAAGAGAAAAAACAGGAAGACGCGGCACGCGCCGAAACGGCAGACCCGCAGCCTGCGGCGGGCGAAAACGACCCAGTTCCCGGCAGCCGGCGGCGGCCGAAACGGAACAATCCCGGAACGCGAAAAAAACGGCCCATCCGGAAGCCCCCCGCGAAAACCAGAAAGCGCGGAATTACACGGCCAGTCCGGAAAAAAACAAAATGGAACGCGACCGGAAAAGAAACCGGATCGTTTATACGAAACCGGAAACGCCGACGGCGGATCAGAACGACGCTGTAAAACAACCCGTCCATGACAACGAATCCCCCGTACGCCAGGAGATCGTTCCGACCGAGACCGTTCCGGAAACCCTGCCGGGAACGGATCATGCGGAACGCCACGCGGAACCGCAGCACGAATCCCCGAAAACGGGTTCCAAGAAGGATGCGAAAGACGAGTTCCTGGGCAGCGTACAGGGAGAAGGCGTACTGGAGATCATGCCCGACGGATACGGGTTCCTGCGTTCGGCCGACTACAACTACCTGAACTCGCCCGACGACATCTACGTTTCGCCGTCGCAGATCAAACTTTTCGGACTCAAGCCCGGCGACACCGTGAACGGAGCGATCCGTCCGCCGAAGGAGGGCGAGAAGTATTTCCCGCTGGTCCGCGTGAACGAAATCAACGGGCTGGCGCCCGAATACATCCGCGACCGCGTGCAGTTCGAATTCATGACGCCGCTCTTCCCAAGCGAGAAGTTCTGTCTGACGGGAAACGGCCACAACAACCTCTCCACCCGCGTCGTGGACCTCTTTTCGCCCATCGGCAAAGGCCAGCGCGCCCTGATCGTGGCGCAGCCCAAGACCGGAAAGACCGTGTTGCTGCAGGCCATCGCCAACGCCATCGCCGACAACCATCCCGAAGTATACATGATCGTACTGCTGATCGACGAACGCCCCGAAGAGGTTACGGAAATGGCGCGCAACGTCAAGGCCGAAGTCGTGGCATCGACCTTCGACGAACAGGCTTCGCGCCACGTGAAGGTGGCCGAAATGGTGCTGGACAAGGCCAAACGCATGGTCGAGTGCGGTCACGACGTGGTGATCTTCCTCGACTCGATAACCCGTCTGGCGCGCGCCTACAACTCGGTGCAGCCGGCTTCGGGCAAGGTGCTTTCGGGCGGCGTGGACGCCAACGCGCTCCACAAACCCAAGCGTTTCTTCGGCGCGGCCCGCAACACGGA
>OGQK01001829.1_pt1 | contig 10220 bp, 10 predicted proteins | sample 1553221 | NCBI WGS metagenome assembly OGQK01 (sample SAMEA2579996, study PRJEB22360) | human gut metagenome | biome: human gut; feature: human-associated habitat; material: faeces | place: Denmark | collected 2008/2010 | reverse complement strand
CTGAACGAGATGGTGGACAAGATTGTATTCGACAACCCTTCATTCAGAAAATAGAGGGAAGAATAAAAGCTGACAGAAACAGGATGCAAAAAACATTTTCCTTTGTTCAATTATCCGGCACTCCACTGGCACCAGTCTGTTTTGGCTGTGGCAAGCGGACGGATGGATTGACATGGAGCGGTAGCGTTCAGTTGCGAGGTATGCCGAGGTATTACCGTCTTCGGACAGTAATACCACGACGCCCTCGCAACAGTCCGGCAGACTGTTGTCCTTGCCGCTCGCAGGCTCGCATCATCCCTCTTTTAGAAACCGTTTCACGACTTTTCAAAGACATCTGTTATATATGGAATACGAAGATACCTCCAGTCAGGAGCATGAGCAAAAGAAGCTCGTTATAAGGCGCGACAAGGTGGTTGTCACCAAGGTCACGGAACAGGAGCTTTCGCAAATCAAAGAGACCGCTAGCCGGTGCGGCATGACACGCAGTGATTTCATCCGGGCAAGGGTACTCGGCTACAAGCCACGGCAAAGGCTTTCCGACAGGGAACTGGACGGTTTGCGTCAGCTTGCGGCCTGCCGCACGGACATGGTGAACTTCGCCAACGCCCTGCACGGACTGACCGACAACGAGAAGCTACGCCTTTTCCGGCACGAAGAGACCATGCTTGAATGGTACGAGAAAGTGGCCCATGTCACGAACCATGTCGCCGACTTCCTGCAGTCCACGCAGACGGCGAACAGCTATCCGGCAGGGACAACAAACCAAGAAGCTAAGGAGGACGGCGCATGATAGCCAACGCAAAGGCGGTAGCCCACGGCATAAGGGCGATGCTCTATGTATCGTATCGGGCGAATCGAGGAACAAGAAACATCCCGAAAAGATAACGCGCATCTGCGACAACTTCATGCCGCAGGGCATGGACGCTACGGGAATATGGACGGAAATGAAGTTCGCTACCATGAACCACGCAAACATCAAGAACAATGTCATCCGCATGGAGATTAGCCCGGCGATGGAACATACCGAAGACTTCACCTTGGATGACTGGCGGCAACTGTGGTACGACTTCGCGGCGGCTTTCGACGAGCAGGAAATCCGGGACAAGGACGGCAATGTTGTTTCCCCACGCACCAACGTATCGGGCAGCAAGTCCAGCGTCTGGTTGCACGAGGAATCCAAGAGCGGCATACCGCACCTCCATGCCATTGTCTGCCGGGTGGACGAGGACGGGAACATCAACAACGACCACGCCATCCACTTACGGGCACAACGGGCAGCTGAAAAGGTCGCACGGCAAAGGGGCTGGACTACCGCCATGCACATACACGAGGCGAACATCCCACAAGTCAGTGCCGACTGCATGGAAGCCTTGCGTAAGCTTGACGAATGGTCATGGGACGGTTACAAGGAACTGCTTGCCGCCAAAGGATACGATTTGTACTTGCGCAAGGACAAGAAGGATGTGATACGCGGCTATGTGCTTTGCAAGGGCAACACAAGGTTTAAGGCTTCCGAACTTGGTAAGGGGCGCAACCTGACCGCATCACGCATCAGGCAGACATGGGAGAAGCTGCATCCGGAACAGGACAAACAGAAAGCCAAACAAGCAAGCCCGACACCCAAACCGACCGCCACAGCAACACCGAAGCCATCCGTTCCTAATGAAGCCCGACAAAAGCCACAGCCATTGGTACTGCGAAACAACTCGGTTTACGAGGACTACACGGACTATAAGCCGAACCGCCAGCCCACGGAGTTTGAACATGACGGAAAAACCTACAAACGCTATCTGCCCGACAAGGTGCTTGACTTCTTCAACAACGAGTTCGACTACCAAGAACTTACCAACTGGCAGGACTTGCAGAACTTGGCGATGGCTTACTTCACCCTTATAGCGTCACCCTACGAGATGACATCCGGCGGCGGTGGAGGCGGCTTGCAGCACCAGACGCTGTGGAGCTTTTTGCAGGGGCGGACGCCGGAGCCTGTGCTGCGGCGGTATGTGGAGGACTGCTTCGGGCTGTCCATGCTGACGCCGGGGGAGCTGGACGAGGCGGAGCGGACGCTGTGCACCGGCGTGCATAAGAACTGCCGGCTGCATTTTACGAAGGGCGAGCCGCCCAAGCGTCCCCCCTGCCCGGAGGCGGCGTGGGACGCGGAGAGCTTCCGGAAGCAGCGGGCGAAGAACAGGGAATATTACAAGGCGCATCTTGTGGAAAACCGTCTGGCGATCCAGAGGCTGACCCAGAAGCTGCGGAATACGCTGCTGTTGCAGGAGGGGGACGAGGGCGACAGCGGGCGCGCCGGACGGCTGGTGCCGGAGAAGGCGTGGCGGGCGGCGGCTCTGGACGACGGGAGAGTGTTCTCCCGTGCGGTGCCCCACGATCCGGGGGAGCTGTCGGTGGACATTCTGCTGGACGGGTCTGCATCCCAGAACCGGCAGCAGGAGAAGCTGTCCACCCAGGCGTATCTCCTTGTGGAGAGCCTGACGCGGTGCCATATTCCCGTGCGGGTGACGGCGTTCTGCTCCGTCAGCGGATGCACGGTGCTGCGGATACTGCGGGATTACGGTCATCCGGAGCAGAACGGGGGGGTGCTGGACTACGTCGCCGCCGGGTGGAACCGGGACGGGCTGGCTCTGCGCGCTATGGGGTGGCTCATGGGGCGGCAGCGCAGCGAGCGGAGGCTGCTGCTGGTGCTGTCCGACGCCAGTCCCAACGACGACCAGCGGATACCCAACGGGTGGGGCGGCTATGCCTACACCGGGAAGCGGGGCGTGGACGATTCCGCCGCCGAGGCGGGGCAGCTGCGGCTGCACGGCGTGACGCCGGTGTGTCTGTTCACCGGCAGCGACCGGGAGGCGGACGATGCGCGGCGGATCTACGGCAAGGCGGTGGAGAAGCTGCCGGCGATCGGGTGGTTCGCAGACGTGGTGGGGCGGCTGATCGAAGGAGAGATCAGAGCAAAGGATGCATAGAAAAAGGACGCCGGGCAGGCGTCCTTTTTATTTTGTTTTCGTTCGCTGCGCGCCTGTGCAGGGCGGGGGATCTCATTCCTCCGTCTCGATAAGGCCGTAGCCGCCGTTGTTGCGCTGGTACACCACGCAGACGGTGTTATTGTCGATGTTGCGGAACACGTAGAAGGAGTGCCCCAGCAGGTTCATCTGCAAAATCGCCTCGTCGGTGGTCATGGGCTTGACGGAGAAGCGTTTCGTGCGGATAACGTCGAAATCCTCGTCCTCCACCACGTCGAACTCGGCGGGAACGGTGGACACCAGCGCGTCGGGACGCAGATTCTTCGCCAGACGGGTCTTGTTCTTGCGGATGCGGCGGTCGATGAAGCTGACCGCCTCGTCAATGGCGCAGCGCATATCGCCGTCGGGATCCTCGGTCTGGGCGCGGAACAGCGTGCCGTTGGAGGCGCGGATGGTCAACTCCACCACGCAGCGGTTTTTCTTCTCCACAGCAAAGGTCACAAAGGCGTCTGCCTCCTCCGGGAAATACTTATCCAGCTTACTGATCTTCTTTTCGGCGTATTCCTTGATGGAGTCGTTGAGGGAGATCTTTTTGCAGGCGAATGTGAACTTCATAGTGTTTGCTCCTTTCCGTAACGGGTATCGGTGCAAGGGTCGGGGAGGGAGTTCCCTTTATCCTTGACTGATTATAGCAAATATAACCTGTGTTGAAAAGAGGGTTTGAAACGATTTGTGAAAAGTAAACAAATTTTTGGAGGAAGTGACAAAAACGACACGGGTCGTCTTTTTTCGGCAAAAGGCGGCAAAACCTCCTGTTTACAAGAGGGGCGGAGAGGTGTAGTATAGTGGTCGGAGGCTTTCCAATATCCCACCCGCTTGCGCCGCTCCCTATGGGGCGGCGTCTTTTTGCGTAAAAAACCTCCCCCGGTGAGGGGGAGGTAAGGGGGTCATTGCGTTTCCTCGGCGGAGGTCTGCTCCAGCAGCACCATTTCGCCCAGCACCACGTAGCGGTAGTTGTTCGCCTCGTAGGAGCAGGTGCAGAGTGTCATAATCTGCCCGGTGGGGACGCCGCGTCCGGAGCGGAAGGTGGAGCTGTTGATGAAGCTCTGGAGCTGGTCGCTGGTGAGGGAGGTGCTGAATACCTCGTGGGTGCCGGGAACCACGATGCCGGCAAACACGTCCACCCGGTAGGTGCCCTTGTTGGTATACAGGAAGTAGTAGGGGTGGGCGTCGTAGTACCACTGCTGCTTGTAGTTGGAGATGGAAGCGAACATGGTGCCGTCGGACATATGGTGCCCGTAGAGCACGTTGTTCTGCCCGGAGAAGTCACTGGGCACGCGGGCATCCAGAAAGATGGTGCCGTAGACGCTATAATTGCCGTACAGGTCGTGGTGGAGGTAGTATTCGTTGTTGCCGTCGTAGGCGATGGGATAGCTGATGGGGGTGCCGGGGCTGTACACGTAGCCGATGATGTCGTTGTAGTGGCTCTGCCACCAGCCGAGGTCGATGCCCACGGGGCCGCGCTGCCGCTCCACGGTCAGGCGGATCTGAGCCTTCAGGTCGGCGAAGGCGTCGGCATCCGGCAGGGCGGCGGCGGTGATCAGCTCCGCCGCGGCGGGGACGGAGTGCAGGAAGGCGGTAAGCTCCGCAGGAGTTTCGGCGGAGACGGGCTGCGCCGGGGCGGCGTGGGCTGCCAGCAGGTACAGCGGTGCGCCGATCAGCAGCGACAGCACCGCGGCGATAATACGGTTTTTCATAGACGGGTTTCCCTCTCTCTCTTTTGGGTAGGCTCGTAATGGGAATATTATACAGGGGGTAGAGGAAGTCGTCAAGGGGAAAGGGGACGGGGAGAAAGAACAAAAAAAGAAAGCCCCGTGGGGCTTTCTTTTTTTTGTTTCAGCGGGCTTGGGCGCGGTCGTAGGAGACGACCACGCGGCGGTTAGGCTCCGTGCCCACGGAATAGGTGGTGACACCGGGAACCTCCTGCAGCGCGGCGTGGATCACATGACGCTCATAGGCGTTCATAGGCTCCAGCGTTACGCTGCGGCGGTACTTCTGCACCTTCGCCGCCACCTTGCGGGCAAGGCTCTCCAGACTCTGCTCACGGCGGGCGCGGTAGTTCTCGGCGTCCATCTGGACGCGGATGCGCTTGTCCGCGCCGGTGTTGACGGCGTAGCTGGTCAGCTGCTGGATGGCGTCCAGCGTCTCGCCCCGGTGACCGATGAGCTGGCCCATGTGCTCGCCCACCAGCACCACCTTATATCGGCTCTTTTCCATCTCGTAGACCCGCACCTCGGCACTGCTGTCCATGTGCTCCAGCAGTCCGGAGACGAAGGCGACGATGCGCTTGGCGTTGTCGTCCTCGCACAGAGGCAGGTCGACTTCCGGCTCCACAGGGGCGGGACGCTCCCGCTTTTCCGGGCGGGGACGGTCGGCACGGGGAGCGCGCTCCGGCTGGGGACGCTCCTGACGGGGCTTCTCCGCCTTGGGGGCGGCAGCAGGGGCGGGCTTCTTCGCCGCGGCGGGCTTTTCGGGAATGATCTTGACCTCCGTCTCCGCAGGGGCGGCCATGTCCGCCTCCTCCGGGCCGTAGGTGATACGGATACGGGCGGGAGTGGCACCGATGCCAAGGAAACCGCTCTTGGCGCGCTCAAGGATGGAGACGGACACGTCGTCGCGCTCCATACCCAGCTGCTCAAGACCCTTTCGCAGCGCTTCCTCCTCAGTCTTGCCCGTTACGTCGATATAACTCATAGACAAAACTCCTTATTCGTCGTAATGATCCTCGCGGTAGGCGCGGCCTCTGGCGTAGGGACGGTTGCCCACCTTGCCGGCCTCCGTGGTGCCTTCGCTGTGGCTGCCGGACTTTTTCTTCTTGGGCTGGAGCTGGCTCTGGGGCTTCTTGGCTCCCTTGCTCTCCTCCAGCTGGCGGTTGTAGTTCTCACGCGCCGCCTGCATTTTGGCATAGCGCGCCTCGCGCTTCTGACGCTCCTTGTCCGTCTCCTCGCGATCCAGGATGGCGTTGAACTTCTTGTTCAGCAGCAGCTCCTGCAGGCAGGAGAAGGCGGCGTTGGCGATCCAGTAGACGCACAGGGCGGCGGGGAGGATGTAGCCCATCCAGACCGTCATCAGAGGCATCATGTACAGCATCGCCTTGGAAGAGCCGTTCATGTTGGCGTTGCCGTTGCTCTTCATGGAGATCTGGGTCATCAGGAATTGCAGAGCGGCGGAGATCAGGGGCATGATCATCAGACCGATGACCGCCCAGCCGCCGGAGGGGAACTGACCGAAGAGATCCTTGGGGACGTTGGAAAGGTCCATGCCAAGGAAGTGGTAGTTCAGGTCGATAAGACCGGGGAACTTGCCGTCAAACTCCGCCCAGTGCTCGTGGATGAACTTCGCCAGATAGATCTGGTCGTAGGCCGCAGCCTGTCCCGATGCGCCGGACACGTAGCCCAGAGACACCGCAAGCTCAGTGATCTTGGCGATGATCTCGTTGGACAGGGACATGAAGTAGCGCAGGGGGGTGCGGATGATGTAGTACAGGGCGATAAGGATGGGGAAGGGCAGGAAGGACCACAGGCAGCCGGACATGGGGTTGACACCCTCGCGGGCGTAGAGGTCGGCGATCTCCTGCTGCTGCTTCTCCTTGTTGTTGGCGTACCGCTTCTGGATCTCCTGCACCTTGCTGTTCATACGCCCCATGCGGAGCATACTCTTCTTGCTTTTCAGCTGGAAGGGAAGGAGAACCAGCTTCACCATGAGGGTGAAGAGGATCAGCGCGATACCGTAGGAGCCTGTCCACGTATAGAACAGGCGGGTGAGCCACGCGAACGGCACACAGATATAGTAGCCGAGCTGTGCAAACATATACTTTTTTTCCTCCGTTAGTTTTTGAGGCTCGCTGGGGTTCAGGGCACCGGGTCATACCAGCCGCCCTTGTGACGGTGGAAGGGATGGCAGCGCATAAATCGCTTCAATGCCAGCCAGCCGCCCTTTGCCGCACCGTATTTCTCGATCGCCTGAAGGGCGTACTGAGAGCAGGTGGGGATGTAGCGGCAGCTGGGGGGAAAGAGGGGGGAGATGGCGCGGCGGTAAAAGCGGATCAGTCGCAGGAGAAGTCGTTTCATACGTCCTCCCCCAGCAGTCCCAGCTCCGCAAGGCAGCGCAGGTACTGGCTCTCCAGCTTCTGGTAGGGCATGGCGGCGGCGCGGACACGCGCCACCATAATAATGTCGTAGCCGGGGAGCAGCTCGCCCCGATGGAGGCGGTACAGCTCGCGGAAACGGCGGCGGACACGGTTACGCACCACGGCGTGCCCCACCTTCGTGGAGACGGTGACGCCGAGGCGGCTCATGCCCTTTTTGTTTTTCAGGCAGTAGACCACCATGCCGCCGGTGACGGCAGACCGTCCCCTGCGGTATATGCGGCGGAAGTCGCCGTTTTGCTTCACCGTTACTCCTGCGTCCATTTTTCCCTCGTTTTCTCCTTGCAGCGCAGATACACCGATAGGGACGGGGAGCAAGTCCTCCGTCCCTCAGGGCATATCCTTATGTGCGATGCACCTTCCGTGACCTCAATGGGTCAGACGGGCACGACCCTTGGCACGACGGCGCGCCAGAACCTTGCGGCCGTTGCGGGTGGCCATTCTCTTGCGGAAGCCGTGCTCCTTGGAACGCTGACGCTTCTTGGGCTGATAGGTACGGAACATTGCATGACACCTCCATTTTTAAGATTATCCGGCGGGGACGGACGTCTCCCGCGCTTACTCGACAGCGGTAATTCAGAAAAAATCGCCGCCGCAGTAAACTTTTCCACCGTTGTTGCACAACTTTATGCAACAACGCGCAGAGAACATTATACAGACAGGAGGGGTGCCTGTCAATAAAAATTTCCTGAAAAGGACGGAAAGCCACGGAAAAGAGAGGGAAGAAAACAGGAGGTTATATTAGAATAGGAGTAGACTTTTCCGGTGTTTTCTGGTATACTGTTTTGGGATATTTTGCGGCGGTACACCCCCCGCCATTTTATCGCGGGAAAAAGACACATCCCGCCGAAAGGGGAGCTTTCTTTTGAATTCTATGAGAGATCTTTGGGACAGCGTGCTGAAGCGGCTCAGCGGAGAGCTGTCGGACATCACCATTAAAACGTGGTTCGATGAGGTGACGGTGGTGACGATGGAGGATTCCGCCTTCGTGCTCCATTGCAGCAATACCTTTAAGAAGAGCACCATCGAGGCGCGGTTCCTGCCCCACATCAAGGCGGCGTTGCGGGATCTGTTCTCCACCGATCTGGAGGTGAAGATACTGGACGACCAGCAGCTGGCGGCGTACCACGGCGTGGCACCGGACAGGCCGGGCGACCTGTCGGAGTCCGAGGCGTTCACCTTTGAGACGTATGTGGTGGGACCCCAGAACAAGCTGGCGTTCGCCGCGGCGAAGGCGGTGACGGAGAAGCCGGGAGAGAACTACAACCCGCTGTTTATCTACGGCGATTCCGGACTGGGAAAGACCCACCTGCTGTACGCCATCGCCAACGCGCTGCGGAAAAAGCGTCCCGAGGCGCGGATCGTATACGTCAAGGGCGACGACTTTACCAACGAGCTGATCGCCTCCATCCGGGAAAACAGAAATGCGGAGTTCCGGGAGAAGTACCGGCAGACGGATATTCTGCTGATGGACGATATTCAGTTCATCGCCGGCAAGATACAGACGCAGGAGGAGTTCTTCCACACGTTCAACACCCTGTACGAGTCGGGAAGGCAGATCGTGCTGACCTCCGACCGTCCGCCCAAGGAGATCACCCAGCTGGAGGACCGGCTGCGGACGCGGTTCGAGTGGGGTCTGATGGTGGACGTGGCTCCCCCGGACTTTGAGACGCGGTTCGCCATCGTGCAGAACAAAGCCGCCATGCTGGGGGTGAAGCTGCCCAACGAGGTGACGGACTACATCGCGGAGAACATCACCTCCAACGTGCGGCAGATCGAGGGCACGCTGAATAAGATCCTCGCCTACCGCGACCTGCTGGACGACCAGGTGAACGAGGAGACCGTCAGCCGCGCCATTCGGGATATGCTGAAAAAGAGCAACGATTTCGCCCCCACGCCCAAGGTCATCGTGGGGTACATTTGCAGCTACTTCCACGTGGACGAGGACACGCTGCGGGGACAGAGCCGCAGCCGGGACGTGGTGGCGGCGCGGCAGATCGCCATTTATCTCATCCGGCGCATGACGTCCCTCAGTCTGAACGACATCGGCAAGGAGTTCGGCGACCGGGATCACTCCACCATCATGCACTCGCTGGAGAAGGTGGAGAGCCAGATGCGCTCCGACCCCGCCTTCGCCGAGAAGGTGAAGGAGATCACCTCCAACATCAACAGCAAGAAGTAAAAGGGAGAACGCCGGAAAAGCAGCGGGGTTTTCCGCTTTTCCTGTGGAATCCACGTGGATAAGAGGTGGAAGAGGCAGAGACGGGGAGACTGTGTGGGAAAAGGGGGAGATTTTCCAGAGGGGGATGTGGAAAAAAAAGGCAGGAAGGAAGCGGGGAGAGGGGGAATTTCCACGTTTTTTTCGCCTACTATTAAGACTACTGAAATAAAAGATCAGTTTATGATTTGATTTTGAAAAAAAGAACCGGAAATTTTTCGGAAAGAGAGGAACGACGGATATGGTGAGATTTTCCTGTGAGAAGGCGTTGCTGCAGCAGGCGGTGTCGGCGGTGTCCCGCGCCGTGGCGGCAAAGAGCTCCATCCCCGCCCTGGAGGGTATCCTGTTGGAGTGCGAGGACGGGCTGCGCCTGTCCGGGTACAATATGCAGACGGGGATCCGCACCACGGTGGACGCCGAGGTGCAGGAGGCGGGACGGATCGTGCTGAATGCGCGGCTGTTCGGCGAGATGATACGGCGGCTGCCGGACGACATGGTGCTGTTCGACGCCGACGAGAAGTTGAACGTGAAGATGAACTGCGGCGACGCCAGCTTTGAGATGCCGGGGCTGAGTGGTGACGACTATCCGGAGATGCCGGAGGTGGACGACGAATACTCCGTGACGCTGGAGCAGCGGACGCTGAAGAATATGATCGAGCAGACGAGCTTTGCCGTGTCCGTGAATGAGACGCGCCCCATCCACACCGGCGCACTGTTCGAGATCAACGACAGAGGGCTGACCATGGTGGCGGTGGACGGGTTCCGTCTGGCTCTGCGGCGGGGGGCCGCGGGGGGCCATAAAAGGGGGGGCACGCTGACC
>OGQK01001828.1_pt1 | contig 10222 bp, 6 predicted proteins | sample 1553221 | NCBI WGS metagenome assembly OGQK01 (sample SAMEA2579996, study PRJEB22360) | human gut metagenome | biome: human gut; feature: human-associated habitat; material: faeces | place: Denmark | collected 2008/2010 | reverse complement strand
ATATGTCTAAATTAGTAATTGTGGAGTCACCTGCAAAGGCAAAGAATATTAAAGGCTATCTTGGCAGAGGCTATGATGTAATTGCATCAATGGGCCATGTACGAGATTTGCCGGCAGCAAGGCTCAGTGTTGATATTGCAAATGATTTTGAACCTAAATATGCTGTAATAAAAGGAAAGGAAAACTTTGTAAAAGATCTTAAGAAAAAGGCTGATGCTGCAGATTATGTATATCTCGCAACTGACCCCGATCGTGAGGGAGAAGCAATTTCTTGGCATCTTGCCACTCTTTTGGGACTTGACCTTAAAGATGAAAACAGAGTTACCTTTAATGAAATTACTAAAAACGGTGTAAAAAACGGAATGGCAAATCCGCGTAAAATTGATATTGATTTGGTCGATGCCCAGCAGGCAAGAAGAATTCTTGACCGTCTTATCGGCTACAAGCTTTCACCGTTTATTTCACAAAAAATCAGGCGCGGTCTTTCAGCAGGCCGTGTGCAGTCGGTTGCACTTCGCCTTATTGTTGACAGGGAAAATGAAATTCGTGCATTCAAGGCTGAAGAATATTGGTCAATTGACGCTAAATTTACCAACCCACCTGAAAGAAAAGTATTTTCAGCCGCACTTTCAACTAAAGATGGCGAAAAAATCAAAATTGAAAATAAGGAGCAGAGTGACACTGTTCTTACTGAACTTGAAGGTGCAAGTTATGTTGTAAAAAGTGTTAAAAAAGGCAGCAGAAAGAAAAATCCTACACCTCCGTTTATCACTTCCACACTTCAGCAGGAAGCGTCAAGGCGTCTTTCATTCCAGGCAAAAAGAACTATGAAAGCGGCGCAGGAACTTTATGAAGGTGTTGAAGCAGGCGAGCTTGGCACAGTCGGTCTTATCACTTATATGAGAACAGACTCACTTCGTATTTCAGAGGAAGCAAGGCAGGCAGGTAATGAATTTATTACCGAAACTTTCGGTGAAAAATATCTTCCTAAAAAGCCAAGATACTTTAAATCGAAAAGTAATATTCAAGACGGACACGAAGCTATTAGGCCGTCAATGCCAAAGGTTACACCTGAACAGGTTAAGCCTTATTTATCAAATGACCAGTATAAAATTTATAAGCTTGTATGGGAAAGATTTATTGCTTCACTTATGGAATCTTGCTTGCAGGAAACTATGAAGATAGAAATTGAAGCTAAAAATTATATCTTCACAGCTACGGGATATACAGTTAAATTTGACGGTTTCACAAAGCTTTATGAAGAAAAGGTTGATGATGAAAAGAATGACAGCGCATCTCCGCTTCCGGTACTTGCCGAGGGTGATGAACTTAAGCTAAAGAGTATTCTTGGCAATCAGCATTTCACTCAACCTCCTGCAAGGTATACAGAAGCTTCGCTTACAAAAGCACTTGAAGAAAACGGTGTAGGCAGGCCGTCAACTTATGTTACTATTACATCAACTATTATCAACCGTGAATATGTTAAGCGTGAGGGCAAGCAGTTTGTACCTACTGAACTCGGCGAAGCAGTAACAAACCTGCTTAAAGATAAAATGCCAAACATAGTTAATGTTAAATATACATCTAAAATGGAAGCAGATCTTGATAAGATTGATTCGGGCGATAAAGATTATAAAGAGATGATTCGTCTTTATTATGATGATTTTGAAAAGCCACTTGAAAAAGCTAAAGAGGAAATGCAGGGTGTTAAGATAAAGCTTAAGGAAGAAGAAACTGATGAAATCTGCGAAAAGTGTGGCAGAAATATGGTTATCAAAGTCGGCAGATTCGGTAAATTCCTTGCTTGCCCGGGTTATCCTGAATGTAAAAATACAAAGCCGCTTATTTTCAGAACTAAAGCAAAATGCCCTGAATGCGGCGGTGATGTAATTGAAAAGAAAACCAAGAGGGGTTCATCTTTCTATGGTTGCTCAAATTACCCTAATTGTAACTTTATGACTTGGGATATGCCGAGTGATGAGGTTTGCCCGCGTTGCGGCAAATCGCTCTTTAAGCGCAAGGGTAATGTGCTTTATTGCCCTGATACAGAGGGCTGTGGCTTTACAAAGCCTGCCCCAAAAAAGAAGAAAACAGAAGAATAATAAGTAATATATGAAATTTAGAGTTATAGGTGCAGGCCTTGCAGGCGTTGAAGCTGCTTGGCAAATTGCAAATAAAGGTTACAAGGTTTCACTTTATGAGATGAAGCCGATTAAAAAAAGTGAAGCGCATAAGTCGGATTTCTTTTGCGAACTCGTTTGCTCAAATTCGCTTAAAGCTTCACGAATTGAAAGTGCCGCCGGACTTTTAAAAGAAGAAATGGCAAGGCTTGGCTCGCTTACCGTTCCTGTTGCAAGGCAATCGAGTGTTCCAGCAGGCGGTGCATTGGCGGTTGACAGGGATATTTTTTCTTCCTGTGTTACTGAAAAAATCAAATCACATCCCAATATTGAAGTGATAAATGAAGTTGTTGAAAATTTAGAACTTGACGGTGATACCGTTACAGTTGTTGCAACAGGCCCGCTTACAGATGGTAAGCTTGCAGAAAGTATTTCTGAAAGATTCAAGATTTATTACAACAAGATTATTTCTATTTTTATGATGCGGCAGCTCCTATTGTTACAGCCGACAGTGTTGATATGACCAAAGCTTTCGGTGCTTCACGCTATGAGCGTGGAGGGGATGATGACTATATCAATTGCCCGTTTAACAAGTCCGAGTACGAAAATTTTATAGAAGAGTTAGTTAATGCCGAGGGCGCAGTCGTTCACGATTTTGATGTTTATGAGGGATGTATGCCTATTGAAAAGCTTGCAAAAAGGGGGTTTGACGCTCCTCGCTTTGGCCCTATGAAGCCTGTCGGCTTGGTTGACCCTAATACAGGTCATAGGCCTTGGGCGTGCGTTCAGTTAAGGCGTGAAAATTCAAAGGGTACGATGTTTAATCTTGTAGGTTTTCAAACTAATTTGAAATTTGGTGAGCAAAAGCGGGTTTTTTCAATGATTCCCGGGCTTGAAAATGCACAGTTTGTAAGATACGGTGTAATGCACAGAAATTCATTTCTCAATTCACCGAAGCTTTTAAATGCCGATTTCTCATTCAGAGAAAAGGATAATCTTTTCTTTGCCGGTCAGATTACCGGTGTTGAGGGATATATGGAAAGTGCGTCAAGCGGCATTATTGCAGGAATAAATGCGGTAAGAAAGGCAGAGGGTAAAACTCCTTTTATTTTGCCCGATATTACTATGATAGGTGCGCTTTGCGATTATATCAGTGATGAAAGCGTTAAAAACTTTCAGCCAATGGGTGCAAACTTCGGTGTGCTTCCTGCTATTGAACCTAAAATAAGAGATAAAAAGGAGCGTTATGCAGCACTTTCAAACAGGTCGCTCGCCTATATAGATGAAGTTGTTAAAACGCTTTAAAAATAAAGAAAGGGTGGAATATATTGCCAAAAATTAAAAGAATAATTATTGACGCAATGGGCGGCGATAATGCACCGCTTGAAATACTCAAGGGTACTTTTCTTGCAGTAAAGGAATATGGGATTAAACCTGTTCTTGTCGGCAATGAAGAAGTAATAAAAAAATGCGCTAAAGACAATAACATTGCACTCAATAATACAAAAATAGTTAATTCAAATTCAGTGATTTCAATGCACGATGATGCAAAGTGCGTACTTAAAGAAAAAGCCGATTCATCAATGGCAGTCGGTTTTAAATTGCTTAATGACGGTGAGGGCGATGCTTTTGTAAGTGCGGGAAATACAGGCTGTGTAACAGTCGGTGCAACGCTTATTACCAAAAGAATTAAGGGTGTCAAAAGGCCTGCGATTGCATCTGTTATGCCAAGCGCAAAAAAGCCTTTTCTTCTTATGGACTGCGGTGCGAATGCCGAGTGCAGAAGTGAATTCCTTTACCAATTCGGGCAAATGGGAAGCCTTTATATGAATAAAATTATGAAGTTTGAAAATCCGAAAGTTGCCCTTGCAAATAACGGTGAGGAAAATACAAAGGGTACGCCTGTGGTTAAGGAAGCTTACGAACTTATGAGCAAAGCACCTTATAACTTTATCGGTAATATTGAGGGCAGGCAAATTCCGTTTGGCGATGCGGATGTAGTAGTTGCCGATGGATTCACAGGTAACCTTATACTTAAAACTTATGAGGGCGTTGCAAAGGTTTTGATGAACGGTATTAAAGATGCCTTTATGAAAAACACCTTATCAAAGCTTGCATATCTTGGTGTTAAATCGGGTATTGATGATATGAAAAAGCAATTTGATTATAAAGAATACGGCGGTGCGGTTATGCTTGGTGTTAAAAAGCCTGTTGTTAAGGCACACGGCTCGGCAGATGCACGCACTTTTAAAAATGCAATCAAACAGGCAGTTTGGTTTATAGATAATGATTTAATTGAAACTATGGAAACTTGGTTTTCTAAAAATTTACAAGAGGCTTAACAAATATTATGGCAACTATTGAAGATAAAATAGGGTACACCTTTAAAAATCGTGAATATCTTATGGAGGCACTTACACATTCCTCTTTTGCTAACGAAAGGCATAATAAAATCAAGTGTAATGAAAGAATGGAATTTCTCGGTGATGCAGTTCTTTCCATAATCTCGGCTGATTTTTTGTACCACCGCTTTCCCGATATGCCGGAGGGGGATTTATCAAAGCTTCGTTCATCACTTGTTTGCACGCAGTCACTTTCGGATTTTGCAAGGCAAATTTCACTTGGCGATTATCTTTTTTTGGGCAAGGGTGAATCAAATACCGGCGGAGCTGACAGATCGTCGATTTTAGAAAATGCTTTTGAAGCACTTATTGCCGCTGTTTACCTTGACGGCGGAATGGAAAATGCCGAAAAATTTGTGCTTGCTTTTCTTTCTCCCGCTGTTGAAACACATCATATAAATTTTAAAGATTATAAAACCACTTTGCAGGAAGTAGTTCAGCAAAATCCTGATGAAAATGTTAACTATGTGCTTGTGGGTGAAAGCGGGCCTGACCATAACAAAGTATTTGAAGTTGAAGTTCATCTTAATTCAAATGTTATCGGCAAAGGCAAGGGAAGAAGCAAAAAAAGTGCAGAGCAAGAAGCTGCCAAGGAAGCACTTAAGCTTATGGGTGTAATATGAAAAAAGGTAATATCAGTATTTTCGTTCCGCATTTGGGTTGCCCGTGCCAATGCTCATTTTGCAATCAAAAAACAATTACCGGGCATAATAACCAACCGAGTACGGCGGATGTGGATAAAGCAGTGTTAACGGCACTCAAACATAAAGGCTACGATTATGAAATAGCTTTTTTCGGAGGTTCGTTTACTGCAATAGATAGAAAATATATGCTCGCCCTTTTGGAAACGGCGTATAAATATGTAAAATCAGGTGAAGTGAGAGGTATAAGAATTTCAACCAGACCTGATTTTATTGACGGTGAAATATTATCACTTTTAAAAAAATACGGTGTGACAAGTATTGAACTCGGTGCGCAAAGTATGGATGACGAGGTACTTTTGGCTAACAGGCGCGGTCACACTTCAAAAGATGTTGAAATTGCATCAAAACTTATTAAATCTTACGGCTTTGAACTTGGGCTTCAAATGATGACGGGTTTGTATAAAGACAGTGAGGAAAAAGCAATTGAAACTGCTAAAAAAATCATTTCGCTTAAACCGCAGACTGTCAGGATTTATCCTACTGTTGTGCTTAATAATACATATCTTGCAGATTTATATTTAAGCGGTGAATACAATCCTCCGAATGCCGAGCAATCGGCTGAACTTGTGGCAAAGCTTGTACCTCTTTTTGAGGAAAATTCAATTAAAATAATTCGCTTGGGTCTTCATTCAAGCGAGGATATAAAGAAAAATATGCTTGCCGGCGGTTTTCACGACAGCTTTGGTGAGCTTGTTAAATCGAGAATTATGCTAAATAAAATTCTTGATTTGCCCCCGGCTGATTACGAAGTGGCTGTTAATTCAAAGTCACTTTCAAAGCTGAAAGGCAATAAAAAGTCGAATATTTATCTTCTTATTGAAAGAGGATATAACATAAAAATTGTTATCAACAATAATCTTGATGTTGATGAATTGGAGATAAAATAATGGTATTAAAATCACTTGAAATACAGGGTTTTAAGTCTTTCCCTGACAGGACAAGTCTTAATTTCGGTAAAGGTATAACTGCTGTTGTAGGTCCTAACGGTTCAGGCAAAAGTAATATTTCCGATGCTGTTCGTTGGGTTTTGGGCGAAACAAGTTCAAAATCACTTCGCGGTTCTAAAATGGAAGATGTAATTTTCAGCGGTACTTCTACGCGTAAAGCACTCGGTTTTGCACAAGTTCAGCTCACCCTGGATAATACTGACCAAACCCTTAAAGATAAGGGCGAAATTGTAACGGTTTCAAGAAGATATTATCGCTCCGGTGAAAGTGAATATAAAATTGACGGTGAAACCGTAAGAGCAAGGGATATTAGGGAACTGTTTATGGATACAGGCCTTGGTTCTGACGGATATTCTATGGTAGGTCAGGGTAAAATCGACTCTATCATATCTCAAAAAAATGAGGATAGGCGTGAACTTTTTGAAGAAGCGGCAGGTATTTCACTTTTCCGCCATAAAAGAAAAGACGCAACCCGCAGGCTTGACCAGGCACAAGAAAATTTAGTAAGACTTCTTGATATTTTGGGCGAACTTGAAAGCAGAGTTGAGCCGCTCAGAAAGCAAAGCGAAAAAGCACAAAAATTCATTACCCTTTCGGATGAAAAGAAAACACTTGAAATCGGTGTTTGGGTAAATAAAATAAATCGCTTTACAAACGAACTTCGTGAGCAGGAACATAAAATTGACGCGGCAAACGCATCATATGATATTTGCGAAAAAGAACTTAAAGCTATTGAAGAAGAAATTGAAGAAATTGCGCAAAAAACCGTTTCAATCAATACCCAAATCGAGCAAATCAGAATGGGCTCAAAAGCTTATGAGGAAGAAGCACTACGCAAAGACGGTGAAGCTTCGGTTTTAGAAACCACATTAAACCATAATAATGAAACTATTGAAAGACTCAAAAATGACATCGGTGATGTTGATAATACAAATCTTTCAATTGATGCTCAAATTGAAGAAAAGCAGAACTTCATTTCCGAAAGCGAAGTAGAGATAAAAGCAAAAAAGCAGGAACTTAAAAATGTTACAGATGAAATGAATAATCTTCTTTCATCAAATGAGGAGTTTTCAAAGCTTACTGTTGAACTTAATCAAAAAATCACTTCTCTTACACTTAAACTTTCCGATTGCAGGGTTAAATGCTCACAGGCACTTACATCCGCACAGGAAATTAAATCAAGGCAAAGCATTGTTGATTCATCAATTGAGCAAGGAAAAAATGACCTTGAAGAAGTTGAAAAGCTTAAAGAAAAAAGTGATGAAAATTTAAAAGCTTTGCAAGCTCGTATTGATGAAAATAATAACTCAATGCAGGGTTATAAAATTAAGCTTGAAAATAAAAATGCTAATGCCGAAAAGCTTAAAGCCGAACTTGAAAAGGCTAACAATGAATATAACCAAAAGACGCAAAAAGCTAAAATGCTTCTTGACCTTGAAAAAAATATGGAAGGTTTTTCAGGTGCTGTAAAAGCCGTTATGCGTCAGGCACAAAGCAAGGCACTTTCAGGTGTTCACGGGCCGCTGTCACAGCTTATCACTGTTGATAATGAGTACAGTGTTGCTGTTGAAGTTGCACTCGGTGCAGCAATGCAAAATATAGTAGTCGGCAATGAAGCAGACGCAAAGCGTGCAATTTATTATCTTAAAAATAACCGTGTCGGCAGGGCAACTTTCCTCCCGATTTCAGCTATAAAGCCAAGAAATCTTGATGAAAAAGACCTTGATGATAATTTGGGCTTTGTTGCAATTGCAAGTGAACTTGTTGATTGCAAGAACGAATATAAAAATATTATTTCAAATCTTTTAGGCAGAGTAGTTATAGTTGAAGATATGGACTCGGCAATAGGAATTTCAAAAAGATATTCCAACAGATTTAAAATAGTTACAGTTGACGGTCAGATTATAAATCCGGGCGGCTCAATGACCGGCGGTTCGCAATCAAAGGGTGCAGGTATTCTTTCAAGAGGAAATATGATTGATGAGCTTAATAAAGAAGCCAAGAAACTTGAAGAAACTGCACAGCAAATTAAAGCTAAATATAAAACAGCACTTGAAGAAGCAAATTTTGCACTTGCTAATTTGCAGGGAGCGCAAGCTGATTTACAGCAGGCAAAAGAGGAACTTATCAGAGCGCAGGGTGAACATAAGCTTGTTTTAGAAAAATATGAGCATCTTTCATCCCAGCTTTCACTTCTTATCAGTGAAAAAGACAGTGCCAAAGAACGAATTGCCGAATTTGAAAACGAATCAAAATCAAGTGAAAATGAAATCAAAGTAATTGAAAATGAAATTGCACAAGCTGAAAAGGAACTTGAAAAAACTTCAGGCAATGCAAGCGAAATAAATGCAAAGCGTGACGAGTACAGGGAAAAAAGCGAAAAGATAAATCTTGAACTTGTTACACTTGCAAAAGATAACGAAACTGCCAAACTTTCTGTTGAAGAACTTAATTTGAGAAAAAATACTCAATCAGACAGAGTTAAAACCATTTGGGATGAAATCAAGGTTATTGAAGAAAGAAATCAGGCTCTTCTTATTTCAATTAACGAAATTAAGGCCAATGCAAATGACCTTAGGATTAAGGCAGAGCAGTCAAATAATGATGTGAGTGCGCAGATAGAACAAAGAAATGAGCTCGAAAAGCGTACAACTGAACTTCGTGGCGAGGAAAAAATTAAAAATCAGGATAGAGAAAAGCTTTCAGGTTCAATCGTTCGTCTTGATGAAAGAAAAAATGCTATGAAAAAAGAGTATGATGAATTAAACGATATGCTCTTTGAACAGTATGAACTCACCAAGCATGAAGCTGAAGCGCTTAATATTCAAATTGATGATATGAGCGAAGCAAAGCGCAGACTTCACGAAATTAAAGTTGCAATCAAAGGTCTTGGCTCAATCAATGTAGGTGCGATTGAAGAATATAAGGAAGTAAGCGAACGTTATACATTCCTTAAAGAGCAAATAGGCGATGTTGAAAAGTCAAAAAATGAACTTATGAAAATAATTGAGGATTTGACTGCTTCTATGAGTGAAAAATTCCTTACTCAGTTTAATAAAATCAATGCTGAATTTAAAGTTTGCTTTGCAGATTTCTTCGGCGGAGGTAAGGGTGAGCTTCTTTTGGAACAGCCGGACAACTGCCTTGAATCTCCTATTGAAATCCGTATTCAGCCACCGGGAAAATCAGTTCAGAATATTAACCTTTTCTCCGGCGGTGAAAAGTCGCTTGCGGCAATGGCACTTTTGTTCAGTGTACTTAAAGTTCAGCCGGCTCCGTTTTGCATTTATGACGAGGTTGAAGCGGCACTTGATGATGTCAATGTTGAGCGATTTGCAAAATATATGCGTAAGATGACGGATAAAACTCAATTTATTTCAATTACTCATAGGCGAGGCACTATGGAAGAGGCGGATGTTCTTTACGGTGTTACAATGCAGGAAAAGGGTGTATCAAAGCTTATTGAACTTCAAACAGCCGAACTTGCAGCTAAAATGGGGCTTGAATAATATATAATGTAATAAATATAAAGGAAGAAGTAATTATGGGCATTTTTTCTATATTTAAAAAAGGTCTTAAAAAAACAAGAGATGAGGGTATCACAGCCCAGCTTGATGAGGTGATGGATTCTTATGAAAAAATCACACCGGAGTTTTTTGATGACCTTGAGGAAATTCTTATAATGGGCGATGTCGGTATGCCGACTGCTGAAAGAATTATTCGTGATTTAAAAAGTAAAATTGAAAATGACAAGGTTGATGATGTAAGGCAGGTACGCGAAATTATGAAAGATATAGTTTCGGGTATTGTATGGGGCGGCAGCTATTTGCGACTTCGTACAAAGCCGTCTGTTATTCTTGTAATCGGTGTAAACGGTGTCGGCAAAACCACTACTATCGGCAAGCTTGCTATGAGGCTTAAAGAACAGGGCAGAAGTGTAATCTTGGGCGCTGCAGATACTTTCCGTGCTGCCGCACGGGAGCAGCTCGCCGTCTGGGGTGAACGCAACCGCGTCGAAGTTATTGCACAGACTGGAGGGGATCCGGCAG
>OGQK01001810.1_pt1 | contig 10317 bp, 10 predicted proteins | sample 1553221 | NCBI WGS metagenome assembly OGQK01 (sample SAMEA2579996, study PRJEB22360) | human gut metagenome | biome: human gut; feature: human-associated habitat; material: faeces | place: Denmark | collected 2008/2010 | reverse complement strand
AAGCAGATGAAGATGTAACACATACATCACAAATAGTTTTAAGCTCACTTGTGGTGTTAATATATGCTACAACCGTATAATCAGGATACTGCTCTTTCACAAGTGAAATTACATCCTTATCCATCATTTCTGCCATAGGGCATCCGGCATCGGGGTTTGCCAAATAAACAGTTTTATCCGGTGATAAAATCTTAACAGTTTCAGCCATAAAGCGAACACCGCACATAATAACGATTTTGTTACTAACTTTTGAAGCTTCAACAGAAAGAGCAAAGGAGTCACCGACAAAGTCGGCAACTTCCAATATCTCCGGTGATTGATAGCAATGTGCAAGGATGCAAATATCCTTTTCTTTTTTTAATTTAATTATCTCTTGCTGAATATCAGTAATCATATTAGTTGTGTACTCCGCACTCTGCACAGTCAACGCTTGCAAACTTTGCGTGGTCGTATTCTATGCCTTTTTTATCATAATAATCTTTTACAGCAGCCTTAACTGCTTCTTCTGCTAATACTGAGCAATGAATTTTTACAGGAGGCAAACCGTCAAGTGCTTCAACAACTGCTTTATTAGTAAGTTCCAATGCTTTATCAATAGGCTGGCCTTTAATCATTTCAGTAGCCATAGAACTTGAAGCAATAGCAGACGCGCAACCGAAAGTGTTAAACTTAACATCTTCAATAATTCCGTCATCACTTACCTTAATATACATTTTCATTATATCGCCGCACTTAGCGTTACCAACTTCACCTACACCGTCAGCATCTTCAATTTTACCAACATTTCGCGGATTTGTAAAGTGGTCCATTACTTTTTCTGAATAGAGAGCCATTATTTATTTTCCTCCTTTTTGATTTTTTCCCAAACGGGAGATATAGAACGAAGGTAATCAACTACCCCCGGAACCGATTCAACAATGTGGTCCATTTGTTCCATAGTGTTATATTCACTGATTGAAAGCCTTAATGAACCGTGAGCAATTTCAACCGGCACACCTATCGAAAGAAGAACATGCGAAGGGTCAAGACTGCCACTTGTGCAAGCAGAACCGCTTGATGCACAAATACCCTTTGCATCAAGTAAAAGCAATAAGCTTTCACCCTCAATACCTTCAAAGCACATATTTAATGTACCCGGAAGATGATGTTCAAGGTCACCGTTAATTCTGCTTCTTTCAATACCCTTAAGACCATCAATTAGTCTGTTTCTCATAGCTGTAACTTTAGCTGCGTTTTCTTCAAGATGGTCTGTTGCTTCCTTAATAGCCGTTGCCATACCTACAATTGAAGCCATATTTTCAGTGCCTGCTCTTTTACTGCGTTCCTGTGCGCCACCGTAAATAATATTAGTAAGAAGAATACCTTTACGCGCATAAAGGAAACCTACACCTTTAGGACCGTGGAATTTATGAGCCGATACAGAAAGCATATCAACATTCATATCCTTAACATTTACAGGAATATGACCTACTGCCTGAACAGCGTCTGTATGAAACAGCACGCCCTTTTCCTTGCAAATCTTACCGATTTCAGCGATTGGCTGAATCGTGCCGATTTCATTATTAGCAGTCATAATTGTAACAAGGCAGGTTTCATCTGTAATTGCATTTTCAACATCTTCAGGTTTTACCACACCGTTTGAGTACACATCAAGAAGAGTTACGGTAAAGCCCTCTTTTTTCAAGGCATCAAGTGTGTGAAGAACAGCGTGATGTTCAAACTTACTTGAAATAATATGTTTCTTACCTTTTCTTGCACCAATATATGCTGCAGAACGAATTGCCTGGTTATCAGCTTCACTTCCACCTGAAGTGAAATATATCTCTTTAGGGTCAGCGCCGATACAATCAGCAACAGTTTCCCTCGCGTTTTCCAAATACTCTTTAGCAACTTGACCGATTGAGTGAAGAGATGATGGATTACCATAAATATCTGTAAGAAGTGGCATCATTGCTTTAAGCACATTTTCACTCATTTGGGTAGTTGCCGCATTATCTGCATAAACCGTCATAATATCGCCTTTCTAACCACAATATAAATCTGCTGTGGATGACAGAAAAAATGTAAAATATCAAAGGTAAAAACAAAAAATCAATATTCCTACCTTTTCAATAGGAAATAATAACACTAATTTCCTACCTTGTCAATAGGATATTATTGATATTTTGCAAACAATTTATACATAAAAATAAAATTACTTTTTTCTGTTTCCTTTTCTGTCAAAAGTGTCTGATAAGGCCTTTTCAGTTTTACCGATTGTAACAAAAAAAGTAACAAATTCAGCAAAAAATATCGCAAATGCCACCGATACAAATACACGCTGGTCGGTTTTAATCAGGCAAAGCATAATTATACCTGATGCCAAAATAAATATCCCGCCGAATTTCATCCAAAGCTTGCCGCAAAATTCGTGCGCAAAAGCCCAAGTATCTTTGTTAATCATTGACCAACCTGTTCTGTATCCAAAAATATTATTTATATTTTTCGGACCGCCGGCTACAAAAATAAAGCTGCTCATAAACATAATTATCGGCAAAAGCAAATCAATAAATAACATATAAAACCATAAATTCATAATAATCACCATAAATATTATAACATATCAGTTATATTAAAACAATCTTATTGGCAAAAATCGACAAATGCCCACAATTTTGTTGCATTTATGTTAATAACAATATATAATAGTTTTTGTATAGAAAAGAGGGATACATATGCCGGGAAAACTCAGAAAATTACTTAATAACAGCAGGAACATCAAGGCTCCATACTCAATTGACGATATGAGCAATCATAATGGCGGCTTAATATCATTTGAATACTGCGGAAAAAAGTACAATTTAGCGATTCGCGAAAACGCATTAGTATTTGATAATGATATGAATTTACTTTACACATTTACTTTTGACGAACTTTCAACAGCCGAAACGCAGTTTTTGAAAAAAGTAAATGAAGAAATCATAAATCACACAAATCAAAAAATCACATTATATATAAACAGAGCAACCGGCATTGAAAAACTTACTTTTACGAGCTTATTTGATGCAACATACATATTTAACAAACTTAAAAGAGTATCGTACCGTTCATCAGAAAGCATTGATTCAATTATGATTGAAAAAAACGGTGCAATTGTTAACACCGTTAAAACAAACAAAGGTTCAAGATTATTTTCTAAAAACCAAGTTGTTGAAAACAGAGATGAACGAAATCCGGAAAAGACAGAATATATAGCTTCCCTTTCAAGAGTTGAAGATATGATTGATAATATGATTTGTGACAACATAAATAAAAACGGAATTCAAAAAAGTGATGAAAGACTTGATAAATGCATTGAACTTTTGCAAGAATTGACAAATAACAAATAATAAAAAAATGACTTGTTCAATATGAACAAGTCATTTTTTTATGCAAACACAACCGAAGCTGCAATTAGATATTGACCGGCGTAGTACAAAAAGTGATTTATAAATAGATGAAACGGTTTATCCTTACCACGACCGAAAAAGGTGTTTGAAAGAACTGCATCAGACAGCAAGAAAAGTATTGAGCCAATTGCCATAATAACATAAGCCTTTTGAAAATGGGTTGCAAAAACTGCAATTACGGATATTATAGAAGTCATAGCCAAAAATGCAACATAAATAGCCACAATACGCCTGTAAGCGCCATAATGAACTTTCATAACATTAGCTAAAAGAACAGTTAATATTCCGATTACAGCTGAAACAACAGCGGCAATTAAAACAAGCCACCACTTCATTTTTATTGAATATATTATTGCACAGAAATAAAAAATATGACCAATTAAAAAGAATATAAATCCGCCTTTTAAATAAACTTTTTCTTCACTCTTATATATTCCTTTTAATATCAAGAAGTATATCACCTACAAGACCTAATGCACCGCCCATAATTACAAGTGAGCCATAAGTATGCGCCTGCGGATTTGAAATCAAGGCAAAGACCGCAGTAAGCAAGTAGCACAAACTTGAAACTGATTTAAAAATCAAATTATTTACACTGTACCCAAGTCGCCTTTTCCAGCAAAAAACGAGCGACAAAACAACACCAAACGGCAAAACAATATAATACATCATTTTCGTTTACTCCTTACTTATTTGTTTTTGATTATCAATCAACTTTTTAAAATTCTTTTTCTTATTAAGATAAATAATAACAAGCGGAATATCGGCAAGCAGCCAAGCAACAGGACCGGCATAGCATATTGCATTAAAGCCAATAAGCGGAGTGAAAACAAGTGCTACTGCAAGCCTGCCAAACAATTCGCCTGCACCTGCAATCATATTAGCATATGTAAAACCGAGGCCTTGAAGTGTATTCCTAAATACAAACAATACTGCTACAAGGCTGTAACATTCGGCTATTGCCCATAGGTAGTGCATTGCCGCATCCATAATTTGTGCGTTATATTCTTTCATAAATAACTTAACGATAAACGGCCCTATTGAGACAAGAATTGCACTGCAAGCCAAAGATACAATAACATCAAGTATAAATATACGCTTAACACTTTTAATTATTCTTTCATACTTGCCGGCACCGTAATTTTGTGATACAAAAGTCATATTACCGACACCCAAACCGGACATCGGAATATTGGTAAGCTGCTCCACTCTGCCGGCGGCAGTAAAGCCCGCAATTACGCTTGAACCAAAACCGTTAACTGCTGTTTGAAGAACCATTGAACCGATAGAAGTTATACTGAATTGCAATGAAATTGGAATACCTATTTTTATCTGTGTCCAAGATACTTTACCGTCAATTTTTAATGCAGTCTTATCAATATTATATTCTTCGGTATACTTTAAAACACTTATTGCCGATAAAACAGCCGCAACGAGTTCAGAAATCGCAGTAGCCCAAGCAGCACCGATAACTCCCCATTTAAAAGCACCTACAAATAATATATCAAGCAAAAGATTCACAATAACACTTACAATCAAAAAATATAACGGTCTTTTGCTATCACCCACAGCACGCGAAAGAGCATTGAAATTATTTAATGACATTTGTATAGGTACTGCATAATAAAGCACATCAATATATTGCGCAGACATATCAATAATATCATCAGGCGTATCAATAGCTTTAAGAAGCGGGCGAGATAAAAAATGTGCCACTATCATAATAACCATACCGATAACAAAAGCCAAAGTAATACTGTTACCGGCATATTTATTCATTTTATCAAACTTTCTTGCACCATATGCCTGTGCAACGGAAATAGTAAAACCGGAAGTTAAACCGAGCGAAGTGCCGATTATGAACCCGTTTATCGAACCAACATTACCGACTGCGGCAAGTGCGTCGGTACCAACAAATCTGCCGACTATAATATTATCAACCAAATTATAATTATACTGCAACATTGAGCTTAGCATAATAGGAAGAGCAAACAGTATAATACTTTTCACCGGTTTTCCGTTTATCAAATCACTTTTCATAACAAATGCCTCTGTATTTATTCTAATGACACTTTAACATTTAAAATATTATAAGTCAATATAAAATAGATAATATCAGTAAAATGTACAAGGATACGAAGCATATAATATAGTGGTGATGAAAATGTTATCTGCTTTACTATCAGCAATAAGCGCAAATTTAATCTATTTTATACTTCACATTCAAAACACTTCAAGCTTCCCAAAACCTCTTCCCCCGAAAGAAGAGCAAAAAATGCTTGAAAGAATGAAAAACGGAGATAAAAATGCACGAGCCATACTGATTGAAAGAAATTTGAGGCTTGTAAGCCACATCGTAAAAAAATACTATTCAAAAACAAATGATAATGAGGATTTAATCAGTATCGGAACAATAGGGTTAATTAAGGCAATTGACTCATTTGACAGCGATAAATGCGTAAGACTTGCAACATATGCTTCGCGTTGCATTGAAAATGAAATACTTATGCATTTTCGCTCTGCAAAAAAGCAAGCTAATGATATTTATTTGGGAGATGCACTTGAAATTGATAAAGACGGCAACCCTTTAACTATTGAAGACACAATAAGTTCACCGGTGGATTTAGCTGAGGATTTAGAAACTAAAGTGCGTTGGGAAAAAGTATCTAAAATAATACAAAATATGGAAGACGGCAGAGAAAAAGAAATAATAATACTTCGCTATGGGTTAAATAACAAAAAGCCTTTGACGCAACGGGAAGTTGCACAAAGGCTTAATATAAGCAGAAGCTATGTATCAAGAATTGAAAAAAAGATATTAAATGACATTAAAAACGAAATTGAATAATTACTTATCATTCAACTGCTTTTTTAATTCCTTGTTTTCTTCTTCAAGCGCTTCAAGAATTGAAATATTTTGTTTTAATTCCCTACTTACGGATTTGAGTTGAAAATCAAGATTTGAATTAACAATTTCCAATCTTTGACATTCAAAATTTACATCTTCAAGTGCAGCCATAAGACGAGAAATTTCATCTTTAAGTTTTTGCACATCGGAATTTTTTACCATAGTGTTCCCCTTAAATAAAAGCAAAATAAAGAGGTTGAATATACAACCTCTTTATTATTTTACATTAGTTGTCGATATCGACATCTTTCTCGAAATAACGAGAACCAAACCAATTTACTTTGATTGTATAATCTTTTTCGAGTTTTTCAGTTGCGCTTGTGCTGTCAGCCGAAGCAAGTGCAGTTTTAGCTGTGTACTGCCAAGCAGTAAGTTTACCTGTACCAACAAAGTACATAATATGATAACCGAAATCTGACTTAACAATTGCGGTATCTCCCGCTTTTCTTGATGAATCAAAACACCAAGCTGAGAATGAGTTAACCATTTGACCCGGTACTACATTTTCATAAAGTCCGCCGTTATCTTTAGAGCCTGTATCAGTTGAATTTTCTTCAGCAAGCTTTGAAAAGCTCTTTTCCTTCTTATCACCGGCATTGAATTCATCAAGAATTTTGGTAGCCTTCTTGTAAGCTGCTGCCCACTGCGCATCAGTTGCATCTTTAGCCTTATTATTCTTATCATTTGTTTCAGGTGCTACAAGAATGTGGCGAACATTTACAGTTTTTCTATCCTGAATTGAGGCAGGAGAAAGAACATATACAACAGTTGTGCTGTACTGGTATGAATCGCCTGCTTTTCTTTTTGAGCTGTAAAGCCAATCAAGGCCTGGATATTTATTCTTATCTTTATTATCAGCAGTTGCAATAGCATAACCCTTATTCTTAAGGTTATCTTTAGTTACGCCATATTCGGTTGAATAGCCGGCATCTTCATATGCAGTTTTATCAAACTTATCAGAAGCATACTTTTGGCAAAGTTCTGTAAAGTTAGATGCATCAGAAGCAAGCGCTTTCTTAAATGCTTTTGCATCATCTTCGCTTGAACATTCAAAAAGTCTTACATCAACAGCAAGAAGGTCATCCTTATGCTCTTTCTTATAATTTTCTAAATCTTTAGTTGAATAATCCTTTTCACTTGACTCATTGCTGAGTCCATCCTTATAGTTATCGGCAATATAGCTTCTTGTAGCTTCCTGCTTAAACAAGCTTTCAGTTACACCCTTACCCATTGCTTTTACAAGATAACCGCTTAATGTATAGCCATACTTATGTGCTGATTCTCTGTATTGGTCAAGAGTTTCTTTAAGTTCTTTCTTTTGGTCTGCTGTAATTTCAGGGTCTTTTCCGTCATTATCAGCTTTAGCTGCGAGGTAATAAGTATAAGTTGACTCAATTGACTCAATTGCTTCTTCTTGCATATACTCTGCCCAAGTTACAGTTTCGTTATCATCATTTTTGGTAGTTTGCTTTGAAAGCTTCTTATCAAAATCAACATCAAGCTTATAATCAGCCGGGTCAAGACCGTACTGTGTATACTGTTCTTGTCGATTTCTCATACTATTATAAGTCATAGCAAAATAATAGTTGTAAGTAGCAACTTTGATTTTAGCCTTTTCAGTACCGTTAGTAACAGTCATACCTGTAAATGTTTGAGCCGGGATGCTTAACGAAGCAATAAAGCCCTTTCTTACCGCACCGGTTGCTACATATGTAACAAGAAGTGCTACAACGATAACAACGCAAATTACAGATTTGATGATTTTAACTGTTTTCGGTGCAAGACCGTTAGCGTTTGAACCGATTTCAGAATACTTATCACTGAGCTTTTTAATCTCGGCAGAAAGTTTTTCAACTTCCTTTTCATCTGTACTTTCAGCCTTTTTAGCTTTAAGAGCATCAATCTCTTTTTTCAATTCTGTTCTTTTAGCTTCGTTCTTTTCACGAACTTTTGCAGCCTTAGCAGCTTTCTTTTCAGCAGATTTTTTTGCTTTAGCGGCTTTTTTAGCTGACTTATCATCAGCACTTACACTGCCGCCTGTTAACAAATCATCTTCTAATTGTTTTTTTGCCATTTTTTCGTCCTACCTATTTCAATCAAATTTAATTCACAAAATATTTTACACTATTTTTGTGAATATTACAAGAATTATTTTATTTTTTCCTAAATTATATGCAAATTGCTGTAAACATCATACAAAAATCATTTTATTTACTGCTTTGTGTATCAGCAGCAGAACTTGATGATTTATTTGAAGTCGAAGCTGTATTTGCAATTTCTTTAGCAGCTTTTTCTTTATCTACTGCTTTTTTAACTGCGTTTTCGTGAACTTTGATTTTAGATTTTTCAACCATTTCCGATAATCTGTCCGACTTGATTTGAGCAATGATTTTTGATTCATATTCAGGGCAATCATTTATAAAGAACATAATATGGTAACCGTAATCGCTTTTAACAATGCCGGTATCACCGTACTTGCGTGAATCATCGGTAGACCACTTTTCAAAATCAGGAACCATTTGGCCAAGAGCTACCGATTCATAAAGGCCGCCGAATGAATCGCTTGAGCCTGAAGAAGTTGATGCTGTATCTGTGCTGTACTGCTCTGCAAGTTTAGCAAAAGCATATTCGCTTTTATCTGTTTTATTGAACTTTTCAACGATTGAATCGGCTTTTTTCTTTGCTTTTTCCCACTGTGCGTCGGTATATTTTGTTTCGTTTGAAGAAGATAAAGAATTATTGTCACTTTCAGGTGTAACAAGAATATGCCTTACGGTGTAAGTTTCATCATTCTCAATGCTTGCATTTGATGTTTTTAATACAATATAAATATATCCCGCTTCTTCATCAATATAGTATTTCTTTGAGCCAACCTTGGTGCTGTCGGAAAACAGCCAATCGTTCATTTCATCATCAAACGGTGCATCACTGCCTGAAACCGTTGCAACAACATTGTTTTCATAAGCTTTTGTTGCTTCCTCTTTAGCCTTTGCTTCGCTGAGTGATGAATCCTTCTCCATTGATGATTGAGCTTCCGATTCGATATATGATTTATAAACATCCGGAACAAGGGCAATAACCGACTTCTTATCTTTCATTTTAGCCATTATTTTTTCAGCTTTTTTAATTGAAGATTTTTTAGAAGCATCGTCAGTTGAATCATATTCCGAAGCAATATAGTAGAACTCGATTTTCTTATAATCATTCTTATGTTCATTATAATACTTATCTACTTCATCATTCGTAACTTTAGTTTCGCTTTTATATTTACCTTTATAGTTAGCACTTACATAATACTGTTCAAGCATAAGCTTGATTGTATCTTCCGAACAATACGAGCCGAAGTTTGCTTTAATATATTGGTCAAGGCTGACATCATTTTGCGATGCAGAATCTTTCAATTTTTGAATTTGCGAATCAATAGTTTTTTTCTGCGCAGATGTGATTGTAACTCCGTCTTTAACTGCCTTTGAATAATAAGTTGCGATTTGCTCTACTTCTTTTAGCGCTTCGGTTTCAAAAAACTTTTGCCAAGAAATTTTGTTGCCGTCATCATCGGTAGTATACTGCTTTGAATAATCCTTTGTGGTATCAAGATTATAATAGCCATATGATGCATACTGCTCATAATAGCTTACTATGCTTGCATAATAATAATCAAACATACCAATGCTTATTTTTTGGTCATCAACAGTTGCCACAACAGATGCCGGGTTCATATACTTACCCTCTTTACCGTTAGGTATTGTATAATACCTTACACCGAAAACAGCAACAACTGCAATTACCGCTGCCAAAAAAATAGCAAGAGGTACAAATTTAAGCGGCTCTTTATTTATAACAATTTGATTTGAATTATTGTCAAAATTGTTTATTTGGCTTACAGCGTTAGATGAAGGCTTTTCGTCAGCAAAAGAAATTGAATATTCTTGATTTTCAAAAACAATGTTATCATCAAGAGTTGGTGCATTGGCATCAAAT